>Ga0187892_10003002_pt1 | contig 31929 bp, 28 predicted proteins | sample MA1701073metaG_FD_139345 | JGI IMG/M metagenome (GOLD analysis project Ga0187892, IMG submission 139345) | Bio-ooze microbial communities from a basaltic lava cave in the Kipuka Kanohina Cave System on the Island of Hawaii, USA - MA170107-3 metaG ...
CCGTTCTGGTCGAGGATGGTGCGCGAGTCCGTGCGCGAGGAGACCTGGAAGGAGATGCGCGCCGGGAAGTTCGCCTTGATCACGCCGGTCAGCACGTCGACGCTGGGGCGCTGGGTGGCCAGGACCAGGTGGATGCCGGCGGCGCGCGCCATCTGCGCCAGCCTCTGGAGCGCCTCCTCCACGTCGCGCGCCGAGACCACCATCAGGTCGGCGAGCTCGTCGATCACGACCACGATGTAGGGGAAGCGCCGGAACTCCGCCTCCGCACCCTCCTCCTCGCCGGGCTTGGCCCGCAGCCGGAAGGTGGCGTTCCCGGCCGCGAGCTCCCGATCCACCCGCGCGTTGTACTGCTGGATGCTGCGCACGCCGAGGGCGGCCATCACCTGGTAGCGGTCCTCCATCTTCTGCACGATGCCGTGCAGCGCCGCCGCGGCGCGCTTGGGATTGGTGACCACGTCTGCGATCAGGTGCGGGATCCCCTCGTAGATGGAGAGCTCGAGCAGCTTGGGATCGACGAGCAGGAGCTTCAGGTCCTCGGGCGTGGTTCGACACAGGATCGAGCAGAGGAGCGCGTTCAGGAACACGCTCTTGCCGGTGCCCGTCGCGCCGGCGACGAGGAGGTGGGGCATCTTGGCGAGATCGGCGAAGGTGGGGTTGCCGAAGATGTCCTTTCCGAGCGCGATGGTGAGCTTCGAGGGGTTGCTCCGGATGCTGTCCGCCTCGAGCACGTCGCGGATGTAGACCACCTCGCGCTCGGCGTTCGCCACCTCGATCCCGACCACCGACTTGCCCGGCAGCGGCGCGATGACGCGCACCGAGAGGGCGCGCAGCGCGAGGGCCAAGTCGTCGGCCAGGCCCACGATGCGGTTGAGCTTCACGCCGGAGGCGGGCTCGAACTCGTACATGGTGATGACGGGGCCCGGGTGCACCTTCTCGACCCGCCCGCCCACGCCGAAGTCCGCGAGCTTCTTCTCGAGGATGCGCGAGTTCATGATCAGGCTGTCGCGGTCGTAGGCGCGCGGGCCGCCCGGGGAGCGCTGGAAGATCCCGAGATCCGGGAGCTTGTAGGGGCCGGAGGGCTCGCTCTCGTCGAAGCGGAAGCTCTCCTGGCGGCCGGCGAGCTCCCGTTCGCGGTCGGCCAGGTGGTCCACGATGGTCGGGTCCTCGCCGCGCCAGCGGGCGAGCCGCGAGCGCCGCGCCGGGGCGGGGTCCCCCCCGGCGCCGGGCGGCGCGGAGCCCGGGGCCGGCCCGGTGAGAGCCTCCGCCGGGGCCTCGGGCGCGCGCACCTCTAGGAGCTGCGCGCGGCGCGCGCGGCGCGCGCGCCAGACCGCGGCGCTCTGGAGGCCGCGCCGGGCCCCGCCGACCAGCGCGGCGGCGGCGCCGGCCGTGGCGCGCAGCGCCTGGAGCACCTCCGCGCCGCAGCGCGCCGCGAGGGCGAAGAGGGCGCCCGCGGCGAAGCCCAGGGCCCGGCCCGCGGCCCCGAGGGCGCGGCCCGCCGAGAGGCCCGTGGCGGAGAGCGCGCCGATCGCGAGCAGGAAGGCGTTGAGGAGCAGCGCGCCCCAGGTCCCCAGGAGCCAGCGCTCGTGGGCCACGAGGCGACCCCCCAGATAGCCGCGCGCCGCGGGTGCGGCGGCTCCCTCCGGAAGGACCTCGGCGACGAGCAGCGGAAGCGCCGCGAGCGAGACCAGGAGCAGCGCGCCGCCCACCCAGAAGCGCGACGCGGGGCCGGGCAGCCCGAGGCCCAGGGCCAGCCGCCCCCCGCAGAGCGCCAGGGCCCCGGCCAGCACCAGCGCCCCGTAGCCGAAGAGGCCGAAGAGCAGGGCGGCGGCGCTGGCGCCCAGGCTGCCCGCCCGGTTCGCGACCGGCCCGCGCGCCAGGACCGGGTCGCCCGGCGAGTAGCTCGCGAGGGCGAGCGCGAGGAGCAGGGCGAGGCCCAGGAGCGCGACGCCGGCGCACTCCCGCAGCAGGCGGCCGGAGACGCCGCCCGCCTCGGCGGAGCGGCCCCGGCGACCGCCCCGGGCCGCGGCCCTAGACACGCGCAGCGCTCCCGCGGCGGGGTCTTCCCCCCGCGCGCAGCTGGCACGCCAGAAGCGGATCCACCCCTCGAACCCCCGCGCGCAAGGTAGCCCAACTTCCAGGCGGGGACGTTCCTTGCGTTTTTGCGTTTCGGGTCGCGAGCCCGTGCCGGCGGAGCCCTCGCCCGAAACGCAAAAACGCAAGGAACGTCCCCGTCAGTCCTGCTGGAGCTCGGGGTCGTAGCCGGCGGTGATGGCCTCGCGCACGCACTGCTTGAGCGCCGCGCGGTCGTCGAGGTGCAGGCCCTCGGTGGGGATCGGCTTTCCGTAGCGGACCCGGATCCTTCCGCTCTCGATCCGGAGCGAGCGCTTGGGCGTGATGCGCCGCGAGCCCGAGACGGTGATGGGAACGATCGGTACCTGGGCCTCGATCGCCAGGTGGAAGCCGCCGCTCTTGAACTCGCGGAGCCGGCCGCTCGGGCTGCGCGTTCCCTCGGGGAAGATGATCACGTGGGTTCCCCCCGCCACGCGACGCGCCGCCGCCCGCAGGCTCTGCACCGACCGCTCCCGATCCCCCCGGTCGACGATCACGTGCCCTCCCACGAGGAGCACCCAGCCGAAGAGCGGGATTCGCGTGAGCTCGCGCTTGGCCACGAAGCGCCACGAGACGGGGATGGTCGCCACGATCGCCACGATGTCGAAGACGCTCTGGTGGTTCGACATCCAGACGCAGGGGCGCTGCGGATCCACCTGCTCGAGCCCGCTGACCTCGACCCGCACGCCGCAGGTCCAGAGGATCCAGCGCACCCACTGGCGGGCCATCCAGGTGGCCGTCTCGCCGCTGCGGTCGAGGAGCCCCCCGCAGCAGGCCGCGAAGCTCCAGAAGGCTGTATAGGCCACGATCAGGACGTACCGGACGGCGTAGATCACCGGAAGATGCTAACGGGGTGCGCCTCGCCGCCGCCATCCGCCGAGACGCCGTTCGACCCGCGCCGCCCGGCGCGCCTTGACGGGAGCTCCCGGCAGCGGAATGATCCCTCTACACCCCAGATCCCGACGGAGAACACGTCCATGGCCAGCGTCAACAAGGTCATCCTGATCGGCAACCTGGGTCGTGATCCCGAGCTCCGCTACACACAGAGCGGGCAGGCTGTCGCGAACTTCAGCCTCGCGACCACCGAGCGCTTCGGCGGACGGGATGGCGGCGAGCAGCGCGAGCAGACCGAGTGGCATCGGATCGTCACCTGGGGCAAGACGGCCGAGAACTGCGCCCAGTACCTCTCCAAGGGCCGCAGCGTCTACGTCGAGGGGCGGATCCAGACGCGGGATTGGGAGGACAAGGACGGCAACAAGCGTTCCACCACCGAGATCGTGGCGCAGCGCGTGCAGTTCCTGGGCAGCGGCCCGCGCAGTGGAGCGGGCGCCGGGAGCGGCGCGACGGCGCCCGAGCCGCCTCCCCCGGCCGAGGGCGAGGCCGGGGGCCCCGGGGACGACATCCCGTTCTAGGAGCCCTGGGGGCGCCTCAGGCTCCGAGCGGGTCGGCTCGCAGCTTGCGCACCAGCTCGTTGATGTGCTGGCGGGCGGCGCGGTCGAGGTCCTCGAACTCGATCCCCATCCCGGGAGGCTCGGAGCCGGTCCCCTCGGAGATCCGCACGACGGAGCCCTCCACCCGGACGGGATCCTGGCTCCCCGGGATCTGGAACTGCAGCGAGACGGTCGTCCCGATCGGGTGGGGCCTCTCGGTCTCGACAAAGAGACCCCCCTCGTTGATGTTGCGCGCGAACTCCGAGAAGAGCTCGTCGACGGTCTGGTAGGTCACGCGGACGACGACGTCGGCGCGCGGACTCTTGCGCCGCTCGCTGGTGCACGACGCCGCCTGCGGAAGCGTGTCGCGGTTCGCCATGTCTCCCCTCGCCGGAGCGGGCTGGCCTGCCCGGCTGCCCGGGGGCCCGGTCCGCAGGTGTCATCGACGGCCCGGAGCGCTGGCGTTAGCGGGCTCTGCCGGACCGCGCCCGGGGCCCTGCGCAGGGGGGCGGTGCAAGCGGCCGGAATCACGGGGCCTCGCGCGGGTCGAGCCAGCCGAGCTCCCGGAGGCTCGCGTAGCCGCGCTCGGCCACCACCACGTGGTCCACCACCCACACCCCCAGGAGCTCGCCGGCGCGGGCCAGGCGCGTGGTGACCTCGCGATCCTCGGGGCTCGGCGTGGGGTCGCCGCTCGGATGGTTGTGCACCAGCACGATCGCCGCGGCGGCCTCGCGCAGCGCCGGGCGGAAGACCTCGCGGGGGTGCACCAGGCTCGCGGTCAGCGTCCCCTGGGACACGAGCTCGTGGCGCATCACCCGGTGGCGGCCGTCCAGGAGCAGCACCAGGAAGCGCTCGTGGCTCGCATGGCGCAGGCTCGGGTGGAAGTGCCGGTAGACGTCGGCGGGGCCGCGCAGCGGCGTGCCGGGCGCGAGGCGCCGCGCCGCCACCCGCCGCCCGAGCTCGAGGCAGGCGCGGATCGCGGCGCGCTGGGCGGGCCCGATGCCGGGCTCCGCCCCGAGCTCGCGCGCCCCGGCGGCCGCGAGGCCCAGCAGGCCTCCGTGCCGCTCGAGGAGCGCCGCCGCCACCCGCGCCGCCGGCCGGCCGGGCCCCCCGCTGCGCAGCAGCAGGGCCAGGAGCTCGGCGTCGGAGAGCGCCTCGGGACCCTTGGCTTCGAGGCGCTCGCGAGGTCGGTCGGCGAGGCCCTCGCGGGGCCGGGGAGCAGGGACGGGAGCGGGCTGGGAGCCGGCGGCGCCGCGCACGCGCATGGCGGACCCGCGGGACCGGGGGCGCCTCAGGATAGCGGAGTCGGGCCCCTGGCGCGGCAGCCGGCCTCGCGCGCCTCGGCGCCCGCGAGCGCCGCGTCGAAGCTCGACGGCACGAGCTGGGGCGCGACGAGGCTCCGGAGCGTGGCCCGCCGGTAGGGCTCGGACTCGAGCTCCGCCACCAGCCGGCGCAGGAGCGCCAGGTAGCCCAGCGCGTGGCTGGCCTGGCTCTCGGCCGCGTCGAGCTCGATCGGGACCGAGCTCCGGTAGCGGGTTCCGTCCTCCAGCGTGATCGCGCCGTCCGGCGCCACCTCCCCCAGGCGGCGCAGGGCCGCCCGCAGGTGGGGCCGCACGAGGGGATCCGGGCCGGACAGGGCCAGGGCCAGGTCCGCCGGGTCGAGCCGCTCGCGCAGCCCGCGATCGAACTCGAGCGCGCAGCCGGACACGGCGCCGGCGTCGATCCGCGCCAGGGCGGCCCGGGTGCGCCGCACGCCCTCGGCGCCGTGGTCGGGCGGGATCAGGTTCAGGGCGAAGCGGTGCAGGCGCCGCACGGGGTCGAACTCCGCCGTGGAGCGCACCTCCACCGCGCCCCGGGCGGCGGCCTCGCTCTCGATCCGCACCAGCAGGTCCTCGCCCACCTGCTGGGCGGAGACCCGCCCCACGAGTGCGCTCGCGAGGCCCCGCAGCATCTCCGCGGCCTGGGGGCCCTGCGCCGTCTCGACCAGGATCAGGGTGACGCCATTTCCGCCGCGCTGGAGCCGGAAGGTGGGCGCCTCCTTGAGCAGCAGCTGGAGCGAGCCGCGCCCGGCGAGGCTGATGTGGCTCGCCGCGACCAGCTGGTTCGGAAGCGGCGCGAGGTCGATCGTCACCCGGGTCTGTCGCGAGCGCACGCGCACGTGGACGTCCTGCTGGCGGTGGCCGTCCAGGAGGGCGCGGATCGTGACCGAGTCGCGGCTGGTGGCCTCGATGCGGCTCGGGAGCACCAGCGTGACCGGCGCCTCCGCCTGCTCGTAGGCGCGCTGCATGTTGCCGCGCACGTAGAAGAGGTCGAGGGCGGCACCTGGCGGCGTGGTCTCGATCTCGAGGCGGCGCGGCGCGTACCAGTAGCCGGGCCCGCCGAGGAAGAGGCCGGTGATGGGCGCGAACAGCCGGTTCAAGCCCCAGCTCGCGCGCCGGTCGGGCAGGAGCTCGACGGTCTCCGCCGATGCGGCCGCGGCCCGGGCCGCGAGGAGCGCGAGGCCGAGGGCTCCGGGGAGCCACGGGGAGCGTTTCGCGGGGGTGCGCATGGGAGGGGGGCGCGGGGTGGACGGAGCCTACCGGCGCGGGACGGGCTCCTCGGCCTGGCGCGTCCACTCGCCGCTCTTGCCGCCGCTCTTGCTCACGAGCCGCACCGCCCCGAGCTCCATGTCCCGGTCGATCGCCTTGCACATGTCGTAGATCGTGAGGCCCGCCGCCGACACGGCCACCAGGGCCTCCATCTCGACCCCGGTGCGGGCGTGGGCCCGGGCGCGGGCCTCGATCAGGATCCGCGAGCCGGCGGGATCCGGCGCGAGCTCCACCTCCACGGCATCGAGGGGCAGGGCGTGGCAGAGCGGGATCCACTCGGCGGTGCGCTTGGCCGCCTGGATCCCCGCCAGGCGCGCGGTGCCGAGCACGTCGCCCTTGGGGAGCCCGCCCTCGGCGATGCGGGCCAGGGTGGCCGGCGCCATGCGCAGCTCGCCCCGGGCGATGCAGACCCGGTGGGTCACCGGCTTCTCGCCCACGTCGACCATGCGAGCGCGACCGCGCGCATCGAGATGGGAGAGCTCGTCCGTCACGCGGCCGCCTCGGCGGGGCGGGCGGGCAGCCGCCGGATCCATTCGAGCACGTCCTCGAAGACCGCGGCCCGCTCCGGCTCGTTCAGGATCTCGTGACGCAGGCGCGGATAGGTCCGGAGCCGGCCCGGCGCGCGCAGCCGGGCGTGGAAGTCGGCGCTGCCGCGGACCGGGCAGAGGGGGTCCTCCTCCCCGTGGAGCAGCAGCAGGGGGACCTTGACCTCGCCGGCACCCGCGGCGGTGCGCCGCACGGCGGCCTGCAGCTCGGCGGCCAGCGCCGCCGTGATGCGACGCCCGACCAGGGGGTCCTCCTGGTAGGCGCGCACGACCTCCGGATCCCGGGAGAGCCCCTGGGGGTCGAGCCCGGCGTCGAAGGAGAGGCGCGGCGCGACCCAGGCCAGGAGCCGCGCAGCCAGCAGGCGCGCGCTGGAGAGCCCTTCGGAGATCGCGAGCGCCGCGCCCGAGGTGATGGCGCCGGCCACGTCGGGCTGCCGCTCGCGCAGGAGGGCCGCCACCACGAGGCCCCCGAGGCTGTGGCCGAGCAGGAAGATCGGAAGCCCGGGATGCTCGGCGCGCACCAGGGCGAGGAGGGCCTCGAGATCGTCGAGCAGGTCCGCGAAGCGGCGGGCATGCGCCCGCGTGCCTTCGGAGCGGCCATGGCCCTGCTGGTCGTAGCCGTGCACGGCGCAGCCGCGCGCCGCGAACCAGGCGGCCACCGCGTCATAGCGACCGCTGTGCTCGAAGAGCCCGTGCACCAGCACGAGGGCGCGCCGGGCCGCCGCGGCGGGGGCGCGGGCATCGGGCTCCGCAGCGGGGAGCCACACCCGGCGAAAGAGCGTGTGACCGCGAGGCCCCTGGAAGTGGGACTCGATCCGTCGGACGACGGGGCGTTCCACGCGCCGGAGGCTACCGGGACCCGCGGGGAGCTGCCATTGCGCATGCAGCGAGGGCATCGATCGGCCCCGGGGGGTACCTGCACACGCAGCGAGGAGGTTGTTCCGTTGACCGCCTCGCGCCGCGGGTGATAGCATCGTCACGCCTCGTCGAGTGGCACCGAACAGCGTTCTCTTCCGACGCCAGGCTCCGACGGGTGGGTTCGGCCGCGAGGGCCGGCTCGTCGACTGGGGAAGTCGCCGGCCTCCGAGGGTGCACGAGACCATGACCTCCCATCCCTCCACGCCTCGGCCCGCCGGGGAGGAAGACGGCGCGCCGGCACTGCCGCCGCGCAGGCTCCTCGCGGAGCTGGGGCAGCTCTACGGTCTCGCCTTCCTGGCGGATCGGAGCGGCCGGGTGCTCTGGCTGAGCGGCGCCTTCCACGAGCTCTGCGAAGGCGCCGAGCGTCTCGTGGGACAGCGGGCCGACTCGCTCGCCCCCGCGTCCCAGCGAAACGCGCTCTACGGGGAGTTCCGCACGCGCTTTGCCGCGCGCGGCGCCTTCCTCTCCGAGCGCTGCCGGCTCGAGCTCTGGGGCGAGGAGCGGTCCTACGACGTGAGCGTGCTTCCGGTCCACGGCGACGGCCGCGCCCAGGAGCTCTTCCTCGCCATCGCGCTGCCGGCGCAGCAGGCGCCCCGCGCCCGGCTCCCGCGCGGCGAGCGCGCGGAGATCCTGGAGGCGATCCCGGACGCCGCCCTGCTCGTCGACGCCGGCGGCTGCCTCTCCTGGGCGGGCCCGCGGGCGGCCGAGCTCCTGGGGCGCCCCCCCCAGGAGCTCCTGGGGCTCCCGGCCGTCGCCCTGCTGCGGGGTCTGGACGGGCTCGAGACCCTGGTGGCCGCCCTGGGCGGCGCGCGGCTCCAGGACCGGGAGGTCCGCCTGCTGCGCGGCGACGGGAGCGAGGCTCCCGCCGAGCTCTCGGCCGGCGCGCTCGCGGACGGCGAGACGCTCCTCCTGCTGCGCGACGCCGACCTGCGCCGGCAACGCGAGGACGCGCTCCGCCACGCCAATGCCGAGCTCGAGCACTGCGTGAACGCGCTGGCCCACGACCTGCGCTCGCCCCTGGTGGCGCTCCTCGGCTTCTCGCGCCTCCTGCGCCAGGACTACGGGGGCGGGCTCGACGAGACCGGCGTCCACTTCCTGGACCGGATCGAGCAGGCCGGACGCACCATGGAAGCGCTGGTGCACGATCTCCTGGAGCTCTCCCGGATCGGCAAGTCCGGCGAGCGCCCGGCGCCCGTCGATCCGCGGCCCGTGCTGCTCCAGCTCCACGCCGAGCTCAAGCCACGCCTCGAGGCCCAGGGCATCGAGCTTGCGCTGCCCGAGGATCCGCCGACCATCGCCTGCGACCGCACCCGCCTGTACCAGGTCTTCTCCAACCTGATCGGGAACGCCATCGACCACATGGGGAGCTGCCCCGAGCCCCGGATCAGCGTCGACGTGGAGGATCTGGGCGATGCGTACCGCCTGCGCGTGAGCGACGACGGGCGCGGCATCCCGCGCGACCTGCACGAGCGCATCTTCGAGATCTACCAGACGGGGGCCGAGGGCACGCGCCGGCGGGGCACGGGGATGGGCCTCGCCATCGTGCGGCGCATCGCCGAGGCCCACGGCGGGCGCGCCTGGGTCGAGAGCGAGCCCGGTCGGGGCGCGACCTTCTACGTCACCCTGGCCAAGGGCTGACCGCGCGGGACCGGCGCCGGACGCGCTGCCGCGCCGGCTTGCTGCCCCCTGCCGCTTCCCGTAGTGTGGGCCGGCGCCATGTGGCCCGTGGTGTTCGTGATCCCCTACCTGGACTTCCCGATCAGCTCGTTCGGGGTCCTGATGGCCGCGGGCTTCCTGGTCGGGACCTGGCTGACCGCGCTCCGGATGCGCGAGGAGGGGCTCGACCCGGAGCTCGCCACGGCCCTGCTCTTCTACGTGATGCTGGGCGGGGTGGCGGGGGCGAAGCTCTACTACGCGCTGGACGTGCACCTGCGCGAGGGGCTCCCGTTCCTCTCGCTGTTGCTCGCACGCGACGGCATCACCTGGTACGGCGGGCTCCTGGCCGGGATCGCCGCAGGGGCCTGGGGCTGCCGCCGCCACGGGGTCCCGGTCCTGAGCTTCATGAGCTGCGCCGCGGTCGCTCTGCCCGTGGGCCACGCCCTCGGGCGCGTCGGCTGCTTCCTGGTGGGAGACGACTATGGCCGGCCGAGCGACCTGCCCTGGGCCGTGGCGTTTCCCCGCGGTGCGCCGCCCACCCTCGAGCGCGTGCACCCGACCCAGCTCTACGAGATCGCCTGGCTCTTGCCGCTGGCGGCCCTGCTGTGGGCGCGGCGCCGCCGGAGCCCCTTCCTGTTCGGCGAGTACCTGGCGCTCGCGGGGCTCGGCCGGCTCCTGGTGGAGCACTGGCGCCTGAACGCGCGCGTGGCCCTGGGGCTCTCGGAGGCCCAGTGGATCGCGCTCGGCCTCGTCGTCGCCGGGAGCTCGAGCTGGCTCCTCCTGCGCCGCCGCTCCACGTGACGGGGACGTTCCTTGCGTTCTTTCGTTTCTGCGGCTGGGGGGGATTCAGCAGGAGCTGGCTCAAAACGAAAAAACGCAAGGAACGTCCCCGTCAGCCGGCGGGGGCGGCGGGCGCGGCGGCGAGCGCTTCGGAGAGCGCGGCGGCCTCCTGCACCAGGCTGCGCTGGCGGTCCGACTGGGCGAACTTGCGGATCCGCGCCACCGCCGACCGGGCCAGACCCGCCAGGGACGGGTCGGGCTCCGGCGACGCGTCGACCCAGCCGCGCAGCTCCTTCACGCAGTCGGCGTAGGCCCCCTTCAGGTACGCCGCCATGCCCCGGGCGTAGGCGCACAGCGGCAGCAGCCGCGCGCTCTCCCCGCCGCGCGCGACCGCGGCCTGGAGCGCTCCCTCCCCCTCCTCGTAGTAGCCGCTCGCCAGGTAGGAGCGGCCGGCCACCTCGTAGCCGGCGGCGGCCGCGCCGTGGATGCGCGCCAGGAGCTCATCGAGCTCGCTGCCGAAGACCTGCACCACCAGGGCACCGCGCTCGATCAGATAACGCGCCAGGTGGCCGTTCGAGCGGTGCTCGATCAGGAGCTCCGCCAGCTGCTCCCGGGTGCGGCCCAGCAGGGTGGCCACCTCCTGGATGCCCTCCTCGAGGCGCCCGTCGGCGCTGGCGAGGATCTTCGCGAACTCGCGGAACAGGCCATCCGACTCCTCGCCGGCCTCGGAGTGGAGCGCCCGGACCCGCGGCCCGTAGACCTCGCGCTGGTAGAAGTTCTCGCGGAAGGACATGGCCTCGTGGAAGAGCGACCCCACCGTCAGATCGAAGAGCTCCTCCCGGCGCACGGCCACGCGCGAGCTCCCGGGGCCCGGCCGGAAGAGCGTGTGGCAGCGCTCCTTCAGGCGGTACAGAGCACTCGCCTCGTCGTCGCCCACGAGCTCGGTGAGCTCGGCGAAATGGAGCTCACCGGCGCGGAAGCGCTCGATCTGCTTGCGCGCGAGCAGGTGGGCCCAGAGGAACTCGCGCACCAGGTCGACGAATGCGGACTCGACGCTCGCCATCCGCCGGGATGATAGCTCTGCACCGGAGACCGCGTGCTACCCTGCGCCGGCCTATGGGGGAGCCGCAGTCGCAGGCCGAGAACCCGCCGCCTTCGGGGCCCCGCCGCTCCGTTCTCTTCATCGTCTTCGCGACGATCCTGATCGACTTCACCGGCTTCAGCGTCTTGATCCCCGTGCTGCCGCTCTTCGCCGAGAGGCTCGGAGCCACGCCGACGCAGATCGGCCTGATCCTCACCATCTACGCGCTGGCACAGCTGCTCTTCCTGCCGGCCTGGGGCTGGGTCTCGGATCGCATCGGGCGGCGGCCGGTCCTGCTCTTCTCGCTGGCGGGGACGGCCGCGTCGTTCGCGATGCTCGCCGCCGCCGACTCGATCGGGATGATCTACGCGGCCCGCGCGCTGGCCGGCTTCTTCGCGGCCAGCATCGGGACCGCGCAGGCGGTGGTGACCGACGTGACCCCCCGCTCGGAGCGAGCGCGCGGGATGGGGATGATCGGCGCGGCCTTCGGGGCGGGCATGATCGTGGGGCCCGTATTCGGCGGCGTGCTGGCCCACTTCGGGGAGAAGCTCCCCTTCCACGCCATCGCGGTCCTCGCCCTCGGCAACCTGGTGCTCGCCTGGCTGCGCCTCCCCGAGACGAAGGCCCGCGATCGCACCCCGCCGCGCTGGGGGGAGCTCGCCCACTCGCTGATCCCGGCGCCCCTGCGCCTGGTCGCCGCCGTCCACGCCGCCCACATCGGGCTCTTCCTCTACCTCTTCTTCCACCTCTTCACCGCCTTCGCGGTGCTCGAGGGGATGATCACCTACTTCCTCGGCAAGAAATTCGGCGCGAGCGAGCTCGAGGTGGCGGGGATCTTCGCCTGGATCGGGCTCTTCCTGGTGGTGACCCAGGGAGTGCTCCTGCACCGCCTCGACCAGCGCCTGGGCGAGGAGCGGCTGGTGGCGCTGGGCCTCGTCGCGATGGGGGTCGGCCTCGCGAGCGTGGCGCTGGCCCCCTCCTTCGGCTGGTTCTACGCGATCGGGCCCCTGATCGCCTTCGGGAACGGCGTGGCCTTCCCGTCCTTCACGAGCCTCTACTCCAAGGCCGTGAGCGCGCGCCAGGCCGGGGAGCTCCTCGCCCAGAGCCAGTCCATGGCGACCACCGGTCGCATCGTCGGCCCCTTCACCGCGGGCTGGGTGATGCAGTCCTGGTCCGACGAGGCCCCCTTCCTGATGGCGGGAGTCATGATGCTCGTGGCGCTCGTCATCTTCCGGATCTTCCGGCGGACGCTGCTGGACGGCCCCACCTGAGCCGGCGACGCGCAGCCGTTGCTTTGCCCGCCGGGTCGGCCTCCCCTATGTTGGAACCAGGCGCGTCCGCCGAAGAGATCCGAGAGAGATCGCCGGAGGTCCCCGCATGAGCCCGACCCCTGAGCGCGAGAGCATGGAGGTCGACGTCCTCTACGTCGGAGCGGGCCCCGCGACGCTGGCGTCGGCGCTGCACCTCATGAACCGGGTGGAGGCGTGGAACCGGGAGGCCGAGGCCGAGGGCCGGCCGCCCATCGAGCCGCCGAGCGTGCTCATCCTCGAGAAGAGCGCGCAGGTGGGCGACCACATGCTCTCCGGCGCGGTCATGAACCCGAAGGCCATCCGCGAGCTGGTCCCCGATTTCGAGAAGCAGGGCTTCCCCACCGAGCACGTCTGCGACTACGCCGGCTTCTGGCTGTTCCATCCCAAGGGGAAGATCCGCGTGCCCGTGGTGCCTCCGAACTTCCGCAAGAAGGGCTACCACGTGGTCTCGCTCAACCGCGTGGTCCGTTGGCTGGCCGAGCGCGTCGAGGCGGCGGGCGCCGAGATCTACCCGGGATTCGCCGGCGACAGGATCCTCGTGGAGGGGGATCGGGTGGTGGGCGTGCGCACCGGCGACCTGGGCGTGGACCGGGAGGGGCGGCCCAAGGCGAACTTCCAGCCCGGCATGGACATCCGCGCCAAGGTCACCGTGATCGGCGAGGGCGTGCGCGGCTCCCTCGCCAAGCAGCTGATCGACCGCCTGGGCCTCGAGGGCGCCAACCCCCAGACCTACGAGACCGGCATCAAGGAGATCTGGCGCATCGACCCCAAGAAGCACCGGCCGGGGCGCGTGGTGCACGGCTTCGAGTTCCCGGCGATCCTGAAGCGCTTCCACGGCATGTGGCTCTACGACCTGCAGGACGATCTCGTCTCCTATGGCTTCGTGACCCTGCTCGACTCCGAGAACCCGCACTGCGACCCGCACCTGGAGGCGCAGAGGTTCAAGACGAACCCCTGGATGCGATGGCTCCTGGACGGAGCCGAGCTGGTGCGGTACGGCGCGAAGGCGATCCCCACGGGCGGACTCTACGCCCAGCCCAAGCTCTACGCGGATGGCGCGCTCCTGGTCGGCGACTCGGCGAGCTTCTGCAACGCGCAGAACCTGGCGGGCGTCCACATGGCGATCAAGTCCGGCATGCTGGCGGCGGAGACGCTGGTGGACGCGCTGGCCCGACAGGACTTCAGCACGAAGACCCTGGGCGGCTACGCCGAGCGCTACCGCGCGAGCTGGGCGTGGCGCGAGCACCACCAGGCCCGCAACTTCGGGCCCTCGGTCGAGCGCGGCCCGCTCTTCTTCCTCTTGAACGAGCCCCTGCGCCTCTTGACCGGCGGGCGCGGCCTCCTGGACGGGATGCGCGCGCACGCCGGCCACGAGAACATGAAGCGGCTGGCGGAGCTCCCGGCGGCGCAGCGCCGGAAGGAGCGCTTCGACTTCGACGGCGTGCTCACCTTCAGCAAGGAGCACCTGGTCCAGTTCAGCGGCACCAGCCACGAGGTGGATCAGCCCTCGCACCTGGTGGTGGCCGACACGGACCTGTGCCGGGACGTCTGCGCCGAGGAGTACGGGAATCCCTGCGAGAGCTTCTGCCCCGCCGCCGTCTACGAGATGGTCGAGGACCCGGAGCACCCGGGGAAGAAGAAGCTCTTCATCCACCACGAGAACTGCGTCCACTGCAAGACCTGCGACATCGCGGACCCCTACCAGGTCATCACCTGGACGCCGCCCGAGGGGGGCGAGGGCCCGGACTACGAGCGCATGTAGGGGCCCGCAGCGGCGGCGGCCTCGCGCAGGACGCCCAGGTCGCCCGGGTCGCCGGCCACGAGGAGGACCTGCGCCGGGGCGTCGATCTGGCGCGGGAAGGGAGCCCCGAGCTCGCAGGCGGTGAGGGCCCCCGCCTCCTCGGCGACGAGCAGCCCGATCCGCCCGCGGGGGCTCACGCGCTCCGCCTCCGGGCGCACCAGGCGCAGGCCCGCGCGCACGCCCGGGACGAAGGGAGCCACGGCGATGGCACCGCCGCTGGCCGGAGTCGCCTCCCAGCCCCGCCGGGCCAGCACCTCGCGCACCGGCTCCGGGAGGCCGTGGCTCACGAAGACGCGCCGGGCCGACGGGTCGAGGCGGGGGGTGCGGGGCGTCCCGTCGCTGCGCGACACGCGCGCACCGCCGCCGCGCACCGCATCGAAGAAGAGTCCCTCGCGGGGCAGCGCGACCAGCGCCGCCTCGTAGGCTCCGGCCAGCGCCAGGCCCAGCATCACGGCGTAGGGGCCCCGGCCCTCCAGGTACGAGCGCAGGGTCCCATCGATGGGGTCGATGACCACCTCGGCCGCGCCTCGCGGGGGGAAGCGGGCCACGCTCGGGGTGGATTCCTCGGCGAGGAGGCCGACCTCCGGGAAGAACTCCAGGAGCGGCACCAGCAGGGCCTCCTGGCAGGCGGTATCCGCCAGCGTCAGCGCCGCCTTGGCCGCGCTCTCCTCGCCGGCCTTGGGCCGATTGGCGACACGCCCCTCGAGGGCGCGCGCGATCTGGGCGGCCTGGCGCAGCGCCGGTGCAAGACGGCGCACAAACTCGGCGGGAGCGGGCGGATCTCTCGTCGGCAGATCGATTTCCCTCGACGGGGACGGGTGGGCTTGGGTTACAGTGGGGGCGTCAGTTCACCGAAGGGGGGACCGGCTTCAGTCGGCCGAGCTCGGAGGACCCCCCAATGTCCAGACTGCAATCCATCTGCGCCTCGATCCCCCTCACCGCCGCCCTGGTGCTCGGCGCGGCACCCGCCCTGGGCGAGGGACCGGTGGTGCCCGCCTCGGTCGCCCCGGCGGCACCGGGGCAGGCCCTGGTCCGCGACTCCTTCACGGCCTTCGCCCAGACCTGGCTGGACAAGCTCCAGAAGAAGGGCGGCGCCGTCGAGACCCAGGGCAGCGTCACCACGCGGCGCCAGCTCGACGGCACCTTCACCACCGAGCTGCGCCCCACGGGGCAAGCCAGTGCGCCCTACGTCGGGCTGCTGCGTTACACGGAGCACGTCTACCGCTGCAACGGGGCGGGCGAGGACAGCTGCGTGGTCCAGGCCGCCATCCCGGTCACCGAGATCTTCCGCTACGAGAACGGCCGCTGGATCTACTAGCGGTCAGCTGCAGCCGCTGGTGCCGCCGCAGTTGATGCACTTGTAGCAGGCCCCGCTGCGGATCATGAGCGAGCCGCAGTCCGGGCAGCTCGGCGCGTCGGTCTGGCCCACGATGACGTAGCCCGAGCCGCCGGCCACCGCGCCGAGCGCGGCCGGCGCGCCCGCGCCGAGGCCCACCTGCTCCGCCTGGTCCTCCTGCTCGTCCACCGGGAGCCCCTCCCCGTGCAGGAATCGGTTGCCCAGGTAGCGGAACACGTAGTCCATCACCGACTTCGCGATCGGGATCTCCCGGTTGTTCGTGAAACCCGCCGGCTCGAAGCGCGTGTGGCTGAACTTGTCCACCAGCGCCTTGAGCGGCACCCCGTACTGGAGCGCGATGGAGGTCATCGTCGCGATCGTGTCCATGAGCCCCGAGACGGTGCTCCCCTCCTTCGCCATGCGCAGGAAGATCTCGCCGGGCTGGTCGTCGTCGTAGAGGCCGATCGTGAGATAACCCTCGTGGCCGGCGATCGAGAACTTGTGCGTGACGGCGTGCCGCTCGTCCGGTAGCTTGCGCCGCACCGGTCGCGCCGGCTCCGACGCGACCAGCCTCACGACATCCTTGCCGGCGTTGAGCGGCTGGGTGCGCTTGCTGCCGTCCCGGTAGACCGCGAGCGCCTTGAGTCCGAGGCGCCAGCCCTCGACGTAGGCCTCCAGGATGTCTTCCACCGCGGCGTCCTCGGGCAGGTTCACCGTCTTGCTGATGGCGCCCGACAGGAAGGGCTGCACGGCGCCCATCATGCGCACGTGTCCCATCCAATGGATGCTGCGCGTGCCCTGGGGAGCGCGGAAGGCGCAGTCGAAGACCGGCAGGTGTTCGGCGGCCAGGCCCGGCGCTCCCTCGATCGTCTCGTGCTCGTCGACCCAGGCGACGATCGCCCGGGTCACCCGCTCGGAGTAGCCGAGGCAGCGCAGCGCCATCGGAACGGTGCGGTTCACGATCTTGAGGACTCCCCCGCCCACGAGCTTCTTGTACTTGACGAGCGCGATGTCCGGCTCGACGCCCGTCGTGTCGCAATCCATCATGAAGGCGATGGTCCCCGTCGGCGCGAGCACGGTCACCTGGGCGTTCTTGAAGCCGTGCCGGCGCCCGGCCGCCAGCGCGCGCGCCCAGCTCTCGCGAGCGGCCGCGTCCAGCTCCGCCGGCACGCCCGCGGGCGCCACGGCTTCGGCGGCGGCCTTGTGCATGCCGATCACCTCGAGGAAGGGCCGGCGATTCATGCGGTAGCGCGGGAAGGGCCCCATCGCCTCGGCGATCTCGGCGCTCGTGAGGTAGGCGTGGCCGCACATGAGGGAGGTGACCGAGGCGGCCAGGTTGCGCCCTTCGTCGCTGTCGTAGGGCAGTCCCCGGGCCATGAGCAGCGCGCCGAGGTTCGCGTAGCCGAGCCCCAGCGGCCGGAACAGGTGGCTGTTCTCGGCGATCCGGGGCGTCGGGTAGTCGGCGAAGTCGACGATGATCTCCTGGGCCAGGATCGTGAGCCGCACGGCGGCCCGGAAGGCCGCGACGTCGAAATCGCCCTCCGGTCCCACGAAGCCCATCAGGTTCAGGCTGGCCAGGTTGCAGGCCGTGTCGTCCAGGAACATGTACTCGGAGCAGGGATTGCTCGAGTTGATCCGCCCGGAGGCCTTGACCGGGTTCCAGCGGTTGATCGTCGTGTCGCACTGGATGCCCGGGTCGCCGCACACGTGGGTGGCCTCGGCCATGGCGCGCAGGATCTCGCGGGCCCGGTAGCTGCCCATGACCTCGCCGGTCGTGACCGCGTGGGTCTCCCAGGGGCCGTCGTCCAGCACGGCCTGCATGAAGCCGTCCGTCACCCGCACCGAGTGGTTGGCGTTCTGGAAGAAGACCGAATCGTAGGCGCCGCCCGTGACGTTGAAGCCGCCGTCGTAGCCGGAGTCGATCAGCGACCAGGCCTTCTTCTCCTCGTCCGCCTTGCTGCGGATGAACTCGAGGATGTCCGGGTGGTCCGCATTCAGGATCACCATCTTGGCGGCGCGGCGGGTCTTGCCGCCGGACTTCACGACCCCGGCGAAGGCGTCGAAGCCCCGCATGAAGGAGACCGGCCCGGAGGCGGTGCCCCCGCCCGCCAGCCGCTCCTTCGAGGAGCGCAGGCGCGAGAGGTTGGACCCCGTCCCCGAGCCGCCCTTGAAGAGCATCGCCTCGGTCTTTGCGAGGTCCATGATCGACTCCATCGTGTCCTCGACGGAGTTGATGAAGCAGGCGCTGCCCTGCTGGGGAGTTCCCTTCACGCCCAGGTTGAACCAGACCGGGCTGTTGAAGGCCATGCGCTGCGTCACGAGGATGTGGGTGAGCTCGTCGGAGAAGGCCTGCGCGTCCTCGGGCGTGCGGAAGTAGCCCGCCCCCTCTCCCCACTCGCGCAGCCGGCCCACGACCCGGCCCACGAGCTGGCGCACGCTGTGCTCGCGCTCGGGCGTTCCCACGTGTCCGCGGAAGTACTTCGAGACGACGACGTTGGTGGCGAGCTGCGACCAGGACTTGGGAACCTCGACGCCCTGCTGCTCGAAGACCGGCTGGCCCTCCTCGTTCACGATGCGCGCGCTGCGGCGGTCCCACTCGACCGCCGCGAAGGGATCCTCGCCGGCGCGCGTGAAGCAGCGCGGGATCTGGAGCCCGCGCGGTCCGCGCGGTCCGCGCGGCGCGTCGTCGCCCACGGCCCGCAGATGGGCCCCCGCCTGCCGGCGCGTGCCCGCGTCCGCTCCGGCCCCGCGCTCCGGGCGACCCGCCGCCCCGTTCCCGTTCCCGCCGTTCCCGCGGTTGTCGCCCCTGCGCGCCATGCTTCCGGCCCCTCCCCTTGTTTCGACCCGCTTCCGGCGAGGCTTCCGCAGCCGCACGCGGACTCGTGCACGGGGCCGCCGGCGCGCGGGGGCACCTCGCCCTCAACCGGCGCCGGGGCCGCTGGCTCTTGGAGACCTCGGAATCGAAGCGTTGATTCGACCGGGGATGAGAGAGGCCCCGGGTTCCCCAGGGCCCCCGAGCCCGGCTTGGGTCCTCCATCCCGCCCCGGGCTCGCTTCCCCCTGACGACCGCCTGAAATCAAACCCCCCCAGGCCGTCAGAGGTGCGTCTCATCCCCGAAGAGCGTTTTTACTCCTGGCCGGGCGGGGCGTCAAGTGGAGGTCGCACAAAATCTTGGCGTGCAGCGGTCTGCCAAACACAACCCCTTGAGCTTTCATGCGATTCGCAGCTGTGACGGGCGTCACGCCGGAGCCGGGCGCCGCCGCGGCCCCTTCCCCGTTCTCGCAAGCAGCCGGAATCGCAGGCTTATCGGTTCGCGGGCCGGGCCGGTGCGGCGGGCAGGCCCGCGATCCGGATCCCGAGCCCTTCCGGCACGCGGTAGCGCTGGTTGAGTCCGATCAGGAGCGCCGTCAGGGACTCGACGATGCGCGCGTTGGCGAGGGGCCCGCCGTCGACGCCGCGCAGGCCCGGCACCAGCTCGCAGAGCTCCATCACCCGGAAGCGCGCGGCCCGGGGACCCGAGACGAGGACGTCGCACGCGACGGGCTCCGCGAGCCGCTGGAGGCGGTGCGCCGAGACGTTCTGGAAGGCCGAGACGACCTGCACGCCCTCCGGCACCAGCGAGGCCACGAGCTCCGCGCAGGAGCCCTGCCAGAGGCCCAGGGTGCGCACGGGTGCGTCGCCCACGGCGGTGGCCAGCGGAACTCCCATCGACACGACGATCTGTCCCGGTCCCAGCGCCTCGCGCACCGTCGCCAGCGTCGCCGCCGTGTGTTCGAAGGGGACGGAGAGGATGACGAGGGGCGCGCGCGCGCTGGCCTCGGCGTTCACGAGCCCCACGACGTCGGCGCCCGGCACCTGGCTCCGCACCTGCTGCGCGGCCTCCGCGGCGCGCTCGGCCCGACGCGAGCCGATCACGACGGGGCGCCCGGCCGCGCCGAAGCGCAGGGCGAGCCCCAGGCCCTGGTCGCCGGTCCCGCCCAGGATCGCGATCGCCTTCTCGTCGGCCCCGCCGGACATGCGCCGGCACTCTAGCTCGGGCACACGGCCCGGGCGAAGGCTTCCGCGCCCGCCGCGGGCGCGGCCGCTAGACTGGCCGGCGCTGTGGCCGAGACGGAGCCTCGCTTCACCCCGATGGCGATCCGCCAGGCGGGCCCCCGCGAGCTCGCAATCCGCTGGGCGGACGGCGCCGAGAGCCTCTACGCCGTGCGCGACCTGCGCCTGGCCTGCGGCTGCGCGCGCTGCGTCGACGAGTGGAGTGGCGAGGGGCGCCTCGACCCCGCCTCCGTCCCCGCCGACGTGCACCCCCTCGGCATCGAGCCCGTGGGCCGCTACGCGATCCAGGTGCGCTGGAGCGACGGGCACGACACGGGCATCTATCCCTACCGCCGGCTGCGCGAGCTCGCCGACCGGGGCGGGGACGTGGGTTGAGTAGTTGACCGGACGGGTGACGAATCCGACCCTCGCCGGAGTTCCAGTCAACTACTCAACCCACGTCCCCGCCCGTGGTACCCTCGCGCGCGATGCCTGCGCTCGATCTCGAGGCCGCCGCCCGCGCCGCCGAGGCCGCCGCCGACCGCGCGCGCGCCGAGATCCTGCCGCGCTTCCGCGCCGTCGCCGTCGAGACCAAGCGCGACGGCTCCCCGGTCACCGAGGCGGATCGCGCCGCCGAGCGCGCCATTCGCGAGACCCTGCGAGAGGCCACCCCGGAGTTCGGCCTGCTCGGGGAGGAGTACGGCGCGGAGGGCGACCTCGCGGGGCCGCGCTGGGTGATCGACCCCATCGACGGCACCATCGCCTTCGCGCGCGGGATCCCGCTCTTCACCACGCTGATCGCGCTGCTCGTCGACGCCGAGCCCGTGCTCGGGCTGATCGACTGCCCCGGGCTCGGCGAGCGCACGCTGGGCTGGAAGGGCGGGGGCGTGCGGCGCAACGGCCGGCCGGTGCGCGTCTCGCGGGAGAGCGACCTGCGCCGGGCCCTGGTCTCCCACGGAGATCCCTTCTGCTTCGAGCTCTTCGGCGAGCGCGCGGCCTTCGAGCGCATGGCGCGCGAGATCCCCATGCTGCGGGGTTACACCGACGCCTTCGGCCACGCCCAGGTGGTCGCCGGCGGCGTCGACGTGATGGTGGATCTGCACCTCAACGTGTGGGACGCGGCGCCCACGCAGGTGCTGGTGCCGGAGGCCGGCGGCCGCTGCCTCACGCTCCCGGCGCGCGGCGGAAAGCTCGGCCTCGTGTTCGGGAGCCCCGCCCTGGTGGAGGAGCTCTCCGGCTTCCTGTCGGCGGGCTGACGGGGTCCCCTCAAGCCTCCGCGCCGGGCGCCCGACCGGGCTATGGTGGGAGGAAGGCCATGAGCTCGAATCCGACCCTGGAGGACGCGCGGCGCCTGCTCGAGGGAGCGCAGCGCCTGCTCGGCCCCGTGCTCGAGCGGGCGCGCGAGATCACCGAGGCGGGCGCGCGCATCGACTCCCACCAGGTCCTGGCCGAGCGCGTGTCCTACGCGGCCACCGAGGAGCGCGCGGCGCGCGAGCTGCTGCGCTACACGGAGTCGCTGCGCGCCGAGGGGCGCAGCTCCGAGGTCCTGGAGACCAGCTGCGCCGCCTCCGTCGCGGAGCTGGCCGGGCACCTGCGCGAGCGGCTGGAGCCCACCGTCGACGACCTGGGCCTCGGCGAGGAGTCCCTCGCGGCGGCCTTTCCCGCCGAGCTCCGCGCGCTGGCCCGGCGGGCGGCCCACGAGTCGGTCTTCCGGGCGCTCGGCCGGCACGTGGCCGAGACGCGCGGCCGGGACCGCCCGCCCCTCGACGAGACCCTCGAGCAGGTGCGCGACGCGGTGCGCGATTTCGCCGAGCGCGAGGTCGCCCCCCACGCCGAGCGCATCCACCGCCAGGACGAGCTCGTGCCCGAGGAGTTCATCCGGCAGATGGGCGAGCTCGGCTACTTCGGCCTCGCGATTCCCGACGCCTACGGCGGCTTCGAGCTCGGGAACCTGGCCATGATCCTCACCACCGAGGAGCTCTCGCGGGCCTCGCTCGCCGCCGCGGGCTCCCTCATCACGCGTCCCGAGATCCTGGCCAAGGCGCTGCTCCACGGGGGCACCGAGGAGCAGAAGCGCAGCTGGCTGCCGCGGCTCGCCCGTGGCGAGGTGATGGCGGCGATCTCGGTCACCGAGCCCGACGTGGGGAGCGACGTGGCCTCGGTCAAGTGCCGCGCCGAGCGCGACGGCGACGACTTCGTGCTGAACGGCCCCAAGTCCTGGTGCACCTTCGCGGGCCGCGCCGACGTGCTCGCGGTGCTGGCGCGCACGGACCCGGATCCGACCCGGGGCGCCCGGGGGCTCTCCCTCTTCATCGTGCCGAAGGATCGCTTCGACGGGCACGCCTTCGAGATGGTGCAGCCCGGCGGCGGCCGCCTCTCCGGCAAGGCCGACGCGACCCCGGGCTACCGGGGCATGCACTCCTTCACCCTCCAGTTCGAGAGCTACCGCGTGCCGGCCGCGAACCTCGTGGGGGGCGAGGAGGGGCTCGGGCGCGGCTTCTACCTCCAGATGGCGGGCTTCGCCGCCGGCCGGCTCCAGACCGGCGGCCGCGCCTGCGGGCTCGCCCAGGCCGCCCTGGAGAAGACCGCCGAGTACGCCGTCGGCCGAGTCCAGTTCGGGCGTCCCATCGCCGAGTACCAGCTCACGCGGTTCAGCCTGGGCCGCATGGCGACGCGGCTGGCCGCGGCCCGCGCGCTCACCTACGCGGCGGCGAGCGCCATGGACGAGGACGAGCGCGCCGCCGCGCCGCTGGCCGCCCAGGCCAAGCTCCTGGCCTGCGACGTGGCGGTGGAGCTGACCCAGCAGGGCCAGCTCCTGCACGGCGGCTGGGGCTACGCCGAGGAGTACCCGATCAGCCGCTACGTGGTGGACGCGCTGGTGCTGCCGATCTTCGAGGGCGTGAAGGCGACCCTCGAGCTCAAGGTCGTGGCCAGGAGCCTGCTGGCCGGCGCCGAGCGCTGACTCAGCGGCCGGCGCGCTGCCGGCGGCGCGCGCGCAGGCCGAAGAAGAGCGCGAGCAGGGCCCCGGCGGCGCAGCTCCAGCGGTTGAAGGCGAGCGCGACCGGCGTCTCGCTGTACCAGCCGCCGCCGACGAAGCCCATGAAGCCGAAGAGGAGCGCCAGGGCTCCCCAGAAGACGGCCGGCGCGAAGGGGCGCGGGCGCATGGCCTGGGAGGTGGCGTAGAGCGAGACCGCGATGCCCAGGAGGAGGCCGTAGCGGTTGAAGTTCGGCCACTCCCGGTAGGCGGGCGCGTCGGTGAAGATGTCCCAGGCGAAGTAGGCGGTGAAGCCCCAGAGCAGAACGGGCAGGAAGGCCGGGTGATCGAAGGGCGTGGGCTGCGGACCCTCGTCCTCCCGGGGCCGGCTCGGCTTCGGTGCCGCGGGAGGGGCCGCCTCGGGCTCCGGCCCGGGCTCCTGGTCGGCCATGGGCGCGAGCATAGCCGGGGCCCCCGCGCCGGGCCACGCGCGCTGCGCGCCCTTCGGGCCTCCACTCAGGCCCGCAGGAAGCGCGCGAGCACCTCGATCATCGGCTGGACGTCGGCGGACCCCGCCATCTCGCGGCAGGAGTGCATCGAGAGCATCGGGCTCCCCACGTCGACGGTGCGGATCCCCACCCGCGCGGCGGTGATGGGTCCGATGGTGCTGCCGCAGGGGAGGTCGCTGCGCGAGACGAAGACCTGCGGCTCGATCCCGCACTCGGCGCAGAGCGCCGCGAAGAGCCCCGCCGTGGCCGCGTCGCCCGCGTAGGACTGGCCGGCGTTCTGCTTGAGGACCGGGCCGCGCCCGATCCGCGGCCGATGCCCGGGCTCGTGGCGATCGGCGTAGTTCGGGTGGACGGCGTGGGCCATGTCCACGGAGATGAGGGTCGAGCGCGCGAGGGCCCGCGGGAGCCCCTGGGGCGCGCCGCCCTTGAAGCCCTCCACCATCCGCGCCAGGGCATCGGCGAGGAGCGTGCCCGCGGCGCCCTGGAGCGAGCGGCTGCCCACCTCTTCGTGGTCGTAGAGCACGACCGCGACCGTGAAGGGGGGAAGCGGCGCCTGCGCCGCCCGCGCCAGCGCGCCGAGCGCCGCGTGACAGGAGGCGAGGTTGTCGAGGCGGGAGGCCAGGAGGAACTCGCCGCGCGCGCCGGCCCGCGCGGCGGGCTGCACGTCGTAGAGCATGAGGTCGAAGGCCAGGAGGTCGCGCGGCTCCGGCGCGCCCCGGCCCTGGGCGCGCAGCTCCGAGGCCACGAGCTCGGCGAGCGGCGGCGTCCCCTCGAGGCCCGCCACGGGGACGAGGTGGACCTGCTCGTCGAGCTTGAGGCCCTCCTTCTTGAGCTCGCGCTGGAGGTGGATCGCCAGATTCGGGATGCGGAGCAGCGGCCGGGCGAAGTCCAGCAGGACCGGGCGCAGGGCCTCGCCCTCGCGCAGCACCACCCGGCCCGCCAGCGAGAGGTCGCGGTCGAGCCAGGTGTGGAGCAGGAGCCCGCCGTAGGGCTCGACCGCGAGCTGGCAGTAGCCGTGGGCCGCGACGTCGGCCCGCGGCTTCAGGCGCAGATTGGGCGAGTCCGTGTGGGCCGCCAGGATCCGGAAGCCCGCCGCCGCGGGAGCCTCCTGCCCGACCTGGAACGCGACGAGGCTCCCGTCGCGCACCGCGAAGCGCCGGTCGCCGGGGGAGAGCTCCCAGAGCTCGGCCTCCGGCGCCTCGAGGTAGCCCTGCCCCTCGAGCCGGCGGCGCGCCTCCGCCACGGCGTGGTAGGGCGTGGGCGAGCGATCGAGGAAGGCCAGCAGATCCGCGACGGCGTCCGCCACGCCGCCGCAGGATAGCAGCCGGGCCCGATCGGCTCGCCTAAGCTTCCCGCGTGGACCGCGCCGGCGAGCCCGGACAGCTGCTCTTCGCAGCCTTCGAGGGCGGCGAGTTGCCGGAGGACCTGCTCTCGCTGGTGGCCGCGGGCCGCGTCGGCGGGGTTACGCTCTTCGCGCGCAACGTGGCGGGCTTCCCGGCCACCCGCCGCCTCACGGACGCGCTCCACGCGCGCGCCCCCGAGCAGACGCCCCTCACGATCGCCATCGACCAGGAGGGCGGGCGCGTGCAGCGCCTGCGCGCGCCCTGGACCGAGTGGCCCCCCATGCGGCGCCTGGGCGAGCGCGGCTCCCTGGAGGAGACCCGCGCGCTGGCGCGGGCGCTGGCCCGCGAGCTCGCCGACCTGCGCATCGACCTGGACTTCGCCCCCGTGGCCGACGTGGACTCGAATCCGGCCAACCCGGTGATCGGCGACCGCAGTTTCTCGCGCGCCGCCCCCGTGGTGGCGCGCCACGTGGCCGCCTTCGTGGAGGCGCTCCAGGGCGCGGGGGTGGCCGCCTGCGCCAAGCACTTCCCGGGCCACGGCGACACCTCCGAGGACAGCCACCTGGCGCTCCCGCGCGTGGACTGCGACCTCGAGCGGCTGCGCCGCGTCGAGCTCGTCCCCTTCCGGGCCGCCGCCGAGGCCGGGGTGGCGAGCATGATGACCGCCCACGTGCTGCTCCCGCGGCTCAATCCGGAGCTCCCGGCCACGCTGGCCCCGGAGGTGCTGGCCTGCCTGCGCCAGGAGATCGGCTACGACGGCCTCGTCTTCGGCGACGACCTCGAGATGGCGGCCGTGGCGGACCGCTTCGACCCGCGCACCAGCGTGCGGCGCGCCCTCGAGGCGGGGGTCGACGCGCTGCTCGTCTGCCGCAGCCCGGAGCTGCGCGACCGGGTGCTCGCGGCCCTCGAGGCGGCCCCCGACCGGCTCCTGGCGCGCCCCCTCGAGCGGATGGCGGCCTTCAAGCGGCGCTTCGCCGGGGGGCTGGGCGCCTCGGGGGGGGCGCCCCCCTACCCGGAGCACCAGGCCCTCGCCGAGCGCCTCCGGGCCGCGTCCAGCCGTCCATTGATCTCCCAAATATCGGAAGCAATTGACTGATCTGGAATAATCCGAAACTGATTTCATTTTCTATTGACGCCCGGGCCCCCACTCCATAGGCTCTCCGAAGCGCGCCCAGGGAGGCTCTGCCCATGTCCGAAGCCGTCGGCCTGGACCAGCTCCGCGAGATCGACCGCGGGCTCGAGACGATCCTCACCTCCTTCGACACGAGCTACGTCTGGAACTACGGGAGCGTCAACGAGGGGCTTCGCCATCTCTACGAGAAGGCGAAGCGCGAGCAGTGGAACTCCACCACGACCCTCGCCTGGGACACGGCCGTGGACCCGGAGAGCGAGATCTTCCCCCAGCTCGCGAACCCCCTCGTCGGCTACCCGCCCTACGAGCGGCTCACGCCCAAGGAGAAGGTGCGCCTGCGCCACGGGCAGGTCTCGCTCCAGCTCTCCCAGTTCCTGCACGGCGAGCAGGGGGCGCTGATCGTGGCCTCCCAGCTCGTGGGCGGCGTGCCCTGGATCGACGCCAAGTACTACGCCGGCACCCAGACCATGGACGAGGCGCGCCACGTGGAGGTCTTCAGCCGCTACGTCCACGAGAAGCTCGAGTGGGAGTGGCCGATCACCGAGAGCCTGAAGGAGCTCCTCGACGCCACCATCCAGGATGGGCGCTGGGACTTCAAGTACCTGGGCATGCAGATCCTGATCGAGGGCCTGGCCATGGCGGCCTTCGGGACGCTCTACCAGGTGGTGCAGGAGCCGCTGCTCAAGGACCTGCTGCGCTACGTGATGCGCGACGAGTCGCGCCACGTGGCGTTCGGCGTCCTCTCGCTCGCCGACTACTACCAGGACATGGCCCCGAGCGAGCTGCGCGACCGCGAGGACTTCATCATCTACGCCTGCGAGCTCATGCGCGATCGCCTGGTGGGCGACCAGATCGCCCGGGCCATGGGCTGGGACCGGGAGGAGATCCGCCAGGTGGTGCTGGGCTCGCCGGTGGGCCAGGGCTTCCGCCAGATGATCTTCTCGCGCGTGGTGCCCAACCTGAAGCGCCTGGGCCTCCTGCGCCCGCGCGTGCGCGAGGCCTTCGACCGCCTCGGCATCCTCCGCTTCGAGGACTTCGACGCCGAGGCCCAGGACCGCCAGCTGGGCCTCGCCTAGGCCACCCCTGAAGCGGGCGGCGCCGGCCCTGGCGCTGGCCGGCGCGCTCCTGCTGGGGGCGTCGTTTCCGGTCGCGCTCGCGGTCCGCGCCGGGCGCGCGAACGGCCACAACGGCTTTCCCCTCGACGACCCCTGGATCCACCTCACCTTCGCCCGCAACCTGTCCCTGCACGGCGCCTTCGCCTACTTCCCGGGCGAGCCGGCCCAGGCCGGGTCCACCTCCCCGCTCTACACGCTGCTCGTCGCGGCGGGCTTCTCCGCGACCTCCGACGAGAAGATCCTCTCCTACGCGCTGGGCGCCGGCTTCCACGCCGCCTTCCTCGCCGCTCTCGCCCTCTGGGCGCGCCGCGCGCTCGGCGGAAGCCCCTGGTGGGCGGCGGCGGCGGTGCTGCTCGTGGCCTTCGACGGGCGCGTGGGCCTGCTCGCCGTCTCCGGCATGGAGACGAGCCTCTTCCTGCTGCTCCTGGCCATGGCCTTCCAGGCGCGGCTCGCGGAACGGCCGGCCCTGGCGGGCGCCGCCGCGGGCCTCTCGGCCTGGGCCCGGCCGGAGGGGTTGATCCTCCTCGGGGTCTTCGCCCTCGACGGCCTGCTCGGGCGGCTCGGGCCGGGGCGGCCGGCGGGGACCCGGCTTTCGGGACTTCGCTTCGGGCTCCCGGCGGGCCTGCTCGCGTCGGCCTTCCTCGGCTTCAACCTGGCCCTGGGCGGGACGCTCCTCCCGGGCACCTTCGCCGCCAAGACCACCTACTACGCGGTGCTCGGCCGGAGCGGGTTCCTCGCGACCGGCCTGGCCGCGACCTTCGCCTCCGGGGCCTGGCTCGCGCTCCTCCCGCTGGCCCTCGCGCGCCTCTTCGCGGAGGCCTGGCAGACGCTCCGGGGGGGCCCGGCGCCCCTGCGCCGCGAGGCCGGCTGGGTCCTGGCGCTGCCCCTGGCCTACGCGCTCCTGCTGCCCTTCGCCCACCGCTTCGAGCGCTACCTGGTCCCGGCGCTGCCCGCGTTCTCGGTCCTGGCCCTCGCGGGGCTGCGGGACGCGGCCCGCTGGCTGGCGCGCCGCCCGCTCCCCCGGGCCGGGCTCGCGGCCCGGCTCCTGGCCGGATCGCTGCTCCTCCCGGCGGGCCTCCTCCAGGCGGGCTCCGCCGCGCGGGGCGACCGCGACTACCGCTTCTTCTGCGCCTACCACCAGGCGCGCCACGAGCGCACGGGCCATTGGCTCGCCGCCCACACGCCGCCCGACGCCGTGGTGGCCACCCACGACGTCGGCGCCATCGCCTACTACTCCCGCAGGAGGGTCGTGGACCTGGTGGGCGTGGTGCTGCCCGAGGCCGTGGCGCACCTGCACCGGCCGGACTACACGGGCTACCTGGAGGACCTCTTCCGGCGCGAGCGCGTCACCCACCTGGCCATGCTGCGCAGCTGGGGCGAGGTGGTGAACGCGGCGCCCCTCTTCGTGGCGGACCCGGCGCCCGAGGTGATGGAGGTCTTCGCCTGGCTCCCGGGGATCACGCACCTGATGCCGCTCGAGGCCAGCGCGCTCAACGCCCAGGCCCGGGCCGAGCTCGCGAGCGGGCGACCCGACCGGGCGCGGGCGCTGGTCCTGCGCTCCCTGGAGCTCGACGCGAGGAGCTCCCGCAGCTGGCTCCTGCTCGGCGCGACCCACGAGAGGAGCGGAGGCCGGGCCGAGGCGGAGCGCGCCTATCGCCAGGCCCTGGCCCTCTTCCCCGGCGACGCCGAGGCGCGCCGGCGGCTGGCCGCGTTGCTGGCCCGCAAGGGCGGGGCCGACTAGGCTCAAATCCCGTCCATGGCGCGCTCGCGTTGGGAATCGCTCGCCCTCGTGGGCCTCCCGTTCCTGCTCTACCTCCCGAGCCTCGACTACGGGCTCCTCGGCTACGACGACGCTCGCTACTACCTGGTGAACCGCGCGCTCCGGGGCGCGAGCGGACTCTGGGCGCTCTTCACCCGCTCCTTCTACAGCGACTACATGCCCGTGACGCAGCTCACCTGGTGGCTCGATCTGGCCGCCTTCGGCGACCGGAGCTTCGCGGGGGCCCGCCTGCACGGGCTCGCCTGGTTCGGCGCCGGTGCGCTGGCCGTCCGGGCCCTGCTGGCGCGGGTCACGGGTCGCCGCGAGCTCGCCTTCGCGGTGGCGCTGCTCTATGCGCTCCACCCGGTGGCCTCGCACTCGATCCTCTGGCTCGCCGAGCGGAAGAACCTGGTGGCCTTCGCGCTGGCCCTGTGGAGCGTCGAGCGCTACGTGGCGAGCCGCGAGGCCGCGGACCCGGGGAGCCGGCGACGGCGGGGCGCTCTCGCCCTGGCCCTCGCGATGCTCGCGCTCCTCGCCAAGCCCCACGCCGTGGCCGTGCCCGCGATGCTCCTGGTCTGGGAGCTGGCCCGCGGGAGCGGGGACCTGCGCACGCGGGCCGCGGCGCTCCTCCCCTTCGCGCTCGGCTCGGCCCTCTTCGCGCTCGCGAGCCTCGCCTTCCTGCGCGCCGATCTCGGGCAGGAGCTCTTGGGGGGCGGCCGCGCCGGGGCCCTCCTCGCCACGGGCCCGATCGCGCTTCGCTACGCGCTCCACACGCTCGCCCCCTTCGATCTGGCCCTCGCGCCGCGCCTCTCCTTCTTCTACGCCGTGGACGAGGAGCCGGGCGCGTGGGGAGGGGCGGCCTGGCTCCTGGTCCTCGCCCCGGCCGTCGCCGCGGTCCTGCTCCGGAGGGGCGCGGCGCCGGCCTGGGCCTGGCTCTTCGGACTCTGCGCGCTGCTCCCGGCCCTGAACCTCGTCGCGCAGCCGCAGCCCATGGCGGACCAGTACCACCTGTGGGCTCTCCCGGCCTGGCTCCTGGCGCTCGCGCTCCTGGCGCGACGCCTCGTGCCGGGCCCGCGGGCCCGGGTGGCCCTCCTGGCGGGCGCCGCGCTGCTCTTGGCCTCCGTCTCCTGGCGCAGGACTCCCGAGTACGCCTCGGCGGAGCGCCTCTTCGAGGCGACGGCGCGCCACCAGCCGCGCTCCTCGCTGGCCTTCGCAGAGCTGGCCCGGGCGTCGCTGCGCAGCGGCGGGCCCGAAGCCCGGCGCCGCGCGGGCCGCGCGGCCCTCGAGGCCCTCGCGCGCGACGATGCGCACCGGATCCTCGCCATGGATCGGCCGCTCCTGGCCCGCGAGGCCGCCCTCGAGCTCACCCGGTCCGGGGAGATCCAGCGCGCCCGGGCGCTCCTCGAGGCCGAGCTCGCCGAGCTCCCGCCCGAGGCCGCGCCGCTCGGCGCCATCGAGCGCGCGGACTTCGAGCTCCGGACCGGCCGCCCGGAAGTGGCCGTGGCGCTCCTCGCGCCCGCCTTCGAGTCGGTTCCGCGCTCCGCCGTGGCGACGCTGCGGGGCCGCTGCCGATCGGGGCGGGTGCTCCCCCACCAGCTCGACCCGCTCCTGGGACTCGGTCTCTCCGGCGACGACGCCGACCGCGCCTTCAACCGGGAGGCGATCCTGCGGCGGCTCCAGCTCCTGGCCTCCGCGCAGCGCGAGCTCGGCCATCTCGAGGAGGCCTTCGACGTGGCCGCGTTCCTGGTGAACGCAGCCCCGGATTTCCGGCCCGGTCGCGAGGTCCTCCTCGCGGTCTACCGGGATCTGGGCGTGCGGGTCGCCGAGGGGGCCCTCTAGGCGCGCCGGGCGGCCGGGCGCGACGCCTCGGCGCCCGCGGCCCAGCCCAGGATGGTCGCCGGCGCCTCCCAGAAGACGTGCGCGACCCGGGGCAGGGCGATGCACTGGGGGCACTCGGGATCGAACCAGCCGTCGACCCGACCCCAGTGCCAGGGGTGCTCCAGGTAGTCCCTCTGGAGGCCCGAGAGCTCCTCGTACTCCTGCTCCCAGACGTGGGTCCAGGCGGTCGGGTGGAGCGCCGGATCGGGCCGGCTGAGCGCCCAGTTGCGGATGCTGGCGATCTGGCGCGGCATCTCGAGCAGGTCGCGCTCGAAGCGCGCCACGGCCTCGGGCGCAGCACCCGGACGGGTGCGGAGGAGGAGCGTGCGTTTGATGCAGGGCGCGAGGGCGGGCGCGCCGATCCCCACCCGTTGCGGCGCGAAGCGCACCACGTCGCTCGACTCCACCACGCAGCGCGGATCGCCCGGGTCGAAGAAGGGCGCCAGCGCCGGGCTGGGCAGCGGGCAGGCGCCGATCTCCCCGAGATCCCGCGCGCTCGCGAGGAGGGCGTCGAGGCCGCAGTGGCCGCCGCCGATCGAGCCCGGGAGGTGGCGGCCCAGCGCGAGGCGCAGGAGCCCCCGCTCGCGCGGCGCCGCCGCCGCAGCCGCCTCGAAGGCCGCCACCCGCTCCGGATCCGCGGCGCGGCGCAGCGTCAGGAGCGCCAGCTGCCGGATCACGCGGCCGCCTCCGGGAGCGCGAGCAGGAAGCGCCGCTCGCGGCCCAGGAGGAAGGTCTCGCTCTCGCGCCAGAAGGCCGCCACGTCGGGGTCGGCGATCGCCCGGGCGCGCATGGCCCAGAAGGCGGCCACGTCGGGCAGCGACCAGAGGGCGAAGAGCTCGTTGCTCGCGTCCTCGAGCTCGAGGGGCGGGGCCGCGAAGAGCCCGACGAGCTCCATCCCGCGCTCGCGCGCTCCGGGGAGGTAGCGCCGCTCGAGGAGCTCCCGGTACGCGCGCAGCCGGCCCGGGCGGAGCTCCATCCGGTCGAGCACGTAGATCGCCATGGGAGCCCTCCGCCCGGGAACGCTAGAATCCCCTGCGAGCGGCAGAAAATCCAGCAGAATCCCCGGAGGCAGCGCGTGCCATGCAGATCAACGGGATCGCCCACGTCATGCTGACCGTGAGCCGCTTCGAGGTCTGCCTGCCCTTCTACAAGAAGCTGCTGGGCTTCCTCGAGATGAAGCCCGTGATCGACGGCGACGGCATCTACTACTGCGTGGGCGGGCGCACCGCGCTCGGGATCCAGCGCGGCGAGCAGGCCCTCTCCTCCGAGCGCTTCGTGCAGCGGCGCGTGGGCCTCCACCACGTCTGCCTGCGCGCCCGGGCCCGCGAGGACGTGGACCGGATCCACGAGCTGCTGTGCGAGATCGGCGCCCGGATCGTGCACCCGCCCGAGGACGGCCCCTTCGCCCCCGGCTACTACTCGGTCCTCTTCGAGGACCCCGACGGGATCCGGCTCGAGGTGAACTTCGTGCCGGGCAAGGGTCTCCTCGAGCCGGGGGCGGTCCCCTAGGGTGCGCTGTGTCTCAAAGGTGTAGACACCTTTGAGCGGGAAGAGGAGAGGGCCAAAGAGGTTTTTCCCCTACGTTCTTGTTGCCAAACCAGAACAAGGGGGATGCCTCGATGACCCTCGAGGA
>Ga0187892_10003003_pt1 | contig 31927 bp, 25 predicted proteins | sample MA1701073metaG_FD_139345 | JGI IMG/M metagenome (GOLD analysis project Ga0187892, IMG submission 139345) | Bio-ooze microbial communities from a basaltic lava cave in the Kipuka Kanohina Cave System on the Island of Hawaii, USA - MA170107-3 metaG ...
TCAAGGCCAACCTGTGGACGAATGCCCGCGAAGTTGCGGGCAATGGCCGCGATGATGACGGCAACGGCTACACCGATGACCTGCGCGGCTGGAACTTCATTGGCGGTGCCGGCGGCCAGGCCGTACACCATGATACGTTCGAGGTGACCCGGCTGCATGCGGACTGCCTGAAGCGCGCGGCATCGCTCTCGGCGAGCGAGCGTGCGAGCTGCGACGAGATCGCGAACGACTTCGCGGAGCGGAAAGGCGAAGCGGAGGGAACGCTCCAGCAGATCAACATGATCGACGCCGTGATGGCGCAGGCGCTGCCGTTGCTGCGGCGAGCTGCAGGCACGGATTCGCTGACGGTCGCAGCCGTGACCGCGATCCGTCCGGCGTCGCAGGACATCGCGCAGGCCCGGCAGATCTATCTGCAGATTGCCGCGGCCGGCATCACCATGAAGGATGTCGAGGAAGGCAAGAAGGCGTTCGAGTCGCAGGTGCAGTACAGTCTGAACCCGGAATTCGACCCGCGCAGCATTGTCGGTGATCGTTATGCCGACACGAGTGAGCGCCATTACGGCAATGGCGACGTGATGGGACCGGACCCCAAGCACGGCACGCACGTGTCCGGCATCATCGGCGCCTTGCGCGGGAATGAAGGCATCGACGGTGTTGCGCCGGCGGTCCGGCTCATGACGATCCGCACGGTGCCGGATGGCGACGAGCGGGACAAGGACGTGGCGAATGCGATTCGCTATGCCGTCGACAATGGCGCGCAGATCATCAACATGAGCTTTGGCAAGACGCACTCGCCGCAGAAGCAGGCGGTGGACGATGCGGTGAAGTATGCGGACTCGCGGGGCGTCCTCATGATCCACGCGGCGGGCAATGACGGCGAGGACCTGGCGAGTCATCCGAGCTTTCCCACTCCGGTCTATCTCGATGGCGGGCGCGCAGCCAACTGGATCGAGGTGGGCGCATCCTCGTGGCGCGGTCTGGACAGTCTGGCCGCGGGTTTCTCCAACTATGGCCAGCGTGTGGACATCTTTGCGCCGGGCGATGACATCCTCTCGACGATTCCGGATGGCGGCTACGACCGGGAGAGCGGCACGAGCATGGCGGCGCCGGTGGTGAGCGGCGTGGCCGCGCTGCTGATGTCGTACTACCCGAATCTGAAGGCGGGCGATGTGAAACGCATCCTGATCGAATCCGCGACACGCAAGGCGGAGCAGAACGTGGCAAAGCCGGGCGCTCAGGGGGAGATGGTTCCGTTCGGCCAGCTCTCCTCGACGGGCGGCATTGTCAACGCGTACGAAGCCGTGCGCATGGCGGAGCGGCTGTCGCCTCGCATGTGAGCAGGCAGGGGCCGGTGGGAGGCGCCCGGGCGGGTAGGAGCCGCGCGGGCGCCTTCGTGTTATAATGCCCGCCGTGACCCCCGCCCTCGCGTCGCTGCTCGCGCTGATCGTTGCGATCGTGCTGTCGATCGTGACGCGCATCAACGTCGGGCTGGTCGCCATCGGATTTGCCTGGCTCATCGGCGTGTACATGGCCGGCCTTGGCGCCGATGCCGTGATCCGCGGGTTCCCCTCGTCCCTGTTCATCACGCTGGCCGGCGTAACCATGTTGTTCGGAGCGGCCGAGGCGAATGGCACGCTGGAACGGCTGGCGCATCAGGCGGTGCGGCTGGCGCGAGGCGATGCGCGGCTTCTGCCGGCCGTGTTCTTCGTGGTGGCGGCATTCGTGGCGAGCATCGGGCCGGGTGCCATCTCGAGCGTGGCGCTGGTCGCGCCGCTGGCCATGGCCATCGCGCAGCGCGCGGGCGTGCCCTACTTCCTGACTGCACTGATGGTGGCGAACGGGGCAAACGCGGGGAACCTCTCGCCGGTCAGTGCCGTCGGCATCATCGCGAACAGCCGCATGGCGGAAGCAGGCCTGGCTGGCCATGAAGCGAAAGTCTTCTTTGCTAACTTTGCTGTTCACGTGGTCGTCTCGGCCGCGGCGTATTTCCTGCTGGGCGGAGCGCGTCTCTCGGGCCGGGCGTCCACCGAGCCGGCCGCGGAGCTGCGCGCGCCGCTTACCCGCGCGCAGCGGCTGACGCTCGCCCTCACCTCTGTCTGGATCGTCAGTGTGCTGGTGTTCCGCCTGAACGTGGGCTTCAGCGCGTTTGCCGCAGTCACTTTGCTGGCCGTGCTCCGCGCGGCCGATGATGCGATCGCAGTGCGCAAAATGCCGTGGCGCGTGATCGTCATGGTGTGCGGCGTTACGGTGCTCATCGGGCTGCTCGAGACGACGGGCGGCATGGACCTGTTCACCCGGCTGCTCGCGCGGCTGGCCACGCCCTCGACGGTCAACGGCATGATCGCGTTCGTCACAGGTGCGATCTCGACGTACAGCTCGACGTCCGGCGTGGTGCTGCCGGCGTTCCTGCCCACCGTGCCCGGACTGGTGCAGAATCTGGGTGGCGGCGATCCGCTGGCGATTTCGCTCAGCATCAATGTCGGTTCGGCGCTGGTCGATGTTTCACCGCTCTCGACCTCGGGCGCGCTCTGCCTGGCCGCCGTGCCGGATGCGCAGCAGGCGACGCCACTGTTCCGCAAGCTGCTGATCTGGGGCCTGTCGATGGCCGTGGTGGGCGGCGCGCTGTGCCAGCTGCTGGCCGGGCCGTTCGCGCGGCTGTGACACGGCCGGGGCACGAGTCCGGATGACCGAACCGATTGCGATTGTCGAGCGCTACCTCAAAGCGATCGAGGATGGCGCCACCGGCGAAGCGCTCGCGGCGTTCTTCACGAGCGATGCCGTGCAGGAGGAGTTCCCGAACCGGGTCCTGCCCATGGGCAAGCGGCGGGATCTGGCGGCGATTCTCGATGCCGCCGAGCGCGGCCAGAAGGCTGTGGCCGCTCAGCGTTTCGAGATCCTCAGCATCGTGGCCAGCGGCTCGCAGGTCGCGGCCGAGGTGCAATGGACGGCAACGCTGGCCGTGCCGTTCGGCACACTCGCCGCCGGGGACAAGATGCGGGCACGCATTGCGCTGTTTCTGGAGATTCGCGACGGACGAATTGCAGTGCAGCGCAACTACGACTGCTACGATCCGCTCTGAGCATGTCAGCCCGGACCTTCGCACTGGCGTGATGGCCGCATGGGCACCACCTTGGATGGTCCTTCCCGATGAAAGGAGCCGCACATGCAGCCGACCCCGGACGACTTCGACAGCCTGCAGCAGGAGCCCGTCGCGCCGGACGCACCGAGTGAGGACAGCGTAGGGCGTCGCGATTTCCTGCGCATCGCGGTCGCGGCTGCGGCGGCGGGCGGTCTCACGGCAACAGGCGCCGCCCATGGTGGTGCCGGCGCGGCCGCGCAGCAGCCCCAGGTGCCGCAGCAGCCGCTGGCGCCGCTCGGCAACGGCGAGCCGCCGGCGCTCCAGTTCATGGCATACCCCGGCGGTACGGGCTCCTATCTCGAGAAGCTCGCGCGCGAACGCGGACGGGCCGCTTTCGACCGCGCTGTGTTCGAAGTCGAGCCGTGGACCGGTGCCGTTCCAACATCCGAAGAGGCGCTGGCGTTCCTGCCCGCGCACCGGCTATCCGCGCTGTTGCGGGCTCGGAGAATCTCGCCGGTCGATCTGACGCGCATCTACCTCGATCGCATGAAGCGTCTCGATCCCAGACTGCTCTGCGCCGTCACGATCATGGAAGGCCAGGCGATGGAAGCGGCGCAGCAGGCAGACGCCGAGATCCGGAACGGCAACTACCGCGGCCCGCTGCACGGCCTGCCGTGGGGCGTAAAGGATCTGTTCTCGACGAAGGGCGTGCGCACGACGTGGGGTTCGAGCGATTTCGAGAACCGTGTCATCGATGTCGACTCGGAAATCGTGGTGCGGCTGCGTGACGCGGGCGCCGTGCTGATCGCGAAACTGGCCACGGGCCTGTTCGCGCAGGGCGACCAGTGGTACCGCGGACAGACGAAGAACCCGTGGAACCTGACGCAGGGCTCGAGCGGTTCATCGGCCGGCCCCGGCTCCGCCACCGCCGCCGGCTGCGTCGCCTTCTCGATCGGCACGGAAACGCAGGGCTCGATCGTCTCACCCTCGATCCGCTGCGGCATCAGTGCGCTGCGGCCCACGTTCGGCCGCGTCAGCCGGCACGGCGGCATGGTGCTGGCCTGGAGCATGGACAAGGTCGGTCCGATGTGCCGCACCATCGAGGACTGCGCCATGGTGTTCAACGTCATTCACGGCGCCGATGAAAAGGACCCCGCGACGGTGACCGCACCGTTCCAGTTCGAGCGCCGCACCGATCTCTCGAAGTATCGAATCGGGTATGCCGAGGGCGCGCCCCAGGAGTTCCTGGACAAGCTGCGCGAGCTGGGCGCAACGCTGCGGCCGATCCCGGCACGGCCCGGCACCACCGGCATCACTTCGCTGGGCGTCGAATCGGCCGCGGCATTCGACTTCTGGATGGCGACTCTGCCGCCGCTGTCCGCTGACTCCATCGCATTGCTTTCAGCGCCGCCGCCCGAGCGTGGTGGTGGCGGCGGCGGGGGTGGAGAGCGCGGTGCGGGCGAGCGCGGCACGGGCGAGCGCGCGGGCCGTGGCGGTGGCGGCGGCGCCGGCGGTGGTGGGGGCAGCCGCGCGCGCTTCTATCGCGGGCGTCTGGTCACGGCATTCGATTTCCTGCAGGCGCAGCGCCGGGGGCTGCTGGTCATGGAGCAGATGGCAACGCTCATGCGCGATTACGACATGTACATCGCGGCCAATGGCGATGTGGGGCTGACCAACCAGACGGGCCATCCGGCGGCGATCGTGCCGTATCGCATGAGTGATGGCGAGAACTCGCAGCCCGTCTGTGCAACGATTCTGGGCGAGCTGTTCGCGGATGACAAGATCCTGTCGGTCGCGCACGCGTTCCAGTCGGCCACGGACTGGCATACGCGGCATCCGACGCTGGCGTAACGATTCTTCGAGGCCGCGGTTGCCACGGGCCGTGCGTGGCGGCCGCGGTCTCTTTTACAGCTGGGCAGCCGGGCTCGTGAATACCGAGACATCGAATCGACTCTTCGAGAAAGCGCTGGCGCTGTTTCCGGGCGGCGTCAATTCGCCGGTACGCGCGTTCCGCGCGGTGGGTGGGCATCCTCTATTCATCCGGCGCGGCGAAGGTGCGTATGTGGTCGATGTCGATGGCAACCGCTACGTCGACTACGTGCTGTCCTGGGGCCCGCTGATTCTCGGGCATGCACACCGCGCCGTACTGCAGTCGATCGTCGACGCGGCGATGGATGGCACGAGCTATGGTGCGCCGTCGCCCGCGGAGATCGAGCTGGCGGAGCGTATCATCGCGCACATGCCGAGCCTCGAGCGCATCCGCTTTGTCAGCAGTGGCACGGAAGCGGTGATGAGCGCGATCCGCGTGGCGCGCGCGTATACGAAGCGCGCGAAGATCATCAAGTTCGCGGGGTGCTATCACGGTCATGCCGACCCGCTGCTGGTGCAGGCCGGCTCGGGTGTCGCCACGCTGTCCCTGCCGGACTCGCCGGGCGTGCCGCCAGCCACCGTCAGCGACACGCTGGTCGCGCGCTACAACGACGCGAACCATGTTGCGGAGCTGCTGGCCGCACACGCCGGCCAGGTTGCGGCCGTCCTGGTCGAGCCGGTCGCGGGCAACATGGGGCTCGTGCTGCCTGGCCCATCGTTTCTCGCGGACCTGCGCCGCCTCACGGCCGAGCACGGCGCATTGCTCATCTTCGACGAAGTCATGACAGGGTTTCGCGTGGCGCCCGGCGGCGCACAGGCGCTCTATCGCGTGACGCCGGACCTGACCACACTGGGCAAGGTGATCGGTGGAGGCCTGCCCGTCGGCGCGTTCGGCGGCCGGCGCGACGTCATGCAGCTGGTGGCGCCCGAAGGCCCGGTGTACCAGGCTGGCACCCTCAGTGGTAACCCGCTCGCGATGCGCGCCGGCGCCGCAACCCTCGCGCAGCTGGACCGTGCCGGCGTCTGGACATCGCTGGAAGAGGCGGCTCGCGAAACGGCGGCAGCTCTCGAAACCGCAGCGCGCGCCGCGTCCGTGCCCGTGCAGGTGTCCCATGCCGGCTCGATGTTCGGCTTCTTCTTTGCCGAGTCACCCGTGATCGATTGGGAGAGCGCCGGCCGCTGCAATCGCGAACGCTTCGCGGCATTCTTCCGCGCCATGCTGCAGCACGGGATCTACCTGGCGCCCTCCGCGTTCGAGGCTGGCTTTGTCTCGACAGCGCACGGGCCCGCGGAACTCGAGCGGTTCCGCGACGCAGCCGCGCAGGCGCTTCGGCCATGAACGCCGTCGATTTCGCCTACGACGCGTTCCTCAGCTACAGCCATGCGGACGGCCGTGCGGCGCGGCGCGTGCAACGCTATCTCGAGCGTTATCGTCTGCCCGGCGGCCGCGCGCGGCTACGCATCTTTCGCGACGATACCGACCTGCGGGCCGGCAGCCTGCCTTCCGAGCTGGAGGAAGCGCTCGCGCGGTCCCGCGCGCTGATCGTCTGCTGCTCGCCCGCCGCCGCCGATGCTCGCTGGGTCGATCAGGAGATCGAGACCTTTCGCGCGCAGAACGCCGAGCGGCCCGTCCTCCTGCTGCTCATTGCCGGAAGCATCGAGAACGTGGTGCCGCCAGCGCTCCGCGGTTCGGAGCCGCGATACTCCGACCTGCGCCACGCATGGTGGCTCGGCTGGATGCGGCCGCGCGCTCAGATCGAGCTGGTGCGCGCCCTCGCCGCCCTCGCACGGCTCGAGCTGCGCGACCTCATTCCCTGGGACCGGCGCCGCCGACGCCGCAACGCCCTCGCCGCCGCCACGTTCGCCTCCTTCGCACTCGCCGGCACGGCCCTGTTTCCGTTCCAGGCCTCTCGAGTGCTGCCCCTGCCCCAGGCCGCCGGCGGGCTGCGCGCCCTCGAATTCTGCGATGTCATCGATGGGCGGCTGATGCTGACCGCGCGGGAACGCTCTGAAGGCCCGCAGGGCGGCCGCAACTACGTCGCGTTCTTCGCGGACGCGCTCGGACCGGAGGCTGATTCGTGGCAGTGGCTCGATGACTACAATGTGGAATTCGTACCGTCGCATCGACTGTCCCATTCGGGTTCCGTGTGGCCGGACTGGCTGCGGCGCGCGGCTTCGGCGCTGCCGATGGACAGTCTGCAGCGGCTGGCGAGTGCGGCGGCGGCGGAGCGCGCGGCCGTACTCGAGGAGGAACGGGGTGAGCAGCGACGCTTTCTGCGGGGCGGCTTCTGGGCGGGCGAGCCGAGCCCGGGTCTCTACGTCGGGCTCTTCGCGATCTCACCGCTGCCGCAGTTTCCGGGCGACGAGTTCGAGCCGCCGCACAGGGGCGACGCGGTTGTGGGCGTGGGCCGTGCGGGCGCACCCGCGCGCATTGCCGTCATCGAAGGGCTGTACCCGCGCGAGCCATCGGAGCAGCCGTACGATCGGCGCTCGGCCAATCTGAATGACGGACTGCCGGTCGCGATGCTGGGCAATACGCTGTGGATCGGGATGCCCGTGCGCGAGGATGGCGGCGTGGGCGGGCTCTGGCGGAGCGATGACGGCGGCGGCACGTGGCAACGTGATGAGGTGACGGGCACCGTGGCGTCGCTGCTGGCGGACACCGCGAACGGGCGAGTGCTGCTGGCGACGGCGGCGGGGCGGTGGGATGGCGGCGCCCGCGATGGTGTGTACGACACGGAGCTGCGGCAGTGGAGTCCGGGCGCCGCGGAATGGACTTCGCTCGATGGGCCGCCGTTTTCGACGAACTCGGACGTCCAGTTCTGCGGCATGATGGACGCGCGCACGCGGGTAACGCGTGTCGACCGGCAGATCTTCGCGACCGGTCGGCAGAATCTGTTGCGGCAGATTCTCGGGCGGTGACGCGGCGCTGTCGAGTCGCGATTCAGCTGCCCGCGATTCGTGCGCTCGCCCACGCGAAGACCTCGGGGAACAGGGTCGACGGAAATGCGCCCGTGTCGACATCGATCATGTCGCGATTCATTCGTGGGAACAGCCTGACGGTAAACGCCGGGTTCTGCATTTGCTCGAGCCGGGCGATATCGAGGGCGGTGGGCGTGAAGCGGTCCTGGCCGCCATAGATCCAGAGCGCGTGGGTGCGCAGGGCTGTGAGCACGGGTAGCGGATCATAGCCGAACGGGCCGGCGAAGGCGGCGGCCTGGCGGATCATCTCGTCGATGGAGAGCGCCGCATTGCGGCCGATGCGCTCATATTCGATCACGGTGCCCACGGGGCTGCCGCCGCCGTTCACACAGATAATGAAAGCCACGCGGCTGGTCAGCGCGGCGACGAGTGGTGCGACCCAGGCGCCCTGGCTCGTACCCCAGAGGAAGATGCGGTCAGCGCGGATCCCCGGCCGCGTCGCGAGCCAATCGACAATCGCGCGCACGTCGGAAGCACGGTCGGCCAGGACGCGGGCGCTGTTCTCCGTGTTCACTTCTTCGAACACGCCGGTCGATTCGCCCAGCCCGCGCTTGTCGTAGCGGAAAACGGCGACGCCCTGTGGCAGGGCAATGTCGACTGCCGGGCGGTCGGCTTCGCGCGTGGTGCGGCCCGAGCCGGGCACGAAGACCATGACGGGGTGCGGCCCGGCCGTGTTCGGCAGATCGAGCGTGCCCGCAAGCGTCACATTGCCGTTTCGGATGCGGATCGTGCCGTCGTCCTGCGGCGCCGCGCTGTCCTTGCAGGACGCAACGGCCAGCAGCGCCACGGCCACGGCGCCGCTCCGGAACAACAGATTCCACTGCATGGATGCCTCATCGGTCGATAGTCAGCACCCGGCCGCACCGAGCCGGGCATCGACCGCGAAGCTGACTCCGCGCCGTCAGTCCGTCGCCTCGCTCGATGGAGTGATACGCGCACGCGGGCCGTCCGAGCCGGGAGCCGCGGGTTGCGCGGGTTGCGCGGGTTGCGAACGGAGCCATGCGCTGGGCGACTTGCCGGTCACGCGCTTGAACGCGCGGTTGAACGAGGCCTTGCTGTTGAAGCCGCATTCGTGGGCGTGGGCCAGCAGCGTACCGGCGGTTCGCGCGGGACCAGCCAGCCTCGACTGGACCTCGCGCACACGATAGTCGTTTACGAACTCGTAGAAGTTCACTCCCAGCCGCTCGTTCAGAATCTGCGACAGGTGGCCCGGCCGCGCTCCGAGGGCTGCCGCCAGCTTTTCGAGCGTGAGCTGCATGTCCAGGTACGGCTGCTCGCTCTCCATGTGTGTGATGAGCCGGTCCACGTACTGCTGTTTCTGCGCTTCCGTGAGCGGTGATGTCCCGTACTTCGGGCGGTCCGGCAGCAGGAGTCGAAGCGGCAGCTCGGCTCGTGCGCCGGGCCGGGCCGCCAACGGCTGCCGCATCAGCTGGAACGAGATGACGTAGATCGATGCGCCCATGAACAACGCGCCCAGTGCGTCGGAGTCGATGGGCACGGACGGGCCGATCGAAGGCAGCACTGCAATCACGACAGAGGCAACGGCGAGACCCGCCAGTCCAATCATGGTGTGCAGCAGCCGTACGACGTTCGGATCCCGCTCCTCCGGTGAGGCGGCCGAGCGGAGGAAACGACGCAGGTGCCGGATCACCGCGGTCAGGTAGGCGGCGGCCACGATGATCTTCGCGGCAATGACGATCTGGAGGCGCACCGGCAACCCGCTCTCGAACAACGCGAGTTTTTGCTGGCCGTTCGTCAGATAGAACGGCGTCAACACGAGAAGCGCGAGCAGAAAGGGTATGAAGTGCAGCAGGTCTCGCCGCGTGCGCGGTCTTGCCGGATCCGTCAGGCTCACTGCGTAGAACAGCAGCAGCGGAGCCATTAGAAAATCCACGGTGATCGAGAGGGCGACGGTGTGCGGCCAGCGTGGCGTGAGGCCGGAAACTTCAATGAGCTCCTCGCCGAGCATCGGCAGGAAGCAGAGCAGGAGCAGCGCGAGCAGTGTGTGGGCGCGGCTGTTTCCATTCCTGAGCCTGGCGACGACGGGCCCGAGAATCGCGCCCTGGATCAGACACGCGGCGAACAGAATCGCGAGTATGCTCTGCTGGATGGACATGGGCTGCCGGAGAAACGAGGTACGCGGTGAACGCCGCGGAGCCAGCGCCGTCCGGCGCCGACCTTTCGGTTTGATGCGGTCGGTCGCGCCTGTCGTTGCAGGGCCGGGCGAATCTCTGGCGAGCATACCACGCCGTCGATAGGTTCGCCACCCTGCGTCAAAACGGAGCAAGGCCATGACCGGAACCGGATCGGACCCTGGCGCCTCCCCGCAGAACGCGAGCGCCACAACGGCGGAGCCCGCGAGCCCGCGGGCCTGGCCGGTCTGGCAGCGCATCGGGTTTCGCTTCTTCGTCGTGTACCTGCTGCTCCAGATCGAGCCGTGGAACTGGTTCGCGTTCTTGCCCGGCCTTTCGCAGCTGGCAGGCTGGTGGTTCCGCCTGGTCAACTGGAGCGTCCTGGAATCGAACCGCCGCATTTTCCACGTGCGGGACACGCTCGTCCCGGTCAACGGCAGCGGCGACACTTCATGGGCGTGGACGCAGTTCTGGCTGTTTCTGTCGGTCTCGGCGATCGCGTGCGTGGTCTGGAGCGTGATCGACCGCAAGCGGGCGAGCTACCCGGTCCTCGGCTACTGGCTGCGCACGATGACGCGGTACTACATCGCGGTGGCTGCGCTAAGCTACGGCATCATCAAGCTGTTCGCTCTGCAGATGCCGTTTCCCAGCCTGAGCCAGCTGGCCACGCCGCTGGGTGATCTGCTGCCCATGCGTCTTTCCTGGCTGTTCCTGGGCTACTCGGCGAAGTACCAGTTCTTTTCCGGAGCAATGGAAACACTGGCCGGCCTGCTGCTCCTGTACCGGCCGACGGTAACGCTCGGGTTGCTGACCGCGGCGGGCGCTTTCGCGAACGTCGTCATGATCAATATCAGCTACGACGTGCCGGTGAAGCTGTACGCCAGCCACCTGCTGTTCGCGTGCGTATTCCTGCTCGCCTGGGATGCGAAGCGGCTTTTCACGATTCTCGTGCGCAATCGCGCGGTCTCGGGAACGAGTGTCTACGAACCGCCGTTCCACAAGCGGTGGCAACGCGGGCTGGCGCTGGCGGCGAAGGCGTTCCTCATCTTCACGATGCTGGTCGTGCCGTTCCGCCGGGGCTGGGAACGGTATCGCGTGGTCAATGGCCCGCAGCCGGGCGGCCCGTTCCCCGTCGGCGTCTACAATGTTCGCACATTCGTGCGCAACGGCGACACGGTTCCACCGTCGCCGCTCGATACGGTTCGCTGGCGCGATGTCATCTTCGACAATGCGGGCGGCGGCAGCGTCGGCACGGCGGACACGATGTTCTGGCAGCGCTACCGCCGCGGCTATTTCCGGTTCCGTCCGGACACGACGCGCCGGACCGCCGAGGTCTGGCGCACTTCGTTCGCGCTGGACAGTACGTGGCTGTTCAAGATGCGCTACGAGCGGCCGGACACGAACACGATCCGCCTGTGGACGCAGGTTCGCGCGGATTCGATCTACGTCGAGCTGGCTCGGGTCCCGCGCCATTTCCAGCTGGCGGAACGCCAGTTCCACTGGTTGTCCGAGTGGAACCGCTGAGGACGGCGGGCATGCCTCTCGCCCTCGAAGGAATCCGTGTGATCGACGTGACCCAGATCATGGCGGGTCCGCTCTGCACCATGCTGCTCGCGGATCTCGGCGCCGATGTCATCAAGATCGAGCCACCCGGCGCCGGCGATCTTTCGCGATCGCTCGGCGGCGCGCGGCTGCACCTGCGCGGCAGGGACAATGCGCCGTTCCTCGCACTGAATCGGAACAAGCGAAGCGTCACGCTCGATCTGAAAACGGCGGCAGGCCGCGATGCGCTCCTCGCGCTGGTCCGCACGGCCGATGTACTGGTCGAGAACTTCCGGCCGGGCGTGATGCGCGGACTCGGCCTCGATTACGACACGGTTGGCGCGATCAATCCCCGCATCGTGTACGCGAGCATTTCGGGCTTCGGAGCGGCCGGCCCATGGGCGGACCGGCCGGGCTACGATCTGATCGCGCAGGGCATGGCCGGCATCATGAGTGTGACCGGCGAGGCGGGCGGCGCGCCCGTGAAGTGCGGCGTGCCGATTGCCGACCTCGGCGCCGGCCTGTATGCCGCGATCGGCATTCAGGCGGCCTTGCTCGCGCGGGAGCGGACGGGCCGCGGCCAGCGAGTCGAGACTTCGCTGTTCGAGGCGGCGCTCGGGCTTTCCGTGTGGGAAGCGACCGAGTACTTCGCGACGGATGAGGCGCCGCAGCCGCAGGGCTCCGCGCACCGGCTGACTGCGCCGTACCAGGCGTTTCGTACGGCGGACGGTTGGATCAATATCGCGGCGTTGACGGCGTCGCAGTGGGAACATCTGTGCGCGGCAGTCGAACGCGAGGATCTGGCGGGCGATGCGCGATTCGCCTCGAACGCGGCCCGGCTTGCGAACCTGCCCGCGCTCGTCGACGCGCTCGAATCAGCGCTTTCGCATTCAGACACACAACAGTGGGTCGCACGCCTGCTCGAAGCGGGCGTGCCGGCCGGCCCGATCCTGGACTACGCGCAGGTCTTTGCGCTCGAGCACACCCGCGCGCGTGCAATGGTCGAAACCGTCGAGCACCCCGCGGAAGGCGTGGTCCGCACGATCGGCTTTCCCGTCAAGCTGAGCGACACGCCTGCGCGCGTGCGCACGCCGCCACCGCTGCTCGGCCAGCACACTGCGGAAGTGCTGCAGGAGCTGGGAATGACGGGAAACGAGTCATGAGCGCAGCCGCCGGCCGGGTCGACCTCGAGGTCCGCGGGCCCGTCGCATGGCTCACGTTCGACAGCGCTGCCACACGCAATGCGATGACGTGGGCAATGTACGAGCAGCTGGATGCCCATCTCGAACGCGTGGCGCAGGATCCCGCGCTGCGCATGGCCGTACTGCGCGGCGCCAACGGCACGTTTGTCGCGGGAACCGACATCGCGCAGTTCACGACCTTCGCCACGGGCGAACAGGGTGTGGAGTACGAGCGGCGCCTCGAGCGCATTGTGGGCCGGCTCGAGGCCGCGCGCGTGCCGACGCTCGCCGTCATCGAGGGGTACGCGACCGGTGCCGGCCTGATTCTCGCCGCCGTCTGCGATCTGCGCGTCTGCACGGCAGACGCGCGGTTCGGCATGCCCATCGCCAGAACCCTCGGCAACTGCCTGTCCATCGCGAATCATGCGCGGCTGATTGCCGCGTTTGGCGCTTCGCGGACCAAGGCGATGATTCTGACGGCGGAGATGATCAACGCCGACGATGCACTGGCTTGCGGGTTTGTGGCCGAGATCGCGGCCGCGGAAGAACTCGAAGCACGTGTCACCCATCTCGGCACCCGAATCACGGCTCACGCGCCCATCACGGTGGCCACAACGCGCGAGGCCGTGCGCCGCATCGCGCACGCGAACCTGCCCGAAGGCGACGACCTCGTCCGCGAGGCGTACGGCAGCCGCGATTTCGGGGAAGGCGTGCAGGCCTTTCTCGCGAGGCGGCCGCCGCAGTGGCGCGGCGAGTAGCCGCGCATTCCCGGCTCAGTCGAACAGGTCGGGACAGGCGGAGCGCAAGTGCTCGGTGACGCTCGCCGGAGCGGCGAACGCCGGGTCGTCGCGGAACCCTTCGGCAAAACGCTCGACCACATCGAGCTGCGCGGCCGCGCGCACGAAGCGCGGCTCTCGCGCGACTTCGCGCACGCACGGCAGCCGCGTCAACACCGGACCGGACGGCGGGATGATGCCGTGTCTCAGGCTCGGTTCGATCTGGCGGTCACAGCGACAGGTTCCCGCAGGATCGAATACGGAACACCGGCCGAGAATGATCGGACGCACCGTTTCCCGCGCGCGCTTCAGCCGCTGCCGGAACGCCGCCGGCGTGATCTCGAGCGCGGCCGCGCCTTCCTTGTCCGTCAGCTCGAGCACGTCGCCCAGGATGTACGCGAGACGCAGCTCGCGCGACAGGCAGAGCAGCATTCCGTAGGTGCAACCGAGCCGCACTTCCTGGCACAGCTCGCGATACTCCGCATCCGACTCGGCCTGCCACGGTTGATCGGCCAGGTTGGTGTCCAGCCATTCCGCGAACGCCTCGGCGCCGCGCACGGAGCTTTCGACTTCGCGGCGACGCGTGCGCATCAGATGCCGGCTGGCGATCCGGTACACCCAGGTCATCAGCTTGCTGCGCCCCTCGAACGAGCCGAGGTGTGTGACCACCTGAACCATGACGTCCTGCGTGCAGTCCTCGGCATCGGCGGGACTCGAGAGCATGCGCAGCGACAGACGGTAGATCGGATCGCGGATCGCCGTGCAGACCTGCTCGAGGGCGCCGCGGTCGCCCGCCGCGGCCGCCCTCGCCAGTTCTTCGAGCGACGGGGAACGTGTCGCTTCACTCATCGGGATCGATCACCTCGACAAACTCCATGGACAACGTTTCCGTGACGTACGATTCGATGCGCGTGAACTCCGGAACGTGCACGCAGCCCTGCGCGGCGCGTTCCGCATCCGCCCGCGACTCCCAGAGCGCGACGTCCGCGAAACGGCCGTCCGGATAACGTACGAGGTTCACGCGGATCAAGCCGGGAAACGCCTGCGCGATCGCGTCCATGGCCTGGGAATGGCCGGCAAGGTACTCGCGCTCGCGCGCGGGGTCCACGCGGAACTGCACGATCTCCAGCACTTTTGACATTCTCGCCTCCAGTTGAGTTTCTCACTTCATTAGAGGCGGCTCGAAGTGCGACTGTGACATCGCGCCGTGGGCCGGGCAGCGCCGGCTCATGGGGTGGGGCCAGCCGGCTTGTACTCGCGGTACTCGCCGAACGCGCTGAAGCCGGCACGCGTGTAAACGCCGACACCGTCACGGGCCGCCTGCAGGATTCCGAGGGAGAGCCCGTCGTCGTGCGCGTCCACGAGCGACCGCAGCGTCATGGCCATGCCAATGCCGCGGCGGCGATAGCCGGCGCGCGTCGAAACGTTGTAAAGGCCGGCAGACGCACCGCTCACCGTGATCTGCGCGGTGGCGACACTCCGCTGGTCGATCAAACCGACGTAGAACCAGAGCGGGCAGGCATCGTCGAGAAGGGCGCCGGCTGCCTGGCGATAGAACGTCAGCACATCCGCGTCCGGCGGTTCCCAGTTCTCCGCGTTGATGCGCGCGAACTCCTCGAGTTGCTGAACGGTCCGGACTCGCTGGATGACGAGGCGATCCGGCAGGTGCGGGTGCGCGGGCAGCGCCGCGAGGTCCGCGGCCATTGCCACTTCGGATTCGCTGTCGGTGAGGCCGGCCATGCGGAGACCATCTTCGAGGTCGGACGGCGAGTCGCCCGGCCCGACCCACCACGAGAACGCGCGCTGACGGGTAGTGAAGTAATCGATGGCTTCGCGGATCCGGCTCGACGTGTTCGACTCGAGACGCGCCCGGCTGATCGTGTTCCAGGTATCGGTCGCGAGCGCGGAATCGGCCAGAATCAGATGCGGGTCGCGGCGCACCGTCATGCCGGGCACGCGCTCGTGGACCCAGGTCATGTGCGTCGCCATGTTCTCCGCCGCCTGGGCCACGACATCGTGTTGCGCCATGCCTCAACCCCAGGTCATTGCTTTCACGGTCAACGTGTCGTTCAGCACACTCTCGCCGCGTGCGGTTCGCACGCGCAGCTCGATCCGTCCCGTCAGCGGCGTCTGGCCGTTCCAGCCGGGATCGACTTTCTCGACCGTGAACGAGCCACCCATGACGCGGAACTGGCCAACGCCCGGTACCCCCAGCACGGCAGGCTTCTCGTATCGCGGATCGCCGCCGCGCGCGGCGAGCACAACCTTGTGCCCGACGAGCGCGCGCCAGTTCTCCTCGTAGCCTATACGCAGCTCGCGGGGCAGCGTACCCACGAGAGCTACGCCGTTACCGTGGATCTCGAAGGGCTCGGGGCGTGACGGGTTCCGGCTCAGCCAGACGTCCATCGCGTCCAGCGGAACGCGCCGGACTGTGCCCTCGATTTCAAGGACCAGCAGTTGCTCGAATCGATCGACTGCTGTCTGCGCCCCAGGATGGCGGTCGCGGCAGCCGGAACCGAGCAGCGCGCCCAGGGCAGCCAGAACCGGGAGGCTCGCGAATCGCGGCATGGTACTCCGCATTTCGGACGGTCAGCCGGGAGCGGCGAAACGTGCGGGCTTCTCTCAGGATCGGCACGATGGCGCGGATCCGGCGCGTCTGTCCCGGCAGGCGCACCGGAGGCTTCCGTCGGGCCAGGCCGGAGCAGCACCGATGAATCCCGCGTGCCGGGCAAGTCTTACGTCTGGAGACCGGCGCGTTCCGCGGCGGCCGAACGAACGGAGGCGGGGCTCATGAGCGCACGGCAGATCGTGAAGCGGTACTATGACGCGTGGCAGCGGAAGACGGGCGACTTCAGCGATGTTCCGCTGGCCGACGATTTCCAGTACAAGGGGCCCGTCGCCAGCTTTGACAGTGCGGCGGGCTTCCGCGGCATGGCGGCCGAGGCCGGCCCGCTGGTGACCCGCTTCGACGTGCGGTATCAGTTCATCGATGGATCACGCGTCTGCTCGATCGTCGACTGGGAAATGGCACTGCCCGTGCCGCCGATGACGAGTGCGGAAATCCTGGAAGTGGAGAACGGCCGCATCGTGCGCGGCGAGCTGATCTATGACGCGGAGCCATTGCGCGCTGCCATCGCGCAGCAAACGCGCTGATCCGAGGCTGGCTTGACGCGGGGCGAGGGGCGGGCGCAGCCCCGCTCAGGCGCCGGGATCGCTGCCGAAGGCACGGAGCCCGCGCTCATCGTTGCAGCGCGGGCCGGCGATGAGTCCGCGTTCCGGAAGCTCACGCAGCTACACGTTCGTGCGCTGCACCTGCACTGCTATCGCATGCTCGGTTCGCTGCACGATGCGGAGGACGCCGTGCAGGAGACGCTGGTGCGCGCGTGGCGCCATCTGGCCACGTTCCGCGGTGACAGCCCCGTGCGCGCTTGGCTCTACAGGATTGCTACCAACGCGTGCCTCACGACACGGTCTCGCGAGCGGCGGCGCGCCGTGAGTGAGGGCGTGCAGGTGCCGGACTGGAACGCGAAGGACGTGGACGTGGTCCCGCTCGAGCCGTACCCGGATGTCTGGCTGGAAGAGGTCGCCATCGAGCGACGGGATCCGGCGTCACGCTTCGATCTGGCTGAAAGCGTGCGGCTCGCCTTCCTCGGCGCCATCCAATCGCTTCCGCCGCGGCAGCGCGCTGTACTGCTGCTGCGGGACGTGCTCGGCTGGTCCGCGGCCGAAGTGGCCGAAGCGCTCGAGACCACGGCCACAGCCGTGAACGGCCTGTTGCAGCGCGCGCGCGCGACGCTGGCTCGCCTGCAGTCCGCGGGCCAGTTCGCAGTGCAGCGCCCGGCCCTTGCCGGCCACGCGGAAACCGCGATGCTGCAGCGCTTCGTGGATGCATGGAACGACGCGGACATCGAACGGCTGGCCGCGCTGCTCACCGAGGACGCACTGCTCACGATGCCGCCCGAGCCCATGGCCTATCGCGGCCGGGCCGCGATCGCGGAGTTCTTTGCCACTGTGCCGGCCGGCGGCGCGCTCGACCGGATCCGGCTGGTCAGCGTCCGCGCGAACCGCCGGCCCGCCCTGGCCGCCTACCTGTGGAACGACAACGCTGGCGTGTTCGAGGGATACGGTCTTATGGTGCTCGATTGCACGCCGTCAGGGATAGCCGCCATCACGGGCTTCGCCGATCCTGCGCTGCTGCCGCACTTCGCTTTGCCCCCCACGCTGGAGGCTTGATGCCCTACGATGAGAAGCTTGCGTCTCGCGTCCGCCGCGCCCTCGCGCGGAAGGACGTCGAGGAGAAACGGATGTTTGGCGGGCTGACCTTCATGGTGAACGGCTCCATGTGCTGCGGCGTGGCCGGTGACGAGCTGATGCTGCGCCTCGGCGAGGATCTTGCCGCAGAGGCGCTGACCGAGCCGCACGTCCGGCGCATGGACTTCACCGGGCGGCCAATGACCGGCTTTGTCTTCGTGGCCGCGGATGCAGTCGCGAGCGATGGCTCGGTCCGCCGATGGGTAAGCAAGGCCCTGACATTTGTCGAGACGCTCCCGGCCGGGAAGAAAACCCGACGGAGACGCCGCTGAACCGCATCCCAGGCCGCATGTGACGTAGCCTTGCGTCGCGCATTGCGACGCGATCGGCAACGCCCCTACCTTGTGCGGCATCATCCCGAACGGAGTGCTCGACCCATGCGTGCAACGCTCGCGCGTTCCTCGGCTCTGTCCGCCGCCCTGATCCTCGCTGTCGCCAGCACGGCTTCAGCGCAGACGCTTGCCATCACCGGCGGCACGATCATTGACGGAACCGGTGCCGCCGCTGTGCCGGATGGCGTGGTGCTCATGCGGAACGGTCGCATCACGGCAGTCGGGCCGGCCGCGCGCGTTACGGTTCCCGCCGATGCCACGCGCATCGATGCGCGCGGCAAGTTCGTGATTCCCGGACTGATGGATGGGAACCTGCACCTGTTCCTGAACCTCGATCTGGAAACGCTGATCAAGTATGAAGGCCGGTACCACGAAATCGTTCTCGAAGCCGCACAGATCGCGCTCAAGACGGGGCAGACCACGGTCTTCGATACGTGGGGCCCGCGCGCCGCACTGGCCAGGGCCCGCGATATGATCAATGCCGGCCAGGCACCCGGCAGCCGGATCTATCTCGCGGGCAACATCCTCGGGTTCACTGGTCCGCTCGGCGCGGATTTCCGGCTGACGGCGGCACCCTTCGTGAGCAAGGCTTTCGCCATTCGCATCAACGAAGAGTGGACCGAAGGCACGGGCCGCGAGCTGCTCTGGATGCCGCCGGACTCCGTCCGTGCTGCGATTCGCGCCTACGCCGCGAAAGGCGTCAACTTCCTCAAGTACGGCGCCAGCGGCCACGTCGACATGAATCTGATCTCGTTCTCCGAGCGCGTGCAGCGCGTCATCGTGGAAGAGGGACACCGCGCCGGCATCACCGTCCAGGCCCACGTCACGTCCCCCGAGAGCATCGACATGGCGATCGAGGCCGGCGTCGATATCCTCACGCACGGCGACATCTCCGGTCCCGTCTACGCGATTCCGCCGGAAACCATTCGCAAACTCGTCGAGCGCAATGTTGCGGTTTCCGTCCTGTCCGTGACCGACCGGCACCTGGCCGCCATGCAGAAGCTCACGCCCACGCCAACGCTGGCGCCGTATCACAAGATCGCGAAGGAGAATATCCGCAACATGGCAGCCGCGGGTGTGCGGCTGATGGTTTCCACCGATGCCGGCATCGAGAACCCGCTGCTGCTCTCGGAATCGACGCGACTGGTGGCCGACACGGTCGATCCCAGAGTCAAGCTCGGCGAGGGGCACTTCAACGCGATGCAGGGTCTCGCGGAAGCCGGCATGGCGCCCATGGAAATCCTCAAGGCGGCCACGAGCAATGTGGCAAAAGCGTACCGCCTGGACAAAGACGTTGGCACTCTCGAGGCGGGCAAGATCGCCGACGTCGTGATCCTCGACGCGAATCCGCTCGAGAACGTGCGCAACTATCGCCGCATCTCGACGGTCATCAAGGACGGCAGGGTTGTCGACCGAGCTGCGCTTCCGGTCGCGCCCATCATCAGTGCGCTGAAGCCGGCGACGTAGCCGGCAACGAGCCGGGCCTCCGGCGCAGTGCGCTTCGTGTGGCGCGGCCGATGACTTGCCTCGTCAGCTCTGCTCGAGCGAGCGGAGCGCCGCGTCCACGCCGCCGCGTCGGATGGGAACGCCGCTCAGCGCCAGACCGGATTCGACGCCCGCCAGTGTACCGGCCAGCATCAGGTCATTGAAGTCGCCCACGTGCCCGATGCGGAACACGCGGCCCTTGAGCTTTCCGAGCCCCGTACCAAGCGACATGTTGAACCGATCGTGGACCAGGCCCCGGAACCGGTCAGCATCATGACCCTGCGGCATCACGACGGTAGTCAGCACATCAGACTGCTCATCCGCGCGTTCGCACTGCGTGCTCAGGCCCCACGCCTGTACGGCACTGCGCGCGGCCCGGCCATAGCGGGCGTGCCGGCAGAACACCTGTTCCAGGCCCTCCTCCTCGAGCATTGCGAGCGATTCGCGCAATCCGAACAGCAGGTTGGTCGAGGGCGTGTACGGAAAGAAGCCGTCCGCATTGCTCGCGAGCATCGGGTTCCAATCCCAGTAGGAACGCGGCAGCGCGGCGGTTCGCGATGCGGCCTGTGCCTTCGCGCTGATCGCGAGGAACGCGAGGCCGGGCGGCAGCATCAGGCCCTTCTGCGATGCGGCGATCGTGACATCCACACCCCACTCGTCGTGGCGGTAATCCATGCAGCCGACGGACGAGACCGCGTCGACCAGCAGCAGCGCGGGATGACCGGCGCGGTTGATCGCGCGCCTTGCCTCCGCAATGCGCGTCATCGCACCCGTCGACGTTTCGTTGTGGACGAGCGCCACGGCGCGGAACGTGTGGCCGCGGTCGTCCCGCAACCGCTCCTCGAGCAGTGCCGGATCCGCACCCCGGCGCCAATCCGTCTCGATCACGTCGACGTGCACACCGAATCGGCGCGCCACGTGGATCCAGTTCAGCGCGAACTGGCCCGTCTCGAACATCAGCACGCGATCGCCCGGACTCAGCGTATTGACCAGCGCGGCCTCCCAGCCGCCCGTACCGGACGCAGGATACATCACGACGGCGCTGTCCGTGCGGAACACGGCGCGAAGGCCCTCGATCAACGCGCGCGTGAGTGCGGGGAAATCGGGGCCGCGATGGTCGATCGTGCCCCGACTGATCGCGCGCAGCACGCGGTCCGGTACGTTCGATGGACCGGGCAGCTGCAGGAAATGCCGTCCGGTTCGCGTTCTGACCACGGGAGTTCTGCCCTGGTATGGGTTGGCGCGGACAGTAGGCGGCCGGGCAGAAACGTGTCAAGCGGCGGGTGCCGCCCGTGAGCCGCGCCCATGGCGATCTCGAAGCGGCGCTCCGGCGCGCGCTCGGCGGCGAAGTCCGATTCGACGCCTACTCGCGGCATCTCTACGCGACGGACGCAAGCATCTACGCCATCGAGCCCGTGGGTGTGGTTTTCCCTCGTAACGCGGACGATGTTGCGGCCACGCTCGAGATCAGCAGGACGTTCGGCGTGCCCGTGCTGCCGCGCGGCGCCGGCACCGGCCTCTGCGGGCAGACCGTTGGCCAGGCGGTGGTCATCGACTTCTCGCGGTTCATGCACGCCATTACCGCGCTCGATGCGGAACAGCGGATCGCGCGTGTTCAGCCGGGCGTCGTGCAGGACGATCTGAACCGCGCCGCCGGTGCGCACGGCCTGCTGTTCGCGCCGGACACGTCGACCTCGAATCGCGCGACGCTCGGCGGCATGGTGGGCAACAATTCGTGCGGCTCACGCTCCGCACGCTATGGCATGACGATCGACCACGTCGAATCGCTCGACGTGATTCTGGCCGATGGCAGCCGCGCGCGGCTCGCGGCGGTCGACGCGGCCGGCCTGGCTCAGCGCGGACGCGGCAACTCGCTCGAGGCCCGCCTCTACCGCGACGTCCCGTCGCTGGTCACGGCTAACGCGGATGTTATACGATCGGGCTTTCCGCCGCACTGGCGGCGGAGCGGCGGCTACCGTCTCGACCGCATGCTGCCGGAGCAGGGTCCGTTCGATCTGGCTCGTCTGGTCATCGGCTCGGAGGGCACACTCGCCGTCGTGGTCGAAGCCACCGTGCGGCTGGTGCCGCGGCCGGGCGCCGTGGTCGGCCTGGCCGGCCACTTCGAGTCCATCGATGCCGCGCTGGCCGCGCTGGGTGACGCGATTGAAGCGAAAGCGGCAGCGATCGAGCTGGTCGACCGGCTGATCCTCGATCTGGCGCGCAAGTCCCCGCTGCACTCGCACCGGGCGAACACGCTGACCGGCGATCCGGGCGGCCTGCTCTGGCTCGAGTTCTATGGCGACACGATGGCCGAGGCGATGGCCGCGGCCTCTGTGCTCGAGACGATGTGGCGTGCGCACGGCCATGGCTATGCCGTGGTGCGTGCGGCGGCGGCGACGGAGCTGCAGCGGTTCCGCGAGCTGCGGAAGGCGGGGCTCGGTCTGCTGACGGCGGCCGGTACGGGTCGCGAGCGGTCCGTCGCTTTCGTCGAAGACACGGCCGTCGATCCGGCGCGGCTGCGCGAGTACACGCAACGGTTCGCGCAGATTCTGGAAGCGCACGGGCTGCGCGCCGGCTTCTATGGCCACGCGTCTGCGGGCTGTCTGCATATCCGGCCGTTCATGGACCTTGCCCGGCCCGGCGAGATCGCGCGGATGCACGCCGTTGCCGAGGAAGTGCGCGACCTGGTTGCCGAGTTCGGCGGCATGAACAGCAGCGAGCACGGCGATGGCCTGGTCCGGAGCGAGTTCAATCGCCGGATCTTCGGCGATGCGCTCTATTCCGTGATGCAGCAGGTGAAGCGGCTGTTCGATCCGGAGAACCGACTGAATCCCGGCAAGAAAGTGGATGCGCCGGCCATGACGCAGCATCTGCGCGAGCCGGCGCTGCCTGTGCCCGTGCCGCTGCAGACGCGTTTCCCGTTCGAGGACGGCATGCACGCGCACGCGAACCGCTGTGCGCGCATAGGCGCGTGCCGCAAGTCGGCGGACGGCGGCGGCACGATGTGTCCGTCCTTCATGGCCACGCGTGACGAGCAGCACTCGACGCGCGGCCGCGCGAATGCGCTGGTCAAGGCACTGGGCTCGCCCGACCCGCGCGCCGCACTGGGCGATGCGCGGCTGCTCGAGATCCTCGACCTCTGCCTCGAGTGCAAGGCGTGCAAACGCGAGTGTCCGCTTTCCATCGACATGGCGGCCATGAAGTCCGAAACGCTGGCGCAGCACTACGCCCAGCACGGCGTGCCGCTCCGCGCCCGCGCGTTCGGTCATATCCGCAGGCTGAATCGGTTGGGCTCCGCGCTCGCGCCGCTCTCGAACCGCTTTGCCGGCTCGAAGCTGGGCCGCGCGCTGACGCAGTCGATGCTCGGCATCGAGGCAGGACGGCCGCTGCCCGCCTTTCGGCGCGACTCGCTGCCGCGCTGGTTCCGCACGCGCAAGCGCGGCACCCACTTCGAGCGGACCGCCCGCGGCCGCGTGATCTTCCTCGCAGACTCGTTCACCAGCTACACGGAGCCGTGGATTGGCCGCGCCGCGATCGAGCTGCTCGAACACGCGGGGTGGGACGTTGAGCTTGCCGACGATGTGTGCTGCGGCCGCGCACTCATCTCCAAGGGATTGCTCGAGGCCGCGCGGGCGAGTCACGCAGCGCTGATCGAAAAGCTGGCGCCGGCGGCGAAGCAGGGCATCCCCATTGTCGGCGTTGAGCCTTCGTGTGTCATGACACTCAAGGATGAATTGCCGGCGCTGGCGCGCGAGAACGAAGGTGCGGCCGCGATCGCACAGCAGGCCACGCTCGTGGACTCCCTGCTCGTGCAGGCGATCGATGAGGGCTCACTCGCAATCGGCCCAGCCGCTACGAACGCAGTGGTTTACCACGCACATTGCCACCAAAAGGCGGCTGGCGCCACCAGCGACAGCGTGGCTTTGCTCGAACGCCTCGCGCCCGGCAAAATCGAGGCACTCGACGCCGGCTGTTGTGGCATGGCCGGCTCGTTCGGCTTCGAGCGCGAACACTACGCGCTGTCCATGCAGATCGGTGGGATGCGACTGTTCCCGGCGGTCCGTGCCGCGTCAGCGGATACCCGGATCGCGGCTTCAGGCACGTCGTGCCGCCAGCAGATCGTGCACGGTACGGGCCGCACTGCCGAGCATCCGGTCGTGCTGCTGCGTGCGGCCGTCCAGCGCTGACGCACGCGCCGTGTTGGCCCGGGGCGGAGCAACGTGGTTCAGCGGTTGCGCTGCAGCCGCTGCTCGCGAAAGAACTCCCACATCAATCGCGTCGCATCGACGTCGCGTGGCGTCGGCCCGGCAAACCATGCCGGCACGGGGTTGCCGCCGGGCCAGGTGTGACCGCCGCCTTCGATCGTGTAGAACGTGACGGGCGCACGGCAACCGTCACCGCCGTAGTCGAGCCGCGTGCCATGGCCCGCAGTGGAACGGCGCTCGCTCGTGCACTGGTTGCGGCGGGCCCACGCCAGAACGAACGCCGGCACACTCCGGAACGGCACGTCCGTCAACCATGATCGGCCGCCGTTGTACGGCGTGATGGGATCCGCCGTCCCGTGAAACGCGATCATGGGCACGGGCCGCCGCTCCTGACACCACTCCCACGGCAGCGTCAGCGCTGCGGATACCAGTCCCACTGCGGCAATGCGATCCGCGAGCGTGCACGCGAGAACGAACGACATGCCGGCCCCGTTCGACAGGCCATTTGCGTAGATGCGTTCCGCATCGATGTTGTAGTTGGCGCGCAGAGTGTCGATCAGGTCCGCAATGTAGCGCACGTCCTGCAGGAGGCCCGGTCCACGGTTGACGTTCCAGAAGCGCGTTCGCGTGCGCCCACTGCCTGAGGCGTAGACGACGATGATGCCCTCCTGGTCCGCGAGCTCATTCCACTGACTGAAATCGCGCTGAGCGGCGGGCCACATGGCTCCCGCGTGCAGGCTGATCACGAGCGGCGCCGGCTTGCCGGCATCGTAGCTCCGAGGTACGTGCAGCAGATACTCCCGCTCGATGCCATCGGCGATGATCACGCCGTTGCTGCGGTTCCGCCGGTCCCAGGCCACGGCCTCCGCCAGCGTCAGCAGCAAAGGCAGGCTGACCAGAATGATCACGATGGGGCTTGCCCGGAGCGGCCGCCGTCCGGGCGGGGCGGCTAGCGATGCCGATCCCATGCGAGCGCGAGCGGCGCGAAGGAGATTCTCGTAAGCGGTACGATGAGGATGGCGATGAGCATCAGCGCCTGGCGGGGAACGTGCGGCGTGGCGGCGATCCAGACGAGTAGCGCGTACACGGCGGCCACGGCGATGAGCCAGCCGGTCGCAGCGCCGACGAGTGTGCGTGCATCGAGCAGTCCCCCGCGTTCGAGGCGCGTACTGGCCCACCCCGTGGCAGCCACCTTGACGACGGCCATGCCACCCGCGATCCAGGGCGCCACGTTCCACAGCACGACTCCAGCGTTGTCATGGATCCAGTCACTTGCCAGCACGAGCGCTGTCAGCAGAGCAAGGGTGCCCGTAATGTGCGCGCGCATGAGCCATGGCCGCCCGCTGAGTCCGACGTACAGGCTCATGACGAGCCGTTTCCAGGTGGAAACCATGAGCCACGCGACAATGAGCAGCGTGATCACCACTGTGCGCGGTGTTCCGATGCCGTCGCGCACGGATCGGACGCGGTCCACGACCAGCGACAACGAGTCCGAGGCTACGAGCGCCAGCGGAACGGCGACGCAGACGAGCACCCACGCCAGCAGCGTCGATCGAAGCGCCACGCGCAGTTTGGCCATGACGATGGCGGCGCTCGTGAGCGGGCGCGTCGCGAGGAACGGTGGTATTCCGCTTGCATCGCGCCCGCGCGCGCTCGCCTTGCCCAGCGCGGCGCCGACGAACGTGGCCATCAGCGGCGGCGTCACCAGCATGGAGATCAGCGAGATCAGGACGAAGACGGGTGTGTCACCGGCGATGAACATCAGACCGGCCGCGAACGGCAGCACGAACGCAACCCACACGGGCAGCGTCCAGCCGTGCTGCCGCCACTCGCTCCACAGCTGCGCAGCGGCCGGCGTGGCGAAGGGTCGCCGGTCGGATCCGCGGCTCCGCGCGGGCGCCCGGCGTCGCGACAGTCCGCGCCACTCCGGCACGTCGCCTCGGCGGGCTCGCGCAACGCTGGCGCGTGCCGTGATGTACGCGAGCGGAAGCAGTGGCGTCAGAATCACCGACATCAGGAATGCGGGCGGCTCGAATTCATGGCCGAGCAGCAGCACGAAGTCCATGACGATGAGCCAGCCCGTCGTCAGGATCACGCGCAAACCGCGAATCGGATACGCGGTCCAGATGAACACTTGCGCCCACGCAATCACGACCGCAGCGAACAGCGGAACCCAGGCCTGCACGTGAACACCTTCCGGCCACGGCGCGAGGCGAGCCGCTGCTGCGAGCAGTGCGACACTGACCGTGCCGTAGAGCATCGGCCAGCCGACCAGCGCCGACGTCGTGATGGGCAGTGTGAAGAGGCGCGGCGGAACCATCGACGCGCGCGCGGCCAGATCGCCTTCGAAGCCGAACGTGAAGAGCGCGAGCAGGTAGAACGCCGAGAGCGAAAGGGGTATTGCGGTGAGGCCGACAAAGCGACCGATACCGGGCTCGCCCAGCGGCCGCCCGAGCGCGTACTCCACGAGCGAGAGTGCAGCCAGAGCGATCGCATACGCGGCGACGGCCAGCAACCCTGCCCGGTGCCTGCGGAACTCCCAGGCGAACGCGAGAGCCGACGTGCGCGTCTCTGCCTACGCTTCCGGCGGCAGCCGCCGGCCCACCTGGACAACGAAGATCTCATCGAGCGACGCGCCGCCGTGCGACCCTGTCAGTCGCGACAGCGGCTCGCTCAACACGATCCGGCCCTCATCGATCATGGTCACGTGATCAGCCACCTGCTCGACTTCATCGAGGAGGTGTGACGAGAACAGCACGGTTCGGCCTTCGTGTGCGATGGTGCGAAGGATGGCCGCCAGGATGTCGCGTCGCACAACGGGATCGAGACCGGAGGACGGCTCGTCGAGCACGAGCAGGTCGGGCCGCCCGGCCAGCGCGACCAGCAATCCGAGCCTCGCCTTCTGCCCCTTCGACAGCGTCCGGATCCGCGCCGTCGCATCCAGTGTGAACGTCTGGCGCAGCTCCTCCGCGTAGCCGTCGTCCCAACCGGAATGGATCGCACGCGAATACCGGATCAGCTCGTCCACACGCATCCACGTGGGCAGGTCGTGATCCTCGGACAAATAGCCGATGCGCGACAGAACACCGACCGGATCCGCGACGGGATCCAGCCCGAACACGCGCACAGTGCCCTCCTGCGCGCGGAGCAGCCCGAGGATGTGACGGATCAGCGTCGTCTTGCCGGCGCCATTGGCACCAACGAGACCATACACGCCGCCCCGCGGCAGGGACAGGTTCACAGAGGCGAGTGCCGTCTTCGCTCCGAAACGGCGCGTCACATTCGCCAGGCTGATGATCGGCTCAGCCAATCGCCCCTCTGACGATCGGCGAGTGTCGCGGGATCGCCCGGCGTCCCGGGCTCAGCGCAACGCGCCGCCCGATTTCTTCCACGGCATGGAATTGGGCGGGTAGTCCTGGATCACGCCTTTCATCCGCACGGTCTTCTCGATCTCTTCTAGTGTTGTCGGCATGAAGTCCGTGAAGTTCTCGACACCGGTTTCGGTGACGACGACGACGTCTTCGTAGCGCATGTAGAGCACGGTCTGGCCGTTTGCATCGCGCATGCGCAACTGCGGGTCGATGGAGAAGACCTGGCCGGGGCGCAGCGGATTGGCGCGGCCACCCACGTCGTGCACGGCGAGGCCGACGGCGTGCGAGAAGACGCCACCGCCCGTACGCACGAGGTCGCGCGCGGCCTGCTCGTGTTCCGGCCGGACGAACCTCGTCCGCGCAAAGACCGGCTCCATCGCCTGACGCGCTTCTTCCATCACCTGCTGCGAGGTCACACCGGGCTTGATGCGCGAGATGATGGCGTTGCGGTACTCGAGGATGAAGCCGAGCAGGGCGCGCTGCTCGGGCGAGAACGTGCCGTTCACCGGCCACATGCGGCCGATGTCGCTCGTGTAGTAGCGGAAATCGGGAGCGTAGTCCATCAGCACCAGATCGCCGGCCTTGAGTTCGCTGGTGTTCCGGAAGTAGTGGATGTTCAGGATGTTGGCCATGCCTGCGCCGACAATGGAACGATAGCCGTCGAGCCGCGCGCCATTGGCGAGGAACACGTAGCGGGCGGCGGCATCGAGATGGTACTCGTAAACGCCGGGCTCTGTCGCTTTCATCGCCTCGATGATGCCGAATGCGGCGATCTGCGAGGCGCGGCGTATCAGATCGATCTCACGCGGACTCTTGATGCTGCGCAACTCATCGAGAACGGGCGAGAAGTCGCGGACCTCGGCGCCCAGCCGCGTCTGCAGCAGGTGCACGAAGTTCATTTCTTCCGAGGGCCGCTGGTCCCAGTAGTCGGCTACCTGCGCGCGCGCCGCCGAAGCGGCTTCGCCCCGGCTCATCGCATAGTTCTCGGCCGGCTGGAACGGCGTATAGATCGCGAGCCGCGCGCCGCCCCGGCCGCCACCGCCACCACCCCCGCCGCCGCCACCACCTGCGCGTGCACCGGCATTCGCGGCACCCGAGGGCGGCGGCCAGTTCTCACGCATGGCATCGACCGGCATCACGTTGTCGACGCCCGTCAGCTGCTTGACGAGATCGGCATCGTCCGCGGACAGCACACGGCCTTCGGACGCCTCGAGGCGCGCGTTGCGCCTCGGCAGATAGAGTGTGGCCGTGCGAGTCCGTCCATCGAGCATGATGTAGGAGCCTGGCGTCTCGATGCCGGACAGGTAATAGAATTCGTTGTTCTGGCGTGGAAAGATGAAGCCGGGCGTCATGCCGACGCCCTGCACGACCGCGATCGCGCTGTTGCCGATCTGGTCGTAGACCCTGGCCCAGCGCGCCCTGAACTCCTCGGGCGGGAAATCCGTCTGGTACGCGGGCACATCGGCCTGTGCGGCGGCCGGCTGCGGCGTGAGAAAGGTCGCGGCGCCGATCGCCAACGCGACTGCAACGCTCCGCGCGCGGGCAGTACGCATGTCGAAACCCCGGGTCATGAGTTGCTGTCCATCGCAGGTGTGTACGTCGCGCCGGAACGGCCGGGACAGCCAATCGGCGAATCGCTTCGCGGCGACGCGCAGCCGGTTGCGCACGGAGCTCCCGCGGTGCGGCGTTCGGGGACCGGCGTTGGAGTCGTCTGCGTTGGCGCGCACCGCCACCACGGCCGCGGATCCGAGGATGCTCGAGGCAACCCAGCTGCGCAGGCACCAACCCAGGATCAGGCCGGGGAGCGCGAGCGGTACCACGGGAAACAGGCTGGCCGTTACCACGCCTCCGATCCCCAGACCGGCCCACAACATGAGATTGCGCAGCTGAAACGACCTGTGCGTGACGTTCTTCCCGAGTCTGACGATCATGGCGCCGCTCGCGCCGAACCCGATTACCATGAGGCCGATCGCGCCCAGGCCGACCATCGGACTCGCCAGGACGAGCAATGCGCTGGTCGCAACGCCGACGGGCAGGCCCAGTCCGAGCGATGCGAGCGCACTCGGCGCCGCGGAGCGGGTCGCCATCGAGCCCGCGCCGCGCGCTCGCTCCTGGAGAGCGGCTTCTACGGCCTGCGGTAAAATGCCGATCTCACTGGCGATCGCGCGGAGCTCCGCAGTCGTGGTGAGACCGCGACCTTCCAGCTCCATCGCGCGTGCGAGCACGGCCCTGACCTCATCATCATTCAATCGATCGCCTGCTCCGTCGCTCATGGCCGCTCACTCCGGTCGGTGTTGCGGGTCGTGGGCTCGCTGCGGGCCGGGCCGGCCGCAGGCAGCTCCTTCATCATGTAAACGCTGTTCGCGTCTGCAGCGTAATCGCCGAACGGGGCGCACTCCGTGAAACCGTGCTTTCGGTAGAGGGCCCGTGCCGCGTTGAAGTATGGCCAGGAACCGGTTTCGAGGCTGAGTCGTGTCATGCCGCTGGCCAGTGCGGCCTTGATGATGTGGCGCACCATCGCGCTGCCGACTCCCATCCCGCGATGCGACTCCGCCGTGTGCATCGACTTGATTTCACCATGCGACTCCGACAGTCGCCTGAGCGCACCCACGCCTGCCAGCGTATTGCCGTCCCAGGCCGACCAGAATCTGATCTCGGGCGCCCTCAGGCCTTCGAGGTCGAGCGCGTGCTCGCTGCCGCGCGCGGTCTGGGCGCGTGCTGTGCTCGCATGATGCTCGAGCAACGCCTGAACGCGTGGATCATCGAGACCGCCGGATACAATCTTCATCGGCGTGGATCAACGTACCAGAGGGAAAAGCGGGGAGCAATCGCCGTTCAGAGACACGCACGCCCGTTAGCGCGTCCCTCTGGCGCGGCTCAGTCGGCGCGGAGCACCTGCAGCGGATCGAGGCTGGCGGCGCGGCGGGCGGGCAGCCAGGACGCGAGCAGAGCCACGGCCAGCAGCACGACGAGCGCCAGAGCAAAGCTGGGCAGATCGAGAGGGCGAACGCCAAAGAGAAGACCGGACAGCAGCTGGCCCGTGGCAACCGCGAGGATCACGCCCGCGCCAGCACCGATCAGCACCCCCATCATGGAACGGCGGATCACCAGCCCGAGCACGCCGACCTGGCGTGCGCCGAGCGCCATGCGAATGCCGATCTCACGGGCGCGGCGGGCCACGCTCCACGCAACCACGCCGTACAGACCGGCCATGCTGAGCAGCAGCGTGAGCGTGCCGAAGCCCAGCGCGGATGCCGCCCCGCCGCGCGCCGCGGCCAGCGTCGTGCCCGTCGCTTCCGCGTACGTCTTGAGACCGATGAGCGCCAGGTCCGGATCCATCTCGGCAACCGCGCGCCGGATGGCGGGTGCGAGCGCGGCCGCATCCCCGCGTGTCCTCACCAGCAGCGACGACTGCCAGGACGGCTGCTGCTCGGTGCTCATCACGATGATGGGCTGCGGCCCGTCGCGGAGTCCCACCACCTTGAAATCGCGGACGACGCCGATGACCTCGATCGCCTCGCCGCCACGGACCAGCCGCTGCCCGACCGCAGACGCGGCCGGCCAGAGCCGTCGCGCCAGCGTCTCGCTGATCACGGCAACCAGCGGTGCGCCTGCGCGGTCGGCCGGCCCGAACGCGCGCCCCTCGGCAAGGCGGGCACCGAGCACGTCGAAGAAGCCGGGCGACGCCGAGTAGTACCACACGGTCACCTGCTCGTCCGGCGAGGCGGTGCGACCCTCCGCCGTGACGCGTGTGCTGCTGGTGCTCCCGTCGAGGGGCAGCCGCGAGCTGCGCGTCGCACCGCTCACGTCGGGCAGCGCTCGCACGCGGTCCAGGAGCGTCGCATAGAACTGCTGAATCCGCTCGGGCGAGTAGCCCTGCAGGCTCGGATCCACGGTGAGAACAAGGCCGTTAGCAGTCGAAAAGCCCGGATCGATCTGCCGAGTCCGCTGGAGACTGCGCGCGAACAGGCTCGCCGCGACGAGCACTACCACGGAAAGCGCCACCTGCGCGCCGACCAGTCCTTCCAGCAGGCGCGAGCCGCGGCCCGTGCCGCCGCTCTCCGCGCGCAGGACGAGCGCGGGGTCCGCGTTCGACGTGCGGAACGCAGGCAGCGCGCCGGCCAGCACCGCAGACAACAACGCGGCCATGAAGGTGAACAGGGCAACGCGAAAATCGAGCGCCGGCTCGAATGCGGACGCAAAATCGAGCGGCGGCTGCAGCGCACCCAGCAGCGGCAGCAGCCAACGGCCGATCAGGAGCCCGACCACGCCGCCGGCCAGTGCGAGAAGCAGGCTCTCCGTCGCCAGGTGCCGCGCCACGCGCGCCCGGCTCGCTCCGAGCGAGAGCCGCACCGCCACTTCCCGACGCCTGCCCGTGCCCCGCGCGAGCAGCAAGCCGGACACGTTCGCGCACGCGACCAGCAGTACGAGCGATACACCCGCAATCGAAATCAACCCGCCGCGCCGGAGCTCACTTGGCGAGAACGCCCACGGATTCACCGGCCTCTCGTTCGCGTACAGCGTGACCGTCCGGCCCGCGTGGCTTTCCGGAAACGCTTCACCCAACCGCGCCGCCACCGAATTGGCCGCGGCCGCTGCCTGCTCGAGACGTGCACCCGGCTTCAGCTTGCCCACAAGCTGCAGCCAGCCGCCGGCCCGCGA
>Ga0187892_10003004_pt1 | contig 31923 bp, 31 predicted proteins | sample MA1701073metaG_FD_139345 | JGI IMG/M metagenome (GOLD analysis project Ga0187892, IMG submission 139345) | Bio-ooze microbial communities from a basaltic lava cave in the Kipuka Kanohina Cave System on the Island of Hawaii, USA - MA170107-3 metaG ...
ATACACGTCGTCGTGGTCCGTGAGGTACTGCTGGATGCCGAGGTTGATCTGCTTGGTGTTGGAAAGGTCAGAGGTCTTCTTCGCCGCTTCCTTCGCCTGCGCGAACACAGGGAACAGGATCGCCGCGAGGATCGCGATGATCGCGATCACGACCAGGAGCTCGATGAGCGTGAAACCACGCTTATTCATGGATAATTGCCTCCATCTGAGATTTCCGGGACTCTGAGGCGCAAGCATAGCACGCGACGTGCCAACTTGACCTCGCGGTTACATTCTATAACGAAATGCACGCGCATGTGCAATGTTTTTTGCAAATTCGGCGCCGTCCAAGCTGAATTCGTGTGCAAGAGCGCCCATTGCCGGTCGAAATGCGTCGCATAGCGAGGCATGGGAAGGCCCGAAAAGTGCACTTCAGCGCCCGCCAACGTCCTCGGAACCGGTCTTGCCCTCGAAGCTCTCGCCCGCATGAGGCATCTGAAGGTCCTCGACGGCGGGCCCGCGCTCGCCCTTGTCGAAGAGCACGTCCTCCCCGCCCAGCGGAAACTCCTTGCGAAGCGGGAAGCCCACCCAATCGTCCGGCAGCAGAAACCGCTGTTCTTGCTCGTTCCCTTCAAACACGATCCCAAACAGGTCCCAAACCTCGCGCTCGGGGAACTCTGCGCCCAAAAACACCGGTTTGAGGCTGGGAATCTTCTGGCCGTCGTCGACCCCGACCTTCAGAAACAGCCGCCTGCCCAAGTTCAGCGAATACAAGTTGTACACGACTTCGAACCGCTCCGGCAGGTCGCGTTCGTGCTCCCACTTGCTGTAGTCAACGCCTAGGCACTCGGCGAAGTAGGTGAACTGAAGCTCCGGATCCTCTTTCAAGAAGCGCGCGATCTCCTCAATCGAATCGCGCTGAACGCAAACCCAGACGTCCCCGCGATGCTCCTTAACCTTCAGAACCTTGGCGCCGAAGCGTTTCTTCAGGAGCTTCACGTCGGCCCTGTCGCGAACCCCTGCGGCGCTCAAGTCGCCGCTCCGGCTATTACCGGCTCATGCTCGTCGCCGGCAACTTGCATTCCCTTGGAAAGGGAGGTCGCCTCGTCCCACTCGATCGCGCCGACCCGGATCGCATAGATGTAACCCACGATCCAGGTCGCCATGTAGATCGCGACCTCCGCGTAGCTGAACACCATGAACTCCGGACCAGCGTCCTTGAACGCCGCCATCCAGCCCCATAGAAACACGATCTCGATGTCGAACAGCACGAACAGGATCGCTACGAGATAGAACTTGATCGGGAATCGCTCGCGAGCGTCTCCCACGGGCTGCACGCCGCATTCGTAGGGAGAGGCCTTGTAGGGCGTGACCTTCTTCGGTCCAAGGACCGTGCTCAGGAGGATCATGCCCGCGCTTAACAAGCCCGCGGTCAGCGCCAAAAGCAGGAGCCCGAGGTACGCCCCGTCCATTGGGCGGATGTTACCCGCGCGGTTCGGCCCCGCCAAGAAGCCTCGGACCTGGTTCGATGCGGATACACTGGGACCGATGGACCTGCGCCCTGCGCTGGAGCGTCTCGTCGGCGGAAACGATCTCGAGCCCGTCGAGGCCGAGTCCCTGATGGCTTTCCTGGTGGGAGGCGAGGCGACCGACGCCCAGATAGGCGGAGCGCTTATGGCGTTGGCTTCCAAGGGATGCGCCGGCGCGGAGCTCGCGGCATTCGCAAGGGTCCTGCGAAACAGCGCGATCTCGGTATCGTCGTCCTTTCCAGACCTTGTGGATACATGTGGAACGGGCGGCGGAGCGCCCTCTTTCAACCTCTCGACTGCGGCGGCGTTCGTCGCCGCCGCAGGCGGCGCGAAGGTCGCAAAGCACGGGAATCGCGCCGTGACGAGCGCATGCGGCAGCGCGGACGTGCTGGAAGCGCTGGGCGCGCGTATCGAGGCGGACCCGGAAAGGGTCGAGCACCTGTTGGAAACCGTCGGAGTCGCTTTCTTGTTTGCTCCGGCGTTCCATCCGGCGATGAAGAACGTCGGCAAGGTGCGGCGTGAGCTGGGCGTTCGAACCGTCTTCAACCAGCTCGGCCCTCTTGCGAACCCTGCCGGCGCGCGTCGCCAGATGATCGGCGTGTGGGACGCACGCTACCTTCGGCCGATTGGAGAAGCGCTGCTCCTGTTGGGCGCAGAGCGCGCGTACGTAGTTCACGGAGAGGACGGGCTGGACGAGGTATCGCCCGCTGCGCGCACACAATATGTAAAGGTATGGGGAGGCCGCATTGAGGAAGGCACGTTCAATCCGCAAGACTTCGGATTGGAACCGATTTCGCAAGATAGCCTCGCTCCTGGTGCTTCCGCTCAGGAGAACGCCGCGATCCTTCGCGAGGCGATCGCGAACCCCGATTCGCCGAGGTCCAGGGCGGTCCTTCCCAGCTCCGCTGTTGCGCTCTTGCTCTCCGGCCGAGTGGACGGGCTCGACGAAGCTGCGGGCTTAGCGAAGGAGGCCATCCGGTCGGGCGAAGCCGCGAGAAAGCTCGACCAATTCGTTGCGGCCAGCCAAGGGCAATGAATAGTCTCGACAAGATCCTGGAGCACAAGCGGCATGAGCTTGCGGAGGCTATGCGGCGCACGAGCCTTCAGGAACTTAAGGACCTTGCCGAAGAGCAGGAGCCGGGACGGGGCTTTCTGAGGTCGCTTCAGGGAGCCGAAGAGCTTGCCCTTATCGCGGAGATCAAGTCCGCAAGCCCCTCGCGGGGAGCGATTCGGCCGAATCTAGACCCTGCCGACGTCGCTTGCGCGTACGAGCGCGCCGGTGCGCACGCTCTGAGTGTTCTGACGGAGTCTCGGTTCTTTCACGGCTCACCCGTTCACCTGCAGGCGGCGCGGCGCGCGACCTCACTTCCGGTTCTGCGCAAGGACTTCCTCATAGACCCTTACCAGGTGTACGAGGCCTGGGCTTGGGGGGCCGACGCCGTGCTTCTGATCGTCGCAGCGCTCGACGGTTCCCAGTTGGAGGACCTGATCGCGCTCGCGTCCGAGCTCCGGCTGGACGCGCTAGTGGAAGTTCACGACAAGGCGGAAGCAGAGACGGCGCTGAAAGCGGGCTGCAAGCTCATCGGAATAAACAATCGGGACCTCAGGACGCTGGAGACGAACATAGAGACGTCCTTATCGCTGCTGCCGATCATCGCCCCGCACGCGTTCGCGGTCAGCGAAAGCGGCCTGGAAAGCCGAAGCGACCTAGAGCGGGTGCAAAGGGCGGGTGCGAATGGCGTACTCATCGGTACGGCGTTCTGCGAAGCTTCGGACGTGGGCGCGAAGGTCCGCGAGGTCATGGGTTGGACGTAAAGGTCAAGGTCTGCGGACTGAAGAGAAGGGAGGACGTGGAGCTTGCCCGCGAGCTAGGCGCTCGAGCGCTCGGGTTCGTTTTCGAGCCGAGCAGCCCTCGTTTCGTCGGCTCATCCGACTGGGCGCCTTATTGGCTGGACTTTTTGGACTCGATGACGGTCGCGGTGTATGGCAAGGCGCCGATGTATCCCCCAAAGAGAGGCTTCGTTGCGATCCAGGCGGCCGATTGGGGGGATGAAGAGGGAGGCGTTTCGGAGCAGGCGCTTCTGACGATCCATGTAATCAGGCTGAGGGCCGGGCAGAGCATAGATGAAGCGATCAGGGCTACGGCGAACAGCGCCATGGTCCTGCTCGACACGTTCGATCCGGGGCTCTACGGTGGAACAGGGCGCACGATCGACTGGCCCTACGCCGCTGACGTCTGCGCTGCGTTGCGCGCGTTTCACCGCACCCGTCCGTTTGTTCGGATCGGGCTCGCGGGAGGCTTGACCCCGGAGAACGTTGCGACCGCCGTAGAAATCGTCAAGCCCGACTACGTGGACGTCGCAAGCGGTGTGGAGTCCGCTCCGGGGATCAAGGATTCGGAGAAGCTGAAGTCCTTTTTCGCCGCTCTCCGCTGATTGGCCCTAGACGATTTATTGCGGTTTTATCAGGACAAGCGCACTATATCCACGCCAATTTGGGGAGGGCAAAAAATTGCGGGAAGGCTGAAAGGAGAGCAAAGCACCTTCCCGCAAGGCTTTTCCAAGGCTTGGCCCCTCGCGCGCGGGATTCTCACCCGGAAGGGGGCCCGAGACTCTTGGCGTGCGGCGATTATAACTCAAGTCCCATGGGATCACAAGGGGTTTTTTGAGATTCTTGCCAGTTGGCGATTGTCGAGCGGCTTTCGCGAGCATTCGCACGACGTCGGGAACGTCTTCATCGTCCCTACGGTTGGACCTGTGGAAGCGTCGAGTCGGCCCGGTCTTGGGGACCTTCCACGGGTATACTCGCGCGGCATTTTTGCAGAGGGAGGCAACCCGTTTGGGCGCAGCCATCGAGACCAAAAACCTGACAAAAACCTATCGTTCTCGGATGGGTCCCGCGAACGTCGTCGACAACCTCACCATGGCCGTGGAGGAAGGCGAGATATTCGGATTTCTCGGACCAAACGGCGCCGGCAAGACCACGACGATCAAGATGCTGCTCGGCATCATCTATCCGACCTCCGGCGAGGCGTTCGTCCTCGGCAAGGAGATCGGAGACATGAACGTTCATCGGGTGATCAGCTACCTTCCCGAGCGGCCCTATTACTACGAGCACATGACCGGTCTCGAGCTGCTGAAGTTTTACGGATCGCTTTTCGGGCTCAGCGATCTCGAAAAGTACAAGTCGCTTCTTGAAAAGGTGAACCTGCATAACGACATGCACAAGCCTCTCAGCCAGTACTCGAAAGGAATGCAGCAGCGAGTGGGCCTGGCGCAGAGCCTCCTCAACGACCCCAAGCTGCTCTTCCTGGATGAGCCGACCGCCGGCCTCGACCCGATCGCTCACACCGAAATCCGGGACTTAATCCTCCAGTTTCGCGACGAGGGCCGCACCGTGTTCATCTCCAGCCACGAGCTGAGCGAAGTCGAGCGCATCTGTGACCGAGTCGCGATCATCAACCGTGGGAAGCTCGAGCGCATGGGCAGGCTGGACGATCTCCTGAAAGGTGCGCGCGTGGAAATCATCGCGGAAGGCGTTACCCGAGAAGCCGCGGATAAACTCAAGGTCGGCGACTCGACCGTGTCGCACCACGACGGCAGAGTCATTATCGATATGTCCGAAACCGAGGACACGAACGCGGTGATCGACGGGATTCGCGGAGCGAACGGAAAGATCGTGAGCGTGGTGCCTCGTCGAAGGCGCCTCGAGGACCTGTTTGTCGAAACCGTTCGGACGGCGCCGAGCGCAACGGGAGCCGAAAGCAAATGAGGGTCATCCTTTCCATTGCCGCGACCAGCGTTGGCGAGGCTATCCGCCGGCGCGTGTTGCTTGTCATCCTTTTGGCGGGATTGCTCTTGCTTTCGATTCTGCCGGGCCTGTCCGTGCTCTCGGCAAGGGGCGAGGCGGCGAACCTCGTGAGCACGATGTACTTCGTGCTTCAGGGAACGAGCGTTCTGATCGCGATCGTGCTCGCTGTGTACATGATCCCGAACGAGATCGAGCGCCGCACGATCTATGTGATCCTCTCCAAACCGGTAACCCGGTGGCAGTTCCTGCTCGGCAAGTACCTGGGGGCGGTGTTCGCCGTGGGCCTGATGATGGGCCTGATGACGATCGTGGCGCTCGTGCTCTTCTGGATCAGCCAGCGCCCGGACGCGGGGCGCCTTGCACAGCTGGCTCAGGGTCCGTTTATGTTCTTCGTGCAGATGTGCCTGCTGGCGGCAGTCACCATCTTCTTTTCGACGTTCGTGTCCCCCCTCGTGAACTTCTTCCTTTCGGTCGGCATGTACCTGATGGGCACGACGCTGAACTCGCTGTACGACTCGTTCGTGAAGAACCCCGACGTGAACCCATTGGTTCGGTTGGCCGGCCAGGCCGTAACGACCGTTCTGCCGAACTTTTCGTACTACAACGTTTCGAACCCCTTGATCCATCCCGAAGTGGAGATCCAAAACCCGCTGACGTACTACGTCAACGTGACGGGATACGGCGTGATCTACATCATGGGTCTGCTTATCGCGGGCATCCTGATATTTGACCGGCGAGAGGTTTGAGATGGGTGTCGCGATGAAGAAGCTGGTCGTCTGGATCGCCGTGCTGGCGATCGTTCAAGGCGCTTTGTCCAATATCGTCGTGCGCCCGCGCTATGCCCGCGACTTCGCGCCGAAGTCCACGCGGGAGGGCGGCCAACTTCCGTCGGAGCTTATCTTCCTTCAGTTTTTCGGGTTCCGGGAGTTTCTCGCGGGAATGCTTTGGGTTCGAGCGGACGAGTTCTTCGAGCGGGGCAACTACGACGCGATCCTTCCGATCATCCGGCTCGTTACGTGGCTCGATCCGCATTACATCGACGTTTATGCGACCGGAATGTGGCACCTCGGCTACAACTTCACGGACGAGGAGTCCCGATCGGACCGGCGGTACATCCCGTTCGCGTTGGCCCTTGGCGAGGAGGGCGCGGCGAACAACCCGACGACGTACGAAATGTTCTTTGAGACGGGCTGGATGTGGTTCCACAAGATCGACGACGATTACCACAAGGCCATCGAGTGGTTCCTTAGGGCGAATGAGAGGCCGGACATTTTGCCCGCTCGCAGGAACCTTCTCGCGGTCGCATACCAGAGAGCGGGGCAGATCGATGAGGCGCTGAACTGGTATTTCAAGCTGCTTCGGGATGCGGAGGAGCGCCTGGCAAAGCACAAGGAGTACACGTTCCGCATGAATCGGGACACGATCGAGGGCAACGTGGACAACACCCTGGTTCGCATGGCTCAGCGCGGCCACTTCGCGATGCAGCGTAACGACGGGAGCTACGAGACCGGCGCCTACGACACGAGGCCTCCGTTCGACGTGGGGTTCAGCGCTCGCATAATGGTGGAGGAGCCGCTGGTTATTCGGGTGGAGGGAACCTGGAACGTGCTTCCCGTAGGGACGCGCATTCGGATGGTGCTTCGTGATGCGGACTACGAATTCGGAGTGCCGGCCGGCATGGTGTGGGACCACGCTAAGGACGTCAATCTGGACCCGCCCACGGACCTGACGTTCATGCAGGACTCCCTCTATGTAAAGAACCGCAGGTTCAGCCGCAGGATCGACCTGAGCAAGGACCCGACCATGTACCCGTTCTCAAAGAAGACCTACATCCTCGAGTTCTATTACAACCCTCGCAGCGCACCCGCGCACATGCAAGACAAGTTCGGATGGAGCGGTGAGGGAATGACGGACAGGAACTTCCTCGACACGAAGATTCGAGAGGGCCAGCGCGTCATGTACTGCAAGCTGGAGATGACCCAAGACCAGATCCTGCGGCGTGGCGAATGGTTCGACCGCACCCCGGTTATTAAGACCACGAACTTCGTGCCGCCTCGCGCGGGCGCCTCGCCGGAAGGCGAGGTCATCATCGTGCCGGGATTGCGGGCGGGCGCCGCGAAGGAAGGCGGCCCGGCGCCTACGGGTGGACAGGGCGGCAACGGCGGCCCCATTGCGACCGGCGTCGCGAATCCTTAGGCCGGCCCCGAGGCACGATTCGAGCGGCAGAACGGACAATTAGGTTTCGAACAGGCAGAGGCTCCAGCCGCCGCCCGGCGGAGTGCTAGAATCAGGCAGTTCGCCGGGAACTGCGCGGCAAACGAACGTCGAACCCCGCCAGGACCGGAAGGTAGCAACGGTAAGGCGCACCGGTGCGCGACGCATCATTCCCGGCGGCTGGAGTCTCGGCCCTTGGCCCACGTTTCCCTTTATCGAAAGTATCGTAGCCAGACCTTCTCGGATTTGGTCGGGCAGCCACAAGTTGTCCGTTCGCTTCAGAACGCGCTGAGCTCGGGAAAGACCACGCACGCCTACCTATTCACCGGCCCTCGCGGAACCGGAAAGACGAGCGCCGCGCGAATTCTGGCCAAGGCCCTTTGCTGCGAAAAGGGTCCCGCGCCGGAGCCGTGCAACGAGTGCGGAATCTGCGATGCGATCACGAAGGGCTCGTGCGTGGATGTCGCGGAGATGGACGCCGCGAGCGAGTCGGGCGTGGAAGAGGTTCGAGAGGCGATCGTACAGGTCGCCTCGTATGTTCCCGCAGCCGCCCGATATCGGGTGTTTATCATCGACGAGGTGCACGACCTTTCCGGGAAGGCGTTCGACGCGCTGCTCAAGACCGTCGAGGAGCCGCCTGCGCACCTGGTTTTTATCCTTGCGACCACCGAGTACAACAAGGTTCCGCCGACGATTCGATCCCGCTGTCAAAAGTACGAATTTCACAGGGGAATGCTTTCGGACTTGGTGGCCCGGCTCGAACACGTGGCGAGCCTGGAAGGGATCGACGCGGAGGCTTCCGCGCTGACGGCGATCGCTCGAATGGCCGACGGAGCGTACCGGGACGCGCTGAACCTGCTCGAACTGGCAGACCTCACGTCGGACGGTCCAATCACGCTCGAGCACGTATACGACCAGCTTGGGCTTATCGACGAGAGCGCCGTCGACGAGCTGCTGTGGGCGATTCGGAACGGCGAGACCGCGAAGGTTATCGATTGGCTGGAGGGGGCATATCGGAGAGGCCGAGATCCAGGCTCGATCCTGGAGTCCACGCTTTACAGGCTTGCGGACCTTACTCGCGCGGTGCACGACGTCGAATCTGCGACGCGGGGCGACGGCGCGCGTTCCGCCGCGCAGCACGAAGCCGCAGCGCGCCTGGGCGAAACGGCGATTCTCGATTTGCGTTCTGCGCTCTCGGCGGCCCATCGAGAGGTTCGATCGGTTTCCCTGCCGATGCTTTGGCTCGAATCGGAATTGATCCGCCTGGCGCGCGCCCAGAGCGGGAGCGAATCGCCCGAAACGATTCCGAGGCGGCAGCCGGCATCTCCCGAGCCATCCGGTGATAGCAAGCGCAAGAATGCGGCCGATCCGCCCTCAAAGGCCGAGCCCGGGGAAGATCAACAGACGGTCGCAGCACCGGCAGATGCAGGAAAGGCTCCCGAAGCGGAATCGACTGAGGGCCCAGACGATTCGCCCGACCCGGAGCTCAGGCGTGCTCGGGAGGCATGGGCGGCCGTCGTCGCAACGATACAAGAAACATCCCCCAACAAGGCCATCGCGCACAAACTCCTAAGCGCTTCGGTCGTGGCATATGAGGGAGGCAAGGTAAATGTCGAGTTCGCGAGGCAGATCGACCGGGACGGGATCCTGGAGGGGCCAAACGGTCCCCAGCGCCAGGAAAAGCTCCTGAGCCTTCTTCGAGAAAAGTCCGGCGAACAGTGGGAGATCGTGTACTCGGTAGCGACGCGCGCCACGAACGGCGGCGAATCCGCTACGGTAGAATTGCCCGCCGAGGGGCAGAAGCTATTGGAGCTCGCGCGCGACGTGTTTTCCTCGGGATAGGCAGGATTGGAGGTGGCGAAGGAAAAGTGAAACTACCACGCAGCTTTGGCGGGCAGGGATTCGGCGGCATTCTTCGCCAAGCTCAGGAGGCGATGGCGCGGGCGAAAGACCTCGAAAAGGAGCTCGCGAACGAACGGATCGAGGTGGACAAGGGCCCGATCAAGGCCACTTTCAACGGGGCGGGCGAGCTTCTGCGAATCCGAATCGACAAAGAACTGGTCGACCCGGATGAAGTGGATGCGCTCGAGGACTTGATCGTCGGCGCGGTTCGAGACGGATTCCGACAGGCAACGGATATGCGCAACGCACGCGTCCAAGAGATCATGCCCAACATCCCCGGCATGTGATGCTATACGCACGGCCGCTTTCGGAGCTGATCGGCGAGCTGGAGCGCCTTCCAGGCATCGGTCCTAAGTCCGCGCAGCGCCTCGCATACCATCTTCTGCGTCAATCCGACGAAGCGGTGGAGCGGCTTGCGGAGAGCCTGCGCGCCGCCAAGCGCCATCTTCGTCTCTGCTCGGTCTGCCAGAACTTCAGCGAAGATGAGGCCTGCGAGCTGTGCCGAGACTCGGGCCGCGATGAGCGGCTTGTGTGCGTCGTTTCGGATCCCAAGGACATCGCGGCGATCGAGCGCGTGAACGAGTACCGCGGCCGCTACCACGTGCTTCACGGAGTCTTGAGCCCAATGGACGGAGTCGGCCCGGAAGAGCTTCGCGTGCGCGAGCTTCTCGCTCGGCTGAAGGAAGGCGTGGAAGAGGTGATCGTAGCCACAAACGCCACGGTAGAGGGAGACGCTACGGCGTTGTACCTGGCGAAGCTCATCAAACCGCTTGGAGTTCGGATCACACGCCTCGCTCACGGAATGCCGATCGGAGGGGAGCTCGATTACGCCGATTCCGCGACGCTCCTCAGCGCTTTCGAGTACCGCCGGGAGATGTGATCCGGGCGCTCAAGGGACCCAGGCAATTCCGGTGTGCCGCTGGGCTCTCTCGAGCCGGCTGATCCAAGCGGCGGCGGCATTTATGGATACGACGGCGAGCAGCCAAGCGGCAGGCATTCGAGCGCCCGTCGGAATCGGGCTGTTTTCCGACAGCGGCCAAGCGGTTTCTGCCGGAAGGCTGTAACCGAACGCGGACAAGCCCGAAGTAGCGCCCATGATCTTTCCCAGCCGCAGCCGCGAGCCGGGATCGGAAGGCGGCTCGGGATCGACCGGGGTTTCGTCGCCTCTCTCCAGGGCGCTTCGAACCTCGTCCCAGGAGCTTTCCGGCCAGCCGGTTACTGCCCGTTCGTCCGCGCTCGCGAGCATCTGCGACAGGTCTTCGAGCCGGCCCTCGAAATGGCCGCCAATTGGGGCGCCCCGATTCGCGGCGACGAGCACTCGCTCCCCGTGTCCCAGGTATGCGTTCTCGTGCGCGCCGATCTCGTCCGCGTCGTACGTGGCGAGCGAGGCGGCCATTACGATCAAGGCCAGCACGGTGACCGTCGCGCCCGCTAGCGCGAAGGACCGCGCCTTAAGGCACGCGAGGCCATAGACGACAACGCTGGGCAGGAGCAGGATGCCGGCGGCGCGTCCGTCTATCTCGCCGGCGCCGTATCCCACCAGTCCGAGCGCCAAGCCCGTCGCGATAGCGACGACGAAAGCGGCAAGCCCCCATAGGCGGACCCCTGCGCCCGTGTGCGCGGCGAGGCTCTCGGCGAATCGCTCACGTTCGGGGTCGCCGAATCGCTCGACTGCGATTCGCTCGGCATCCAATCGCTCGAATCCGCGTTGGCGAAGATCGAGAGCCGCATCGCTCAAGTGGTCGGAAACCTCGGCCATTACGCCCTCGACGCTTTCCGCGTCGAAGCGCGAACTCAACTGGCCTTTAAGCCGGGACAGGTAGCTCTCGATCGGACTCCGCAAATGCCACGCCCCCTCGTTTCGCCCCGTTCGCAGCGGGGACTATGTGTTAGGAGACACTTTGAGTACCCGGTTGATACTGCGCACGAAGCGCTGCCAGTCCGACCGGCACCGCGCCAGCTCCTCCTTGCCCAGGATCGTCAGGCTGTAGACGCGGCGGGAGGGCTTTCCCTCCTGCTGATCCCAAACCGCCGTAACGACTCCATCTCGCTCGAGTCGGTGCAGTGCAGGATAGAGCTGCCCCTCGCCGAGCTTCAGCAAACCGTCGCTCGACGCCTGAAGCCGCTTCACGATCGCGTAGCCGTGCAGCGGGCCTTCGGACAGCGCCGCGAGAATTACCGCATCCAAGTCGCTTCGAAACGCCATTCCAATGTGCCTCTCGCAACAATATACAACGTTCTTGTCCAGAATGTCAGAGGGAAAGTGAATGGGACTCCGCAAGCGGCGACGCAGGGGCTGGCGGAGCGGGTGGGATTCGAACCCACGACCCGGCTTTCGCCGAGTACGCGATTTCCAGTCGCGCTCCTTAGACCACTCGGACACCACTCCGCAGGGAACCATTATGACGTTTTGAGGGCGAGGGTTCGGGGGTTCGGAGGTTCGGGAGTAGGCCTCACTCCAAAAGGCCGGCGCCGAGGTCCTCGTAGGAAGCGGCTTCAGGGTCGCTCGCGAGGACGCGCACGCTTCTACCGGCCTTCAGGGCCATGCGGGCAAGCCGGTCCATATTGCCGCCGGGCCGAATGTGGACGAAGTCGATCCGCTCGCTGAGGCCCGCCACCAGATGGTCGCGCACCTTATTGAAGGACCTTACGAAGCCCGCCCTGGGGCGCACTGGCGAAAGGGCCAGGTCCGTTTCCGGGTCGAACTTATAGCGCCAAAGCCGCGCCGCCGCAAAAGGCTCTTCGCTCAAGGTGTCGCCGAGAGTCGAGAACAGGCCGCGGTCCAAGCAAAGGATTCTGGGCGAGCCCCAGCGCAACGGCACGACGGCGCCGCGCATGTATTCGGGCCGGTTGTGCCCGGTCACAAGGATCTCGGCGTTCAATACTCCCTCTTCCGCGAGCTTCTCTATGCGAGAAAGCGCCTGAGATGAAGCCGAGCGGGAGCTAAGGACCGCGAACGTCCGCGCTTGCATGAGCTTGGTGTTTCCATAAATGTAGAGAGCGCTCGGCGGGTCGGGTTCGAAAGCCTCGAGCCTCGCCGGATAATGAGCGTCCGCCGTCGTGACCAGCCCCACGCCAAAGCGCTCCAAGTGGTCTATCGTTTCCGCAACTTCGTCCGGAACTTTCGTTCCACGCTCGAACAGTCTCGCGGCAACGGCCGGCGAAAGCCCATACTCCTCCCGCAGGCCCTCCGGCGATAACGCGAAAAGCTCCTCGGGCTTGTGGCCCAGCAAGTCCATGCGTGTAAGGACGCGCCTCAGGGTTCGGCCTCCGATTCCCGGAGTCAAGGCCAGATGCAAGGCAAGGCGTCGTCGCGACAGGCTCACGATTCGAAATCCAGGGCTTCCACCGCATGGCGCAGCACATCGAGCGTGCGGCCGCCAGCCTGCCGCATCTCCTCGACCACGTCTTCATGGCGCAGCGGGGCGGATGCGATGCCGCATGCCAGGTTGGTCACCACCGCCAGGCACGCATAGGGCACACCCGCCTCGCGCATCGCGATCGCCTCCGAAGCCGCGGTCATGCCCACCACGTCGCCCCCGAAGCGCCGATAAACCTCGATCTCGCCCGGCGTTTCGTACCGCGGCCCGTTTCCGCAAACGTAGACCGCGGCCGGATGAACGGGGATGCGTGCGGCGGCGGCTCCCGACAACAGCGCCTGGCGGGCGGAACAGGCAAACGGCTCGGTGAAGTCCGAGTGTACGACTTCGCGATCGAACAGCGTCGCGAATCGCCCGCTCAGGTCCAAAAAGTCCGAGCAGACCGCCATCGTGCCGACCGTCCAGTCGCCGCGAAGGCTCCCGGTCGCGGCGGTCGCGAAAACGGCTCGCACCCCGAGCGCTTTCATGCCGAGGGCGAGCGCCCGGTATTCCACCTTGTGCGGCGGGACCCTATGGCCTCGCGAGTGCCGGCTGGCTAGGGCGACCGTGCGATTCCCGAAAGAGACGATGCGAGCGCGCATGATGCCGAACTCCGTCGGTACGTGCGCTGCGGTTCCGCCGAGGCTCCCTAGGCGGTCTCCGATGCCGGTGCCTCCCACGATCCCAGCTACGGCTCGCATCGGCGGCATTATAGCGTTCGGCAGACAGGACGGGCAGCGAGTAGACTCGCCCCATGACCCTGCGGGAAGTGCAGCACGCCCACATCCCGACCCTAACCCGCGAGAGCACGGTCCGCGACGCCGTGGACAAGATGGACGTTTATCAGTTTCCGGCGCTCGTCGTGGTCGACGACGATCAGGCCGTAGTCGGAGTGGTTACGGAGGGCGATCTCTGCAGAGCGGTTTCGCGCAACGGCAGTCTGACCGCGATGTCGAGCGATCCGGCGCACGTTTACGGTTCGTCCGATCCCACGACCGCGCAAGCGGATACGGAGATCGGCGACGCCTATCACCGCATGCTTATGAGCGGACTTACGCTTCTGCCTGTAGTAGAGGATGGGCGCCTTGCGGGCGTCGTGCTGCGTGTGGACCTCATGCAGGCCCTGCTTGCGGATGTCACGCAAGACTCAAGCGCGTAACCAGCCGCCCGGGCCTCCGGCGGTACAATTGCCGCGATGCCCGACAAGGTCACCGCGCCCGAGGTGCGGGCCATGAAGAACGGCGGACGGAGAGTGGTCTGCGTTACGGCGTACGACGCAGTGACCGGGGCCCTTGTGGACGAAGCCGGCGTGGACATCGCCCTAGTCGGGGACTCGGTTGGAAACGTGGTCCTCGGCTATTCCAGCACGATTCCCGTAAGCTTGGACGAAATGGCCCGGCACACGGCTGCCGCTGCCCGAGGAGTGCGCAGGGCACTGCTTGTGGCAGACATGCCCTTCGGGAGCTACCAATCCTCCCCAGCCCAGGCGGTCGAATCCGCGGTCACCCTCGTCAAAGCGGGGGCCGAAGCCGTGAAGATCGAAGGCGCGTACTGCGAAGCTGCAGGGGCGATCCTGCGAGCCGGGATCCCGGTCATGGGGCACGTCGGAATGACTCCGCAGTCGGTTCACGCATTCGGGGGACACAGGGTCCAAGGCAAGGGCGAGTCGGGCAAGGCCGTCCTGCGGGACGCGCAGGCGCTGGACGAGGTCGGCGTGTTCGCAATCGTCTTGGAGCTTGTGCCCCGACGCCTTGCCGCGGAGATCACGGAGTGCGTCGGCGCGGTCACGATCGGCATCGGCGCAGGGCCTGATTGCGACGGCCAAGTGCAAGTATTCCACGATATTATGGGCCTTTCGGAAAGGCCGTACCGCCACTCGAAGGTATTTACGAACGGGCGCGAGTCCTTCCTCACTGGATTGCGAGCATTCGCGGAGGAAGTACGAGAGGGAGCGTTTCCCGGCGAAGAGCACAGCTTTTGAGAATCGTTAGAAGAATCGCGGATTACCGTGTACCCGCGCAGCACCCTGTCGGATTCGTTCCTACAATGGGAGCGTTTCATGAGGGTCACTTAGAGTTAATGCGCGCGGCGAAGTCCGAATGCGGCTCCGTAGCCGTTTCCCTGTTCGTGAATCCGACCCAGTTTGGGCCGAAGGAAGACTTCGACCGATACCCGCGAGACGAAGCGCGGGACTTCTCACTAGCCGAAAGCATCGGCGTAGATGTACTCTTTGTGCCTACTATCGAGGAGATGTATCCTCGAAACACGACGGCCGTTCGCGTGTCGGGGGTTTCCGAGCTATGGGAAGGGCAGAGCCGCCCGGGCCATTTCGAGGGCGTGGCGACCGTGGTCTGCAAACTGTTTCAAATCATTCGCCCCGACATCGCTTACTTCGGGCTAAAGGACTTTCAGCAGTGCGCGGTCGTTCGCCGAATGGCCGAGGACCTGGCGATGCCGATCGAGTTGAGGTTCGTGGACACCGTTAGAGAGCCGGACGGTCTGGCGATGTCGAGTCGGAACGCGCGCTTAGATTCTGAGTCTCGCGCGAAAGCGCCCATGCTCTACCTGAGCCTTCAAGACGCCGCGGCGGCCATTCGCGCAAATCCGGTTTCGCAGAGCACCGTCCGCGGAGCTTTGGAAGACTCGGAGAAACGGCTCAGCGCCGCGGGATTCGAAGTGGATTACTTCGCGCTGGTAGACGCGGAAACACTGAATCCGATTTGGAAATGCGACCGAGAATCCCGCTTGATCGCCGCAGCAAGAATCGGCGACGTCCGGCTGATCGACAACTGCGCGCTTTAATGGTCTAAACTATGGTCGGCGCGGTCTACCGCGCTTCAAAAAATTCGTAAGGACTTGCCAAATTGCCGCTATGGAAAGTATAGTGGGCAAGTCTCTTCAGGAGGAAATCAACTTATGGGCAGAGCAGGAAAAAGCGGCAAGAACGTCAAGAGCGTCAAGAACTCTCTGAAGTTCAAGGCCAACGTCAAGGAAGGCATCCTATCGGTTCGCGTGGGTGTCAGGAAGTACAAGCTCCCGGGCTCCGCACGGATCTTGAGCAACGGGGACTACTTGTTCCTTTCGTTTCCGGCCTCGTCGGAGCTGTTCCGCGTACGGAACAAGCAGCTCAGTCCGATGAAGGCGGAAGACGACGCCACCGACGCATACCAGCAGCTAAACCCGGGCAGGCGTCGAAGAAAGCGGGTTAGCCGCAGCGCGACTGTTCCGGCAACGGTTATGGCGGCGCTGAAGAACATTCCCTCTGGGTACCGGCTCGGGTACGACGTGAGCGGCCAGCCTCGACTCGTTCGAAAGCGACAGCGGCGATCCAAGACGAAGTAGCTTCCAGAGAGGGTTTTCGTTTCGGGCGCCTCCGCCACGTTCTCGCGAGGCGCCCGTTTTTTTTGTGCGGCGAGCTTTCTCGCGATCGGGAGTAGAATTCGAATCTCGCCGGCGTAGCTCAGGGGTAGAGCGGCTGTTTTGTAAACAGCGGGTCGCGGGTTCGAATCCTGTCGCCGGCTCCATTCCCCCGAAGCACTGATCTGCGCAATGCTCCGCAGCGCTCGACTTGCTCGAGCGAATCTGCTCCGGACCCTTTTGCTCTTCGACCCCGGATGCCGACACTTAGGATGGGCAACGGCCGAAGCCGTTCCCGTGGCCGCTTTTGTCTTTCGAATCGATCGTTGAATCCGAAATGCGTTCCCGGACGCCTGGAGGCGCCCGGTTGTCGGACAGGGACTTATGGGACCTGTTCGATCTTTCGTCGCTTCGTGAACCCCAAGGCATGCGGAAGTACGTCAGACGAGTTCTTCGAGGCTGCGCTCGGTGGTTCGACGCTTCCGGGGCTTCTCTCTTCCTTCGCCGGGACGATGCGGACGAATTCGCTTTGGCCGAGCGAACGGGAGCCGACGCTACGGTACCCAAGGACGCGCGAATACGCCCTGGCGAAGGGATTGCTGGAAAGTGCGTCCAGATGCAGAAGCCGGAAGTTGTGCAGGGCAGCTGGGCGATCTCCCGTAGCGCGGGATCGGAGAAGGCTTCAAGATCCAAGATCGACAGCGCTCTCGTCGTGCCCTTGACGGCGCCGCGAATCGGATGCGTCGGCGTGCTGAACTTGTCTCGGCGGGCGGGACTGCCTCGATTTAACAGAGAGGACTTGCATCTGGCGCATTCGATCGCCGGCCACGTTGCGCTTGCCATCGAAAACTGCCGCCTGATCGAAAGCCTACGGATTGCGCTCGCCGAGGCCGGAGAGCTTCGGGACCGCATCGCCGCAGTATTGGATTCCACCGCTGTCGGTGTAGTCGTGTTCGAGCCGGACGGAAGCGTCGCGCAAATGAACCCGAATGCGGCCGCGCTCCTTTCTGCCGGCGAGTGGAAAGGCATGCGGTGGACGGAACTGGCCGACGGTGCGCCTCCGGCGCTCCGATCCGCGCTTTCGGACGCGATCGAATCTTCACTACGGGGCGAGAGGCGAGAAGAAAGGGCGTCGGACGAGGCGACCGGTACGGCATGGACGCTCATCGCCTCGCCCATTCCCTCGGGAGGCGGGGTGCTCGTGCTGCACGACATAACGAACCTTGAGCGCGCCACGAAGGAGCTGGAGCGCATGCGGCGGCTCGCGGAGATCGGCCAGATGGCGGCGACGATCGCGCACGAAATCCGAAATCCGTTGACGGGCATTCGCGGCGCGGCCCAGGTGCTCCGCGACGATCCCAATCTCGCTCAAGAGTTCGCCGCGATCATCGAGCGGGAGACCCTGAAGCTGAACGCGATCTGCGACGACTTTCTCGACTTTGCGAGGCCGCTGCGACTGGAGGTATCGGGAATCCGCCTCTCCCAGACAATCGAGTCCGTCGTCGAGAGTCTACTGCCGGAGTTCGAATCCCGTGGCGTCGAAGTGACCGTGAGAACCGCGCCCAATGAGCCGATAATCGAAGGAGACGCGCTTCGGCTCGAACAAGTCGTCCACAACCTGCTTCGAAACGCCCTCGAGGCGACCTCTTCGGGCGGGACGGTAAAGGTCGAAATCGGAGCAGGCGTCTTTCGCGTTTCGGACGACGGATCCGGCATGGACTCAGAAACGATCGAGATGATCTTCGCGCCGTTTTTCACCACCAAAGCGAAGGGAACGGGGCTCGGCCTGAGCAGCGTTCGCAAGATTCTCGATGCGCACGGCGCTACTGTGGGAATCCGATCCCAGCCTGGCAAGGGCTCTACGTTTACGGTGACGTTTCCAAGAAGGGAGGCCACTTGAGCAAGAAGCCGCGCTTGCTGATCGTGGACGACGAGCCGCACATCCTTCGCGTGCTGCAAGCCGCCTTCGACAAGGAAGGCTTCGAAACACGGATCGCGGAAGACGCTTCTTCCGCCCTGGCCGCCTTCGAGGACTCCGTTCCGGACTGCGTTTTGACGGACGTGACCATGCCCGGCATGTCCGGGTATGAGCTTTTGCGGGAGGTCCAGGAGCGGTTCGCCTCCGTGCCGGTGGTGATCATGACGGCCTACGGCACGATCCCGGCGGCTGTCCAAGCGATCCGGGACGGAGCGTTCGAATACGTGACGAAGCCGTTCGACCTCGACAGCGTGAAGCAGATCGTGCGAAGCGCCCTATCCTCCCAAAGTGCCGCCAAGCCTCCAAAACCAAAGAGTTCCAAGAAGCCGGGCTTTACATTGATCGCAGAATCCGCTGCGATGAAAGAGATCGCCGAGACGATCCGCCAGGTCGCGGACTCGCGCGCGACCGTGCTGATCACGGGTGAGAGCGGCGTCGGGAAGGAGGTTGTCGCAAAGGCGATCCACCAATCGTCTTCGCGTTCCGCGAACCCGTTCGTTGCCGTGTCCTGCGCGGCCCTGCCCGAATCGCTGCTCGAAAGCGAGCTCTTCGGATACGAAAAGGGCGCGTTCACGGGCGCGTCGGGCGCAAAACCGGGAAGGTTCGAATTGGCCCACACGGGAACGCTTTTCTTGGATGAAATCGGAGACGTGCCGCTGTCCATTCAAGTGAAGCTGCTTCGCGTACTTCAGGAGCGCCAAATCGAGCGGCTCGGCTCTTCCAAGGCGTCGAACGTGGACATTCGGCTCATTACCGCGACGAACAGAGACCTTCGGGACGCGGTCGAGCGAGGAGACTTCCGCCTGGATCTCCTGTTTCGACTTCAAGTCGTGGAGCTTCTCATTCCGCCGCTCCGCGAAAGGAACGACGACGTGCTGCCTCTGGCGCGGTCGTTCCTCGAGAAGTTCTGCCCGGAAAACGGTAGAAAGGTATTGCGAATTCCGACGGAAACCGCTCGCGCACTGGAAAGCTACTCTTGGCCCGGCAACGTTCGCGAGCTGGAAAACGCGATGGAGCGAGCGTCGGTGCTCGCGCCGAAAGACGCATCGGAACTATCTGTCGCCCACCTTCCCCCCGCTCTTCGCTCCGCCGCTTGAATCGTTCCGTCGCCCCGCACTCGGGCCGCGCGCCGGCTCAACTGCGTTCTATGGCCCCGATTAGTTAATGCAGATTGGGTAAACTTATCGACATTGCCGGCATCGCGCCGCGCAGGATGCCTCGAATCGGGATGCGGTTTTTCACCGAAACCCGGAACCTTTTGGCCCCAAAACGGGTTCCTGTACATTAGGAGACAAAGGAAAACGCAAAACAGGCTTGGACCTGAAGCGTTTCAAGGAAATGAGCGAACGCACGATCGAGCTGACGATGGGCGAGGACCGGAGGTTTGCGCGCCTCATGGAGGCGACCTATCGGAAGGTCTACAACCTTGCGTTCCGGCTTTCGGGCAATCGCCCGGATGCGGAGGACTTGACGCAGGAAGCGTTTTACCGCGCCTACCGGAGCTTTCCCGACTACGAAGGGGACAAGCCGTTCGAGAACTGGATCTTTCGCATTGTTACCCGGCTGTTCCTAGACCTTCTCCGGTCCAGACGGCGTCGAATCCGAGCGATGTCGTACGACGCGCCTCTTCAAAAGGAGGGCTCGGACGAGACCGTGTACTTCGACGTTCCGGACGGCTCCCCGAACGCCGAGCAAAAGTTGCTGAGCGAGACCTTCGGCGAGGACCTGCAAAAGGTGCTCGCGACGCTCTCCGAGGAGCAGAGGCTGCTGATCACTCTTGCGGACGTCGAGCAGATGCCGTACAAGGAGATCGCGGACCTAATGGGCAAGCCCGTGGGAACGATTCGGTCGCGGCTGCACCGAGCGCACAAGCAGATGCGGCTGCGCCTGGAACGGCTGCGAGAGTGCCAGCACCCCCCGTGCACTTGCGGCCTACGCGTTTGCGGCCAAGCAGGAGTCTGACAGGCCCGAATTAAACTTGATCCCCCTAGAGACACCTCCCACCTAGAAAGCACGCGCCCCCGACAGTCGCGGGGGCGCGCTGCTTATAGGGAAACGGTCTCAAGTGCCTTCCTTCCGTGGTAGCCTCCAGCCGAAAACGGGAGGTCGGGTTTCGATGTTCAGAGTTAGACCGATTCTCAGGCATGGGGCTGCGGCCGCGGCGCTTCTTGCCGTGGCGATCCTTTCGGCGCAGCTTGCGAAGAAGCCGTTGGAGCACAGCGTCTATGACGGATGGAAGTCCGCGCGATTCGGCGAGCTCTCGCGGGACGGCGCTTGGGTCAGCTTTGTGGTCTCACCGCAATCCGGAGACGGGGAGCTCTTGGTTCGCGCGACGAGGGGCGAGACGGTTCACCGAGTCGCTCGCGGGACCGGTCCTCGCTTTACGTACGACGGCTCGTTCTTGCTGGCCACGATCGCTCCGCCGAAGGAGGACGTCGACAAGGCGAAAAAGGAAAAGAAGCCGGCGAAGGACCAGCCCAAGAACGCGCTCGGGATCCTAAGCCTTTCGGACGGCAAGCTCGCGACGATCGAGCGTGTCCGATCGTGGCGGCTGCCCGCGAAGGGAAGCAGGTGGCTGGCATACCAGCTCGAGGAGCCGCCGACTCCCGAGAAGAAGCCCGAAGAGAAGCCGGCGGAGCCAAAGCCCCCGGCCGCAGGCGGCCAAACCGAACCGAGCCGAGCCAATCCGAACCAACCCGCGCCCGGTGCGCAGGAAACCAAGAAAGAGGAAAAGCCCCAAAAGAAAAAGGACCATGCCGCAGGCAGTGAGCTGATCCTTCGCGAGATCACAACCGGAAAGGAGACGAAGCTCGCGGACGTCGCGGACTACCAGTTCAGCGAGGAGGGCGCAACGCTCGTCTTCGCGGTCTCGACGAAAAGCGGCGAGGGAGACGGCCTTTTCTGGTTGGACCTTGCATCCGAATCGAAGTCTACGGTTCTCGCGGGCCTTGGCCGCTACCAGCAGATCTCGATCCACAAGAGCGGCAAGAAGGCCGCGTTCGTGACCGACCGCGACGACTACAAGTCCGAACAGCCGTCCCCCAGTCTGTACTTGTACTCGCCGGGCGACAAAGAGCCGAAGCTTCTTGCCAAGGCCGGCAGCCCAGGATTGCCGGCAGAGAACTGGGTTTCTGCCCGGGGGACTGTCCGGTTTTCCGAGAACGGCGAGCGCGTGTACTTCGGGTTCGCGCCGAAACCGGAACCCGAATCAAAGGACGAAACGCCCGAGGACGAAAAGGTCGTCGTGGACGTCTGGCACTACCGGGACGCGCCGTTGATGTCCGTTCAGGTTCTGCAAGCCGCGTCCGAGCGCAATCGAACTTACGATGCGGCCGTGCATCTCGATACGGGCAAGATTGTTTCTCTCGAGGACAAGAGCCTGCCGAACGTGACGGTGGGGGCGCGCGGGAACGCGGACTACGGCATCGCGAACACTTCCGTGCCATACGGAGTCGAGGCCTCGTGGAATCCGGGAAACAACGACGTCTACCTTGTAAGCGTTCGCGACGGCGTGAGGACCCGGATTCTGCAAAAGCTTCCCGGCGGCGCGCAAATGTCCCCGGGCGGTAAGTACGTCGCGTGGTACGACGGCAGAACGAAAGCCTACTACGCCCGTGAGATCGGCGGCGTTCGCATCGTCAACCTGACGGAGAAGATGCCGCATCCAATTCATGACGAGGACGACGACCACCCCGACTATCCGGGGCCGTACGGCTCGGCGGGGTGGCTGGAGGGCGACGAGGGCGTGCTCATCTACGACCGTTTCGACATCTGGCTCTGTGATCCCACCGGCAAGAAGGCGCCGACCTGCGTGACTGCGGGACACGGGCGCATGAGAGGAGTCGTCTTTCGTAGGATCGATCTCGATCGGGAGAACGACTTCATTCCCAAGGACGAAAACCTGTTGCTCTTAGCGACGGACGAGCGCTCGAAAGCGACGGGGTTTTGGCGTCGGTCTCTAAAGGGAAACGGCGCTCCGGAAAAGCGCGTCATGGACCACAAGATCTATTCGTTCCTCGGCAAGGCGGAAGCGGGAGACACCGTGGCGTTTACGTGCCAGGACTTCGTGGAGTATCCGGACATCTGCGTTTCGGATTTGACCTTCGGAGAGATTAGAAAAGTGTCGGACGCCAACCCGCAGCAGGCCGAGTTCAACTGGGGAAGATCGGAGCTTGTGGAATGGGTGTCCTCGGAGGGCGCCACGCTTCAGGGAGTGCTTGTCAAGCCCGAAGACTTCGATCCCGCCAAGAAGTATCCGATGATCGTGTACTTCTACGAGCGCATGTCGGACCAAGTACATCGCCACCGCGTGCCCGCGCCGAGCGCGAGCACGATCAATCCGACGGTATACGCCAGTAACGGCTATCTCGTGTTCATGCCCGATATTCCTTACAAGGTCGGCTATCCCGGGGAGAGCGCGGTGCATGCGATCCTTCCGGGGGTAAGCAGCTTGATCTCGAGAGGCTACGTGGATTCCAAGCGGATCGGGATACAGGGCCAAAGCTGGGGCGGCTACCAAGTGGCCTATCTCGTTACTCGAACCAACATGTTCGCGGCGGCTTGCGCGGGAGCGCCCGTAAGCAACATGTTTAGCGCCTACGGCGGCATTCGCTGGGGAAGCGGCCTGGTGCGGCAGATGCAGTACGAGCACGGCCAAAGCCGCATCGGTGGCAGCATCTGGGAGCGCCCCTTGCAGTACCTGGAGAACTCCCCGGTTTTCTGGGCGGACAAGGTGAATACCCCGCTGCTCATGATGCACAACGACAATGACGGCGCTGTGCCGTGGTATCAGGGAATCGAGTATTTCGTCGCTCTGCGTCGCTTGGAGAAGCCGGTCTGGATGTGCGTGTACAACAACGAGGACCACAATTTGACGAAGCGCCCGAACCAAAAGGACTGGGCGGTTCGAATGCAGCAGTTCTTCGACCACTACCTGAAGGGGGCGCCGATGCCGGCCTGGATGTCCGAAGGCGTGCCGGCGGTCAAGAAAGGAAAGACGCTGGGACTGGAGCTTCCCGGGGAGAAGAAACCGGGAGGATAGCCGCTGAGCGCGAGCGAATGCCCGACGACGATCAGTCCGAGGCGGAATATGCCTTCAACAGGCTCGCCGCTCCGATGAAAAGGAACACCCAGAATAGGAGCCAGCAGCAGAGCTTCGGAGCGTTGATCATCAGCCACATCACGCCGATAACGTCGAAGTCGGCGGTCTTCTTCCAGTCGAGCGACATGGCGGCGAACAACATCACGGCCGCTCCGATGCCGCAAAAGATCCCGAACGCGCGCCAGATTCGAAAGAGCAACTGTGGTTTCTCCTTACAACAGGATTCTGGCGGTCGAGGGATGCTAACTCAGGGTGAAGCGCCTCGCGGCTGCAAAGTATCCTGGTCCCGATCCGGGGAGCCCACGCAATGCGCCGCGCCTTTACTCTCTTCGAGCTTCTCGTCGTCGTCGCGATCCTTGCGATCCTGGCGGCGGTGCTGTTCCCCGTCTTCACGCAAGCAAAATTGGCGGCAAAGAAGACTTCCTGCCTCTCGAACCTGATGCAGATCGGCAAGGCGGCCCTGCTCTACACGGGCGACTTCGACGGCCTGATGCCCTGGGTGCCGGACTCCGAATTGCAGCTCACTCCGCCCGTGAGCTCCGCGGGGAAGCGCTATTGCGGCATGGGGAGCTTCATGCCGCTCTTTGGCCCGTACCTTAAGAACGTCAAGGTTTGGGAGTGCCCGCCCGCGAGCCCGATCGTCACCGGCGGCTCCTGGATGATGCACTTTGCCTCGCCGTGGAGGGAGAGCGGCGTGGACCGGCCTGAGAAGGGCTGGAGCAATTACATCAGCGACAAGCTCGCCTACACGGACCCCGCGAACCCGCGATACCTTCGCGGCCGCTCGCCCGAGGCGGTCGCGGACGGCATCGGCACAAGCGTCAGCAGCGAGGAGTGGCTGCTTTCGCCCTTCTTCGAGCGGACCTGGTGGGCGTACGCCGCGCCTCTCTGGACCGTGGGCTCGTCGGTCCCACCCCGAAAGGGGTGGAGCGCGCACTTCGCGGGCCGAAACCAGCTCTATCTCGACATGCGCGCGAAGTGGGTGAAGAAGGACATCGATCCCTAACCGGCCCTCGGATTCAGTCGTTTTCGCGGTTGTCGAACACCAGCCGACGCGCCTTCAGCCCCTTCCCGTGCGCGCCGGCGAGGTGGGCCGGGTAGGGAGCGGAACCCTTCATCGCCGACCAAAGGATTCGGTTCCGCAGGTCGTCGTTCCCCGCGTCGGGGCGGGAGAGGTCGAGCGTCTCGCTCGCCCGCGCCCACTTCAGCGCGTCGCCCGAAAGCGCCGACTTGGGCGGGTTGAGCTCGTCGAGCGGCACGTTGTTCGGCTGGCACTGGTAGATCGTGAAGTCCGGCTTGTTGGTAAAGCAAGCCGTCATCAGCGGCGACATCGCGTCCATCTGGTTCATCGGCCGAAGCCCCAGAATGCGCTCCATCGTGTGCAGGACCGAAGTTTGGTTGTAGAACTCGCTCACGACCGCCTTTCGCCTTGCGTACGGCGAGATCACCAGGCAGAGCGAGCGGTGCCCGTCCACGTGGTCGAACCCGTTCTGCGGGTCGTCCTCGTTGACGAATATCGCCATCTTCTTCCAAAACGGGCTTCTCGATAGCGCCTCCACGACGCGCCCCAGCGCCAGGTCGTTGTCCGCCATGTGCGCGCGCTGCGTGGGCATTCCGGGTTGTGTCCCGGAGAGGTGGTCCTGCGGCAGATAAACGATCGTGAAGTTCGGGAACGTGCCCTTTTTCTCGAATTCTTTTAACTCATCCAAGAAGATCTCCGCCCGCAGCACGTCCGGAATCTTCATATTCCAACCGGGATACTCCGGGTTCGCGTAGATTCTCGCCCGCTCGACTCCAATGTTGTGCCGGAACTTGATCTTGCCTGCTTTGTGCAGAAAATCGTCGTAAATCTCTTTGAAACTCGCGTCCGGAACCGGTTCCGCGTAATCGAACTCTCCGTAGTTTCGAAACGTCAGGCCCTTTCCGAGCACGCTGTCCCAGATGAATCCGCTGGAGCTGTAGCTCAGCGGATCGTCTCCGAAGGGGTAGCTGCGCGTCCATCCCCCGAACGCCTTTTCTAGATGGCTGCTTGCGTTCGCCTCCATGGCCCAGGCGTGGCCGTCCGCGGAGTTCACGCCGTTGCAGTAATAGTTGTCCAGCAGCACGAACTGCTCCGCGAGCGCGTGGTGGTTTGGGGTGATTTCGCGCGGGAACATACACAGACTTGGTTCGCCGTCGCCCTGCGGCAGGTCGCCGAAGACCTGGTCGTAAGTGCGGTTCTCCTTCAGGATGTACACGACGTGCTCGATCGTGGAGGGCTCGCCGATGCGCGCGGGCACGGGAACGGGCATTGCTCTGGCGGCCGAACGGGCTAGAGACCGGAGGCTTTCTCCGACCCTCGCGTCTTCCTTCGCCCGAACCGTGTACTCCTCTAGTTTTCGCTCGTCGGGCATCTCGACCAAGCTGACGGAGCCACGAATGTCATACACGCTGTGGCCGCCGTCCTGCCTCGGGCCGGCTCGCGAGCCGATCCCCTTCGTGTTCGCGACCGCGAGCGTTGTTCCGACCCGTCCCAGCGCACCGGGATACCAGCCCACGGGTATCAGGCCCTCGACGACAGAGGGTTCGCCGAGCTTGACGACCGCTACCGCGTTGTTTCCGCCAAGAGCCGCGAACAGGCGTTTGCCATCCTCGGACAGGACGAGCGCGTTCGGAGCGCTTCCGAATAGCTGTCTCGGATCGGCCCGAACGACGAGCACCTCCCGCGCATCGCGCTCCGGAACGTCGATCACTGTGACCGTGTCCGAGTTCGCGTTCGCCACGTACAGCGACTTCCCGTCATCGGAGAGGACAAGCCCGGAGGGCTGCAGCCCGACGGGAACCCGTCCGACGAGCCTTGCCGCCTTCAGGTCCACGATCGCCACCGTGCCGCCGGCCGCGACCCCGCGCTCGTCCACCTCCACCTCGGTACCTGCGGATGGCGCCGTCTTCTTTCCCTCTCCGGGCGCCGCTCCGCCCCAGCAGGCGACGAAGGCGAGACTCTCGTCCGCATTGAGGATCACTTCATAGGGGCAGATGTCGACCGCGATCTCGGCCGCCTCGCCGGACTCCAAGTCCACTTTCGCAAGCGAGTTGCTCCGAGAGAGGCAAACCCAGGCGATCTTTCCGTCCTTCGACAGCGCGAATCCGCAAGGGTAAGCCTCGCCGCCGATCTTCGGCTTCGGAAGCGCGATGCTCGGTCCCAGCTTCAGTAGCCCGCCCTGATCTTCCCGAGCCCCGATCAATGAGGAGGCCGCGTTGGTAATCCAAACTGTCCCGTCCGACGCCGCCTGGATGCCGTGGTTGGACGTCCCTCCGGGAATCGCGAGCTCTTGGCGCAGCCGCCCGCCCGGCAGCTCGATGACGACGATGCCTCGGTTGTCCTTCACATACAGAGCGGCCCCGGAATGCGAAACCGCCATGTCCACCGGCCGCCCGTTGAATTCGACCTGCAATCCGGCCGGTCGAAGGCGCTGGCCGGTCGGCACGATGTGCCCGCCGCTCGCCTGGGGCCCCACCGCGCCCGTGCGCTGGCAGCCGCCTCCGAGGAGACAACATACGAAGCAGCCTAAAACCGCGACGGACCGCATCGCTCGTCAAGCATAGCCGCTGGCCCGGATCGATCCGCCAACGAATGTAAGGGGCGCGGGCTCGGATAGGGGAGCCGGACCTGGGGACCGGGGCCTTTCGGCGCGCGGGGGCTCGACGGCTTCGCGCGGGGGCGGCTGGGCATAATGTACGCGCGGGGACCCGCGACAGCCATGCCCTATTCCTTCCCTTCGCCCCGGGCGAAAGCGTGGATCGAACGTTAGCGAGGCGCCCATGCCAGGTCCGCTCGAAGGCTTGCGCGTGCTCGATCTTTCCCGGCACCTCGCCGGGCCGTATTGCGCGATGATGCTGGGGGACCTCGGCGCCGAGGTGCTCAAGCTGGAGCGGCCCGGCACGGGCGACGAGACGCGGCAATGGGGCCCGCCTTTCCTGAACGGACAGTCCGCTTACTTTCTCTGCTGCAACCGAAACAAGAAGAGCGTCACGCTGAACCTGAAGGAGCCTCGCGGCGCGGAGATCGCCCGTCAGCTTGCGGAGCAAAGCGACGTGCTGATCGAGAACTTGCGGTCGGGCGGTACGGACGCCTACGGCCTTGGCTATGAAGACCTTCGCCCGCTCAACCCGCGGCTCGTTTACTGCTCGATCAGCGGGTTCGGCCATACCGGCCCGGACCGGGACCTGCCGGGATACGACTTCCTCATTCAAGGCCGCGGAGGGTACATGTCCGTCACCGGCGAGGCGGACGGGCCGCCCCTGAAGGTCGGCGTCGCGATTGCGGACCTAGCGGCGGCGCTTTTCTCCTGCAACGCGATCTTGGCGGCGCTCCACTGGCGAGAAAGGACCGGCGAAGGGCAGCACCTGGATATCGCTCTGCTGGACTCGCTCGTCGCCCTGCTCGCAAACGTCGGCAGCAACTACCTGTGCTCCGGCGAAGTGCCACGGCGCTGCGGCAACGCGCACGCCAGCATCGTCCCCTATCAGGCTTTCGAGGCGAGCGACGGACACTTCGTCCTTGCCATCGGAAACGACGGCCAGTGGCAGCGGTTCTGCGAGGAAGCGGGATTCCAAGATCTAGCGCAGGACCCGCGGTTTGCGACGAACCCTTCGCGCGTCGCGCACCGTGAAACGCTCGTGCCGATCCTCGCAAAGCGCTTCCTTTTGCGCCGCGTGGCGGATTGGGTCGCGCTCGGCAGACATGCGGACGTGCCGTGCGGTCCGGTTCAATCCCTGGACCAAGTGTTCGCGGACCCGCAGACGCTCGCGCGTGAAATGCTTCTCTCCGTCGAGCACCCTTCGACGGGTATGATGAAGGTTGCGGGCACGCCAATGCGGTTTTCGCGTTGTCCCCGGGGGGCCGTGGGACCCCCGCCACTTCTCGGCGAACACTCGAACGAAATCCTGCGTGCGTTGGGGCTCGGGGACGACGAAATCGCCACGCTTATCGACGACGGAATCGTCTGATCCTTGGAAGGCGCGGCCCGCGTGTAAGGGACGTGAACGATGCTCGATGCCGCCGATCGCAAACCAGCTCTTCTCGATCTTCGCGGCACAGCACACGTAATTGGCAGACAGCTTGGAGAGGCGCTCCGCGCCGATCCCGCGCTTCGGTCCTCGTTCGAGCGCATCATCGGGGAGGACGAGGAGACGATCAGATCCCTCGAACGGGAGTTGGAGGAGCCGCCGGAAGCGTTCAAAGCGCGGTTTGTCGAGGTATTGGCGAGCGAGTCGCCGGCCACGGTCGACATGATGAAAGGAATCTCGCGTGGGAGCGGCATGGAGTTCGGCCGCCTCGTCTCGTTCCTCGTGCGGCCTCCCTTGAAGGACGGTGCGCGCGTCTCGCGAGCCGAGGCGGGGAGGACTACTTACGGCGTTTTTCGGCACGCGGCGGCCGAACTGCAGGGCTGCAGCGCGCTCGCGGTCCGCACGAACTCCGACGGCCCCATCCTCGCCAAGAACCGCGACTCGGACATTCGCCTGCAGGACCTCCAGGTGATCTGCAGGGTCGAACCGGACAAGGGATACCGGTACCTGGCCGTCAGCACGCACTGCGTTCCGGGCGTTTACAGCAGCGGAATGAACGAACGCGGCCTGGCGGTCGCGGACACCCACGTCTGCTCCACCGACGTAGGCCCGGGGCTTCCACGGTTCGCATTGATGCGCGAGATCCTCGAGGGATGCGCGACGGCCAAAGATGCCGTGCAGTACCTCCGAGAAACGCCCGCGCTCGGGTGGGGCAACTTGATCCTCGCGGACGCTGAAGGAGAGTTTGCGGTCGCGGAGCTTGGGTATCGCGGCAAGGCCTTTCGGACCGCGAAGCGCCTGATCGCGAGCACCAACCACTTCGTTTCCCCCGCGATGGCGCCCAGCTTCGTGAAGGTGCATCCGACGTTCCGCCAGGCAAGGACCATCTCGAGGTACCGTGCGCTCGTGCGCTCGGGGGACCTTGCCGACGGGCACTCCGCGGAATCGATCCAGCGGATGCTCGCTTCGCATCGCGACCCCGCGCTTTGCTTCCACGGAACCCGAAGAAACCCGCTGCACACCATCGGCAGCTCCCTTTACCGAATTCGCGATCGAGCGCTTGCTTATAAGTTCGGGCCGCCGTGTCAAGGGGAGGCGATCTGCGTTGCGCTTTAGGGAGGTCTTGAGTTGAAGGAGATTCGGGCCGTTTCGCCGTGCGCGTGCGTCGGCTTGGGGCCGACTTCCTGGCCGGCTTTCGAAAGGGCGCTGGAGATCGAGCCGCACTTCGTGGCCGCGGACATGGGCTCCACCGACCCGGGCCCCTACTACCTGGGATCGGGCAAGGAGCACTTTCCCCGCTTCAACGCAAAGCGCGACCTCGACATGATGATCGTCGCATCCCTCGCTCGCGGGATTCCCACGATCGTGGGGACCGCCGGTGGAAACGGCGCCAAGCCCCACGTGGACTGGACCATCGAGATCGTCGAGGAGATCGCGCGCGAGCGCGGGATCAAGTTCCGCATGGCGTTGATCTACTCGGACGTCGACAAGTCCCTCGTCCGCAAGCACCTCAAGAAGAACGCGATTCGCTCCGTGGACGGCTCGCCGCCGCTCACGGAAGGGGAGCTGGACGCGACCACCTACCTGGTCGCCCAGATGGGAGTCGAGCCGCTGATGGCGGCCCTCGACACGGGCGCGGATCTGATCCTCGCCGGGAGGGCCTGCGACGACGCCCTCTTCGCGGCCGTTCCGCTCAAGAACGGATACGATCGCGGCCTCTCGCTTCACATGGGCAAGATCCTCGAATGCGCCGCCGTTTCCGCGGTACCGAGGTTCGGCTATTCGGCGATGACCGCGTGGCTCCGCGAGGACCACTTCCTCGTCGAGCCCGCCGACCCGGAAAGGATCTGCACGATCACCTCCGTGGCGGCGCACTCCCTCTACGAGCGCTCGACCCCGCTCGCGGAAGCCGGCCCCGGGGGAGTCGTCGACCTGACCGACACGGTCTTTGAGCAGCACACGGACCGCGCAGTGAAGGTCTCCGGGACGCGGTTCGTTCCGGACGATCAATATTGCCTGAAGCTCGAAGGCGCCAAGCTCGCGGGCTACCGGAGCATCTCGGTCGTCGGCATTCGGGACCTCGTCATGATCGCCAGCCTGGACGAAGTGCGCGAAAAGGTGATGGGCATCCTCCGCAACCACCTGAGCAACGCGGGCCACCAGGAGGGCCGAGACTACAGCATCTGCCACCACGTCTACGGCAAGAACGCCATCATGGGCAGACTCGAGCCCGAAATACGCGTCACCTCGCACGAACTGGGGGTCGTAACGGACGTGATCGCCTCGGACCAGACGCTCGCGCACGACATCTGCGACCTCGCGACGATCACGATGTTCACAGTCGGGTTTCAAGGGCAGAAGTCCACCGCCGGGAACGTCGCGATGCTCACTTGCCCCTGGACCATCGACGTGGGACCGTTCTATACGTTCTCCGTTTACCACCTGTTGCCCGTGGACGACCCATTGAAGCTCTTTCCCATCGAAGTCGTGGAGGTCGGATAATGGCTCATCTTCCGGAACTGGCCGACGTGATGCGCAGCAAGGCGGTCGGCCCCTACAAGTTCACCTTGGACATCATTTTCAAGGACCACAAGACCTACGACCGCGCGCTGCGCACGGGCGTCTTCACCAAGCAGTCCATCGCCGTGCTCTACGGCACGATCCCGGACCGGATCACGGACCTCGTGTTCTTCCGTCCGGGCAGGGCGGTGAAGATCACGATGCTGCGCATGCAGCCCGCGGGGGCGTTTGGTGACGGCGACGTGCTCGCCAGCCAGCAGAACGGCCCGCTGCACAGGCTGCTCGTCCCGATCGAAGAGATTCCCGAGGAGCCCGTCCCGAAGGCGGAGATGTGAGGCCCGCCCGCGATCCGTAGCCGCAGGTCTTCAGCCTGCGTCCCCTCGCTCGCATTCCGTAGCCGCAGGTCTTCAGCCTGCGTCCCCTCGCTCGCATTCCGTAGCCGCAGGTCTTCAGCCTGCGTCCCCTCGCTCGCGATCCGTAGCCGCAGGTCTTCAGCCTGCGTCCCCTCGCTCGCATTCCGTAGCCGCAGGTCTTCAGCCTGCGTCCCCTCGCTCGCATTCCGTTGCCGCAGGTCTTCAGCCTGCGTCCCCTCGCTCGCATTCCGTAGCCGCAGGTCTTCAGCCTGCGTCCCCTCAGCCGCATTCCGTAGCCGCAGGTCTTCAGCCTGCCTCCCCTCAGCCGCATTCCGTTGCCGCTCCGCGTAGGGCGCCTTGACACCCGGAAGCGCGGCGGCAGGGAACCCACCCCACCTTGAAGACGGCGGAAGGCTTCAAGGAGAGTAGCATCGCCACGGACCATCCTCCCCCATCAAGGGAGAGGAGCATCGCCACGAACCATCCTCCCCCTTGACGGGGGAGGTCCGTGATCCCGACTCGTCGGGAGAACGGGGTGGGGGTGAGCGGCTTCGGGAGACTTGTAGTCGGCAGCGCGCGGTCTGTATGTCCGGCCGCCGCAACCGCCCACCCTCTCCCGGTTCGCGGAGCCTCACCGACCTCTCCCATCAAGGGAGAGGAGGATTTCGGCGAATGATCCTCCCCCCTGACGGGGGAGGTCCGTGATCCCGACTCGTCGGGAGAACGGGGTGGGGGTGAGCGGCTTCGGGAGACTTGTAGGCGGCAGCGCGCG
>Ga0187892_10003005_pt1 | contig 31916 bp, 31 predicted proteins | sample MA1701073metaG_FD_139345 | JGI IMG/M metagenome (GOLD analysis project Ga0187892, IMG submission 139345) | Bio-ooze microbial communities from a basaltic lava cave in the Kipuka Kanohina Cave System on the Island of Hawaii, USA - MA170107-3 metaG ...
GGCGACGCTCTGGTTCCGTTGCGCGAGGCCGACCCATTCGTGGAAACGCGGCCTCTTTCAGCCAGGACGGGCATCGTGGGTCACGTTCTAACGACGGGCCGGACGTATCTCGCGGAAGACAACCACTCGGGCGAACTGCTGACCCAACTGGCCGCGGAGAACAAAGAGGCAATCGCCTGGTGTTTTGCCATTCGCCGTGCCGGCAACCGCCTGGGTTTGATCACCGTGGGTCAGGTCGGGCTTTCGCCAGGTGAGCATCGTGACCTTCTCGCCACCGTGGAACGGATGATCTGCCATTTTTGGTGTCGGCTCCGCGAGGTGTGCGAGGCCCGGCAGGCTGTGCTGGACGATCCGGTATCGGGCTTGTTCACGCGTGAGGCGCTCTTGCGCGAGGCGGAGCGGACACTGGCCGATTCCTACCGTCAGGGTGAGCCGGTGGCCGTCGCCGTCATCGCCCTGGAGGGGTTGCGGGACCTCAACGACGCCGGCCGCTGGGAGGTCGCCGATGAATTGCTGCGCGCCGTCGGCAACGCCCTGCGGGGCAAGGTGCGATCCGACGACAAAATCGGCTGCTTCGACGGCTCGCGGTTTCTGCTGCTGCTTCGCCGGGTCGATTCGCAGTTGGCTCACCTGATCATCGCGCAAGTCGTGGCCCGTCTTCGGAGTTTGTGCGGCGACACGTCTCGGTGGGGAGCGTCGGTGGGTGTTCGCTGCGGTGTGGTGGGAAGCGGGACGGGTCGGCCCGATTTGCGCACGTTGATTTCAGGCTCCTTGATCCAATGGCGACGCGCCCGGGCCTCGGACATTCCCATCGCCAGCGATCTGCCGGTCACGGCCGCCGCGGCCAAGGAGTCCCAGCATGAAGCGGGACAAACGCCTTTGCCGGCAGCAGCGCTTTCGAGGGAAAGCACGTGAAGGTCGAGCAAACCCAAGTTGGAACCGTCGATGTCCTGAGTCCGATCGGCGCTCTGGTGGACGACGAAGCCACGACCTTTTGCCAACGTTTGCTGGAGCGGTTGAACTCGCCCAGTGTGCGCGTCGTACTTTCCCTCCAGGAGGTGCCCTATTTGGACAGCAAGGCCCTCGAAGGCCTCGTGCAAGCCTCCGAGGAATTGGCGTCGCGGGCCTCGTCGCTGAAGCTGGCCAATGTCACGCCCACATGCCGCGAGATTCTGGAACTGACCGGATTGGCGGGGCGGTTCCGCTTCTTCAGTACGCTGGATGACGCGGTCAAGAGCTTCCTGTAACGGAGGATGGTCATGGGCAGTCTGACCATTGAAACGGCGGTGCGGCTAGGGGACCAGCTGATTCGCGACGGCCTGATCACGGCCGAGCAACTGGCCGATGCCCTCGCCCGGCAGCAGCAATCCGGCGGTCGTCTGGGGTCCGCGCTCCTCGCCGGCGGAGCCCTCTCGACGAGCACGCTGGTACAGGCTCTTGCGCGTCGGCTGGACGTTCCCGGATGCATCTTGCGTCACGGGCTGATCGACCCGCAAGTCGCCAAACGCATCCCCAAGGAGGAAGCGGAACGTCTGCGCGTATTGCCGCTGTTTGAGGTTCGCGGAGAGCTGACCGTGGCGATGGCAGAACCGCAAGCCCTTCCCATCCGCGACCGTCTGCGGTCGTTGACGGGCTGCAGCATCCGCCCCGTACTGGTGCTGGAGGCCAACCTCCGCGAGTACCAGCGGAAGTATCTGGCCGAGGAGGTTAACGTGGACTCGTTCCTGGCGGGTGTGGAGGCGAGCGAGGTGAGCATCGCGGAAAATGAAGCGGTGGATGAGGGTCCTGTGGCGGAACTGGACAAGCTGGTGGAGGGCAGTCCCATCGTGAACTTGGTCAACCTCGCCCTCCTCACCGCCCTGCGGGCCGGGGCCTCGGATATTCACATCGAACCGGACCGCGACGCCACGCACGTGCGCGTCCGCGTCGACGGCCGCCTCCGCGAGATGCTCAAGCCGCCTAAGGGCCTGCACGCGGCCATCGTCTCGCGGATCAAGGTCATCGGACGCATGGACATTGCCGAGAAACGGCTGCCCCAGGAGGGCCGTGTGCACCTGGTGGCCGACGGCCGCGAGATCGACCTCCGCGTTTCCAGCATGCCCACCATTCTGGGAGAGAAGATCGTCATGCGCATCCTCGACCGGGCGTCGATCCGCTTCGACCTCCAGACCCTCGGGGTGCGCGGGGCCGACCGGGCGGCCATCGAGGCCATGATTCGCAGTCCCTATGGGCTGCTCCTGGTCACTGGCCCCACGGGCGGAGGCAAGACCACGACGCTTTACTCCGCCCTCGACTTGCTGCGCGACGAGGGCACCAACCTGGTCACTATTGAGGACCCCGTCGAGTATCAGCTCCCGCTGATCAATCAGATTCAGGTGCACGAGCGGGTGGGGCTGACGTTTGCGCGGGCTTTGCGTTCGATTCTGCGCCAGGATCCGGACGTGATCATGGTGGGGGAGATTCGCGACGCGGAGACGGCGCGGGTTGCCATCCAGGCGGCGCTGACCGGGCACCTGGTACTCTCTACGTTGCACACCAACGATTGTCCTGGCGGCGTGATGCGCCTCTTGGACATGGGCATCGAGCCGTTCTTGATATCCGCTGCGACGCTGGGGTTCGTGGCCCAGCGTCTGGCTCGGACGATCTGTCCATCGTGCAAAACGTCCTATTATCCGCCGCCCACTTTGCTCAAGAGTGTCGGCTGGGGTCACCGGACCAATGAGCTATTCCAGAAGGGCGAAGGCTGCCGACATTGCAATAACACGGGATTCCGCGGGCGGATCGGCATTTTCGAGGTCATGGTCATGGACCCGGAGCTGAAGCGCATGACCCAGAGCGGCGTTTCGGAAAGCGATATCCGCGTGCACTTGGCCCAGGCCGGCTGGAAAAGCCTCCGCGAAAAGGCGTTGGAAATCGTGGAGCGCGGCGAATCGACACTGGAGGAAGTGTTGCGGGTGACGCGTTCCGAAGCCGTGGATGTGAGCGATGCACTGAACGACGCGGAATAACGCCGAAACCGAAGCAGGAAATGATGAATTAGAACCGTGATGACATGCTTCTGACGTATGAAGCCATTGACAGCAGCGGGAAGCGAACCCACGACTCCGTCGAGGCGGGAGGCGTACCCGAGGCCGTGGACCAGTTGCGGCGGCGCGGGCTGTTCGTGACCAAAATCCGCGAGAACCGGGAGGCGGCGGCACGGCGAGCCGCAGCCGGACCGGTTTCAGATCATGTGCGGCTTCCGCTTCGGAGTTTGGCATTGTTCACGCGCCAAATGGCCATGCTGCTGCGTGCGGGAAGCGGCGTGGTCCCCGCGCTAGACGCCGTGGCCCGGCAGATGAAAGCGCATCACGCGGGGTTGGTGCGGCGGCTGATCGCCGAGCTCGAGGACGGCACCAGCCTGACGGAGGCCATGCGCAAGTATCCCAAGACCTTCGACGCGGTGTATTGCGCGATCATCGCCGCGGGCGAGGCTAGCGCCACGCTTCCGCAGATGTTCGCCCGTTTGGCGGAGATGGTGGGCAAGCGGCGGGCCATCCGCAACAAAATCCTGGGCGCTCTGGCGTATCCATCGTTGTTGATCGCTTTGTGTGTGAAGATCCTGTTCATTCTCTTGTTTTTCGTTTTGCCGCGGTTCGCCGACATGTTCAAGCAGTTGGGCGTGCCGACCCCGGCGGTGACCCGGCTGCTGCTTTCCACGGGCGACCTGCTTCGTCATCGCTGGCCGTGGCTTTTGAGCGGTGCCATCGTTCTGGGTGGCACGGCCATCTGGCTGGGCCTCAGCGATCGAGGCCGAAGCTGGCTGCGAGAGGCTCAGTTTTACGTGCCGATGTTGGGTCGTCTGCGCTCTCGCCTGATTCAGGCTCAGATTCTTCGCACCATGGGCATGTTGCTGGAAAGCCGCGTCGGTGTGTTGGAGACGTTGGCGTTGGTGCGGCTTTCTGCTTGGGCCAAGCCTTTTCAGCGCCTCTTCGCGGCCATGGATCATGCCGTGACCTCGGGGGGGCAATTGAGCACGGCCTTCGCCGAATCCGAACTGATGGAGCCGTACATTTGCCAGGCAGTTCGCACGGGTGAAGACAGCGGCAATCTGGGAGAAGCGATGACCTACTGCGCCGACGTCCTGGACGAAGGCAACACCGAACTGCTCAACGTTCTGGCCAAGCTGCTGGAACCGGCCATTCTAATCACCATGGGTGCGGTGGTGGGCGGTGTGGCCATCTCTCTGTTTCTGCCTCTGTTCGACCTGACGTCGGCGATGAAGTAGTTTAGGGGAGCGATCGGCAATGAAATTCCGGCCGGGGCATGCTCGCAGACGAAGCCTGATTGGATTGGACTTCGGCGCCGGGGGGGTTCGGACCGCCCAGCTTTCCCGGAGCGGCGAACAGTGGACGGTGACGGCCCTGGGCCGCCACGAGGGCCGCGACGTATCCGACGAGCCGATCCGTAAAGACACGCTGCCGTCCAAGCCACCTCCGCCGCCGGTTCCTCTTCGGCTCCGCGGCGATGAGATTCGCTCTTGCCTGGAACAGGGCGAATTCCGCAACACTGATGCGGCGACGGCGCTGTCTTCGCCGGACGTGGAATTCTTCGCCCTCGAATTGCCCGACGCCGTGCTCCAAACGGGCAACCCGGACGCGGCCAACGTCGTGCATTACGAGATTGAGCGCATCTCCACCACGGCGGCCAAAGGACCGGTGCAGACGAGTTTCTGGCGCCTGCCACGGACTCAAGTGTCCGCCCCCAACGCGATCGGCGTGGCCGCCCCGGCAGACCGAGTCGAGGAGATCATTCATCTGAGCGAAAAGCATGGATTGTGGTGTGCGAACGTCGATACGAGCGCTACCGCTCTGAGCCGTTTGGGCGGCTTGCTGGCCCGATGGGAGGAAAACCAAGTCTGGGGAATGTTGGACTTAGGTGCGCGTCAAGCCCGATTGATCCTCATGATCCTCGACGTGCCGGTGCTGGTGCGGACGGTCGGAGCGGGCGGACAGGCATGGAGCGAACGCATCGCCTCGTCGCTGCGCATCGGCCGCAAGGCGGCGGAGGTTCTCAAGCGCGAACACGGGATCGACCGCACCCAGCTTGGATCGGTCCTGCTGGGGATCCTCCGAGGCGATCTCAACGAGCTGGCCGCCGAAGTGAAGCGCTCCTACGAATACGTCCTAAGCTGTTATCCATCTCGGCAAGCGGCGGATTTGATCCTCACCGGCGGAGGGGCGGCCATGCCGAAACTCACCGACTTTCTTGCGGAACTGTTGGGTATCGCCGTGCGCCGGGCCGGCACTCTACTGGATGAAAGCAGTTGCCGGTTGAGCTTCGGAATGGAAGTGGCCTTACGGGATCAGGCGTTGGAGACCGGCGCCGTGGCCATCGGCCTGGCGATCGAGGAGTGAAATGATCCGGGTCAATCTGATTCCTGAAGGAGTTCGGCTGGCCAAAACGCGGCGACGCCGCGTGCGGCGATGGTCCCTTGCTGCGGCGGCGGCGATCATCGCCGTCTTATTGCCTCTGGCAGCCGAGGCGCTGCAATACAATAAGATCCGCACGTTGCGCGGGCACAACGGGCGATTGCGGGCTGAGCTTCAACGTGTGCGCGACGAACTGGCCTCCGTGACCAGCGAGGCCGATCGAACGCTCGTCCACGTCGAGCATTCCGAAGCGCTGCGGTCCAAACGCGCCTGGTCCGGCTTGCTGGCTGGGATCGGGTCATCCATGCCTCCACGATGTTGGCTCACGTCGCTTTCCACCGAACCACCGGTGCCTCCTGCGGGGACCGCCAAACCCGTGGTTGCGGCCGGCGGCCAAGAAAACACGAAGCGAGCCGCGATGCACATGGAGGCTCCCCGCAAGCTGCGCCTTAGCGGTTATGCACTGGACGCGGCCATGCCCCATTCCATCGTCAAGAACCTCAAGGAAACGAATCTCTTCACGCACGTGAGCCTGAGCCGAGCGTCGCGCGAACCGGCTCTGGACGGGATGTATTTCAAATTCGAAATGGAGTGTGAGTGGTAAGCATGCGCCGTATCGGTCGATGGGAAGTTTTCGGAGTGGATTTGATCGGCGGGCTCGTCGTGGCCGCGGGTGTTTGCGGCGCTTTGTGGCTTCTGGTTCTCCGTGAGAACCGCGCCCCGGCCATCCTGCGAGACCTCAACCTTTCGGCTCGGACCACGGAAGACGACATACAGCGCGCCCGTGCGGCCCTGCACGAACAACAGCGGCTCTTGGCGGAACGCAAAGCACGGCTGGAGAGTCACGGCCGGCTGCCCGATCACGCCCCCATCGAGGAATACTTCCAAACACTGTCCCGGCTCGCGGCGCGCTTTCGGTTGCAGGTTCGTGGGCAAAGCCCGCTGCCGTCGCGATCGTATCCCGGCCTGCTCGAACAGCGCTATGCCTTTGAAGTGGCCGGCATGTGGCCGGATCTGGCCCGCTTTCTTAAGGCCATTGAAGATGCCGATTTTTGGGCGGATGTCAGTTATTTCAAAATCGAATCCACGCGAGGACCCGCAGGCGCGGATTCCAATGAACGAGTGGCCTTATTGACGATCAGTTTGTTTTCGGCCCATTCCGAACCAGAGCCACTCACGGTGGGAAAGGGATAGCATGGTCCCTTGGAAGAAGAAGACGATTTACCTATCGCTGATAGGGTTGGGGGCCGTGGCCTTGCTATTGGATCGGCTGTTCGTCTCTCACGGCACTCCGGAGTCAGCGCTGGCTTCGGATACAACCACGCCCTCTACGTCCGAGACTCCGCCTGCCGCAGCAGAGGCACCGCGGGAAATGATCCCCGAGATTCCTTTTCCCCGTGGCGTGCGGCCGTGGTCGCCGGAATCGGGCACGCGCGACTTGTTCGACCCTGCGAATCGCTTTCATACGGACGCGGCCTATAAATCCGGTGAGTTCGAGGATCCAGCTTCGAATGCCGCCCGCGGCGGTAAGCGGCAATTCATGCAACGCCATCGCCTCAATGGAGTGCTCGTCCAGGAGAGTCTCAAAATCGCGGTCGTGGATGGGCGCTGGATGCAAACCGGACAGGCCCTGGACGATTGCACGCTCAAAAGTGTCGAGGGAGTGGCAGTGACGTTTTCGTGTCCCGACGGCGAGGCAGTGCTGGTCATCCCCGGGGCTACGAGGACCTTGGCGGATTAAAGAAACCCCGCGGGACCGACGACGAATACGCCTGAGGTATGGGCGTGCCGCGACGCATGGAGCGTGTCTCCGTGGCCACCGTCTAAGGCACACGAAGCGGATCTTGCGAGAAACCTATCATGAGCAATCGGCGGAACATTCCAGCGTTCAGTTTGGTTGAGTTGGTGATTGTCGTGGTGATTATCGGCGTCATCGCCGCGATCGCCGTGCCCCGGATCAGCCGCGGCGCCAAGGGTGCCGGCGACGCTTCGCTGAAAGGAAGCTTGGCGGGTTTGCGCAACGCCATCGACATGTACGCGGCGGAACATGGCGGCGCTTTTCCCGCCGGGACGCAGACCGAAATCGTCGATCGTCTAACCAAGCGCACGGACAAGGCCGGTGTGGTTGGCACAACGGCCAATGTGCACATCTATGGACCGTATTTGCGGACGGGAATCCCCCCCCTGCCGGTTTGCGCCAATAAAGGCTCCACCGACCTGGAACTTGTCACCGGAACGCCGGTAGCCGTGGGTGGGGCCACGGCCAAGGGTTGGATGTACAGCACGGATACGGGCATTATCATCGCCAATTGCGCAGACACGGAAAAAGACGAGAGCAACGTCGCCTATAACACCTATTGAGAGAGTGACGCCGGCGCCGCCGCTTTCGGCTGCCTGCCCAAGTCGGGATGCCGGGTGCCAATGCCAACAAAGTCCGTGACCCCAGGTCCCACGCCGGAATCTGTGGCCCTGGGTGCCATGCCCGAGTCCCGCTTTAGCGGGACGCGGGCATGTTCGTTTGTCGAGCGCAGGGTCTCATATTGATGACGCTTTATCCGAATTGCGGCCGTGAGGGAGCGCTGGCGGTTCGATCGGATCAAACCGCTTCCTCAGGGGCGCGGCTCGGTTTGTAATCGCTGCCGATTCTGGGACTAAAGGCAGGTCCGCCAAAAAGCCAAAGGGGCGCATATCGTATGCTATGAAGGGGCAACCATGTCACGATATTGTCGCAACCGAACTAGGCCTTTCGGGCCGCGCGCCTTCAGCTTGGTCGAGCTGGTCATGGTGGTGACCATTATCGGCCTGATCGCCGCCATCGCCGTTCCGCGCATGACCAGCGCGGCGACGAGTGCCACGACCGGGTCGCTCGAGGCCACTCTGGCCAACGTCCGCAAGGCCATTGACATCTATTACGCGGAACACGGCAGCTACCCGGGCTATGATCCCGCCGACAGAAACCCCAGTGGAGTCCACTTTGTTCAGCAACTTCTCCGCTACAGCGATGACCGCGGGCGCTCCAACGACACGCTGGTTGCTCCTTATCTATATGGGCCTTATCTGCGGCGGCTGTTCCCGAAGAATCCTTTCAACGGGCTGGCCACGGTCCACGTGAAGGCCAATCCCGGCGCTCCCGAACCGGCCGATGGCACGGTCGGCTGGGTGGCGGTGCTATCGCATGGCTACTTCGGCATCAGTGCCACCGACGCCGAGTTCCAAGGGGCGGGCATCGACATCGCGCTTGCCGCGAAGCAGAAGATCTTTAAGGGCGTTGGTGTGGGCGGCAACTAGAGGTGTGACGCACATGGCCAGGAATGGCGAATGTCGAGCCGGCTTTAGTCTCGTGGAGATGGTCTTCGTTCTGGCCATCCTCGGGGTGATCACTTCCATCGCCGTGCCGCGTTTTGCGCAGTTCCAGGCACGCCGCCGGGTCGAGTCCGCGGCGCGGAGGATTGCCACCGACTTGTCATTGGCCCAGCGATACGCTCGCTTTATGAGCAAAAGCCAGACGGTCAAGTTCAACGCGGGGCCCGATCGATATCACCTCCTGGGCATCGGTAATCCCAACGGGTCTGGACCTAACTACACGGTGCACTTGGGTTCCGAGCCATATCTGGCATCCATGGTGTCCGCGGATTTCGGTGGTGACACGGATTTGGTCTTCGACGGGTACGGCATTCCGGACAGCGGGGGAACGGTCGTGGTCCAGGTCGGCAGTCTTCAGAAATCCGTGGTCGTAAATGCAACCACGGGCGCGGCGAGCATCCCATGACGACGGAACGGAAAACGTACGCTGCCAGGCGATCGGCCTTCACCTTGGTCGAACTGGCCATGAATCTGACCATTATGACGGTGCTGATGGGCGGCATCGCGTCGGCCATTGTGCTGGCGGCCCATGCGCTGCCCGATGAAAACAGCCCGTTACAAACCGTAACCCAGGCCTATGAAATCGTCGAGCAGATGGCCGGCGAGGTTTACGTGGCCGTTTCCTTTATCGAGCGCACTTCCACTGCCGTCGAGTTCATCGTGGCTGACCGCAACGGCGATGCCTCGCCCGAGACGATTCGCTACGAGTGGTCGGGCGAAAAGGGTGAGCCGCTGACTCGAACCTACAACGGCGGACCGGCGCAGACCATGGCGAATAACGTGGAGGATTTCGCGCTGAGCTACATCACCGAAGACATCACCGTCCAACCACCATCGCAAGAAACCGAAGTCGGGCCTGTTATCCTCAGTTCACAAGACACCGCCGTGCAATTGAATGACTTCTCGATTACGAATATGAAATGGATCGGCCAGACCTTCACGCCCTCGCTTCCCGCCGAAGCGACCGCCTGGTCGGTGACCGAGGTGCGTTTCAAAGCCAAGTCCAACGGCCTGAAACTCGGCACCACGGCGGTCCAACTGCGGACTTGCAGCGGCGCTCTGCCCAGCGGGACTATTTTGGAACAAGTGCTCATGCCCGAAAGCGGCCTCATCACCAGCTATCAATGGCCGAAGTTCTTTTTCAATAACGTGTCGGGGCTGGTTCCGGGAAGCAGTCTTTGCCTGGTTCTGGCCGCACAGCAAAACGACTTCGTTCTGGCCGACATCCAATACGATGACAAGGCCGGCTCGGGGCGCGTCACGACCAATAACGGGGATAACTCCTGGGATAGCGATGACGACAAATCGATGCTATATTACGTATTTGGCGCCTATACGACGACCTCGACCCCGCCTTCTGAAACCCGGCCCTTCTTGTCTCTGATGAACATTGGCCTCCAGATTGGGGCGGACCCGGCCTCAAAGTCCGAAACCGCGGTTCAAATCCTGAATCGTCCGGACGTTTCGGTTGCGGAACTTTCTTAGCGCCAGCAATGCCCAAGAAGAATCGAATCTATCATCGACGCCGCTTCTTCAGGGGGAATGACCCCGCGGGCGAGAGTGGGCGTGAAATGCGTGGTCCGAGCCGCGCCCGGCTGCCCTTTAACCGCAGCATTAAGGGTAAGGAAGCGCCCGAAAGATGTCGAGAAAACCGCTCCCTTACGGTCGCGGCTCGGTTCTCCGCCGGCTTCAGTCTGGCCGAGACGTTGATGGCCATCCTGATCGTGTCAGGATTGCTCGTCGTGGCTATGAACACGGCGGGTGCGTCCCGGGTCGCGCAGCAGAGCCTTGGCGAGCGGGGCGTCGGACAGCTCCTGGCCCTGTCGTTAATGTCGGAAATCCAGGCCCAACCCTATCAGGATAGGGGCGCTGCCCTCTTCGGACGTGAAATCGGTGAGCTAGTCGCCAGCCGCGCCACCTTCGACGACGTCGATGACTATGATGGCTGGATGGAATCGCCACCGCTTTACAAAGATGGCTCGGAGATCCCCGATCGAGCAGGCTGGCGGCGCAGCGTGGCCGTGGCCCTAGTGAAGGTCGACAATCCGAACCAAACCGTGCTCATCGACGAAGGGGCCAAGCGAATCACCGTGACCGTCACCCACAATGGTCGAGAGATTACCATCCTGATGGCCGTGCGAACCGACGAACCGGAAGCGCCGGAAGCGCTGCAGGAGTTGTTTTAGCCAAGAAAGGAAGGGACGAAGGGACGATGGCGAATCGGCACGAAGGCACGAAGGGAAGCGACGAAGCAACGTAGGGAGAATCGGCAATTGGCAATCGGCAATCGACAATTCGCAAGGGCCCGCGGCAGTGCCTATATTATGGCGCTGGGCGCCGGCCTCATCGTGAGCGTGGCGGGGATATCCGCCTTAATGGCCGTTCGCGTCAATCGGCGAGCCACGCTGCAGGCAGGCGATTTCACCGAGGCCCGGCTTGCCGCTCAATCGGCCATCGAATTGGGCATGCAGGACATCCGAAGCAATCCGGCCTGGCGGCAAAGCAAGCCCAACGGGGTTTGGCGCTCCAATCAACCGCTGGGCCGGGGCCTTATTACCCTGGAGGCCATCGACCCCGCGGATGGGAACTTGGCCAATAATCCCGCGGACCACCTGTTAATGACCGGCATCGGCGTGGTGGGTAATGGCCGCTACAAACTGGCCGTGGAACTCGAACCGCAAGGCCCCCCGGGCATGGATTGTCTGGCGTCGGCTGTTCACACCAGCACATTGTTGAGCGTGAATTCCACGGTGGCCGCCAATGCCCCGATCTCCTCGAACGCCTCCGTCGAGGTTGGATTAACCGGCGTAGTCAACGGCGACGTGGAGGCCACGACGGCCATCGTCAATTTGGGGACTATCAGCGGCACTTCGACGCAAGGCGTCGCTGCCAAGGAAATGCCCTCGGGAAGCGTCTTTGACTACTACATCGCCAACGCCGTTCCCATCGCCCTTTCGGCCCTGCCACTGGAACTACTGATACTACGTCGCGAGATCCGCAACGTCGTGCTCAGTCCCGGCTCGAATCCGTATGGCGGGGTAACACACCCCCAGGGGCTATATCTGTTGGACTGCCAAGGCACCAATATCCGTATCGAGAATGCGCGGATTCACGGCACCCTGGTGATTCTGGACCCCGGGCTGGATAGTGAGATTTCGGGTAACATCTTCTGGGAGCGCTATAACCCACAACTGCCCGCCCTTCTTGTCCGCGGGTCGATCAACTTCGACTGGTCGGGATCGCTTTCCGAATCGGGCGGCAGCGGGCCATCCACCAATTACAACCCGCCCGGCTCGCCCTACCAAGGCGTTACCGATGCGGACAACGCCGATACTTATCCGTCACTAATGAAGGGGCTCGTGTACGTCTCCGGCGTTTTGACGAATGCCGACGGTACAACGATCGACGGCGTTGTGGTCACCGCCGGCTTAGCCATGACGGTGAATCGACCGTTGACTGTCACCCACGACGCCGCGATTATTCAAAACCCGCCCCCCGGCTTCCAACGAGCGTTCCGTCCCATGCAAACCGTGGCCGGCTCCTGGCGCCAGCTCGTGGATTAGATTAGCAAGGCGGTTGCATCGACCTCCTCCAGCATGGGGGGCGAGGGGGGCTGAGGGAGTCGACACAAACCGATTTATCAGTATTAATAAGCGGCTATTCGCTGTTCGATGACGAGAGATCAGAGAGTGGCATGATGATCTGTGATTTTTCCGCGCCTGCGGCCTGTGAGTTCATGCCAAATAGTCCGCGCGTTCCTTTAACCATCCATCCAGGGTGACACGATCAGGCATTCCCGTTGAGTTCAAGCACACCTACTCAATCGCCATAAACTTTTTTCGCAACGTAAATTATTTTTAGGATTTTGCTTGACACCGCCGACCTGAAGTGTACAGATATGGCCTGAACGAAGTTTATGGCTGACCACAAACTCGAGGTATGGGCAGCGCCGCGCGGATCGCGGCGTGGCAAAAGATAGAAAGGAGGCTATACAAATGCCTGCAGGAACAAAGCCACAGGTCGAGTACGAGTCCAAGAGTTGGGGTGCGCAGGTCCCGTTCGATGCCATCAACGAGCCGGGAACCTACGTCTGCAACTGGAGAGGGCACATGCTTCGCGTGCCGGAGGATGCCATCAAACCGGGCCGGTCGCCCTTGATGTCCATCTGCGGGTGCGAGATGCTCTTCGTCACCAAGATCAGTGACGACCCCTTTGTCACCATCTCCAAGGCTCGGCTGCTGGCGGCGAATTGTGATCTGGTCGTGAACTTTTAGGGTATGGTCCGAGCGTGAGTGCTCGGGAGATTGTTGAGGTTCTAACAAGGAGGTTATTGCGTGGCGACAACGACGCCGAGAATCAGGACACAGGAGAATGAGTTTAAGGGGATCGGGACGCAGATTCCGTTTGAGGCCATCAACGAGCCGGGTTGCTATGTGTGCAACTGGAGCGGCCACTTGCTGCGCGTCCCCGAGGATTCCATCAAGCCGGGGCGCTCTCCGCTGCTGACCATCCGGGGCACCGAACCGCTGTTCGTGACTCGGATCAGTGGGGACCCGTTTATCTCGGTCTCCAAGGCCCGGCAGCTTGCGGCCGACTGCGATGTGACGGTGAACTTCTAACCTTAAGTCGTGGGCTTTCAAGCCCGCGCGGACTTTCGCCAAACGCCGGCGGTTCCTTGGGGAACCGCCGGCGTTGTGCTTTTACGATCGGCGCGAATCGCCCTTGGCGACACCGGCCGCCACGAGCCGAACCTGCCCAAGCACTCCGAGCGAGTGCAAACCAAGATTGAGGTCCATCGTAGCTTGCCCAAGAAGGATTCGAAGTTGAAAGGGCTGAATCGGTGCAACCGGCTCGGTCATCACGGGCTCTTTGTCCGATTTTTCGATCGCGTCCGGCGTAATGTCTTGTGTGATGCACCGTCCGCGCCCCACGAAGGACACCGGCTCGAACTCCCAGAGAAACCGGTGGTTCACGAAATCGGCAACGGCCAAGACGATCCGGGCCTTACTTCCGTCTCCGTTGAGGTGGAGAACAAACTTCTCGATTCGGCCATCCAGGAGACGCGGAGGCAGGGCGAGAACGAGCGGATCGGGTGTCTCACTCGGGCGACGTTCCCAACGCACGCGCAACAAACGCTCACCCGCATGTTCTTCGACTCCCAGCACCGGCTGCGGGCACGACGCCGGAAATGCCAGAACCGGAAAGGCTCCTGCGTCGCGAAAACGGTAAATCGTCTGTTCCACAACTGAATCGTCGCCCTGACGATCAGGGCGTCAGGACAACCTTTCCGCACACCGCTCGCGACTCAATATAGCGATGCGCCTGGCCCGCCTCTGCAAACGGATACGTCCGATCCACAAACGCCCGAATTTTTCCCTCGGTCAAGAACTTCAAGCCCCGGCGCAGTTCATCCATGCTGCCCATGTACGACCCCCGTAGCTGATGCTGCCGGAAGAACAACTGCCGGAAGTTGAGCGTGGCCTTCATGCCTCCGACCAGGCCGAAATTCACGAAGATGCCGCCGACTCGCAAGGCTTTCAGGTTGTCCTCGAAAACGCTTGCCCCGATGTTGTCAATCACCACGTCCACGCCTACGCCGTTGGTCCAGTCGAGCACGTCATCCGCGAACGACCGCTGCGTGCGATCAATGACCGGCTCAGCCCCGCACCTTTTGACCATCTCGATCTTCTGCGCCGATCCCACCGTGGCGGCCACCCTCGCGCCCAGGGCAACGGCCAGTTGAATGCAAGCGTTCCCGCTGCCCGAAGCCCCGGCCTGGACCAACATCGTCTTGCCGGGCCCGGCCTGCCCAAGCGTTTCCACCGCGTGGACGGCGGTCATCAGCACCAGCGGCATGGCCGCCACCTGCACTTTGGGAAGCCGCGTCTCGTCCCTTAAGACGAAGCGAGCCGGAATGCGCAAATACTCGGCGTTTCCACCCCAGGTGTGTGTCCCAGTGACCTCGAAACTGGGGGCGACGTTTTCGGGCCGCACGTCCCAGTCGGCCGGGTCGAGCGGGTAGCCCGGCGCGGCGATGACCGCGTCGCCCTCCCGAAACTCTGTCACCCCTTTACCGACGGCAGCGATGGTCCCCGCCACGTCCGCCCCGAGCACATGAGGAAACTTGACGTCCGTGAACACGGCCCCCATGCGCAAGTAAAGGTCATAACGATTGATCCCGCAGCCAGCCACGCGGATCAAAACCTCGCCGTTGCCAGGCTCAGGCGTGGCTACGGCCTCGTACCGGAGCACTTCCGGGCCACCGAATTGGTGAATGACCGCGGCCTTCATGCAGTGTTACCCCCGTCTGTTGCCAAAGACTGACATCGGCCGTATTCACGTCAGGCCCGGCATACTCATTACGATCGCTCTATCCCCTATCACGGCCCGGAAACTCCGCGGCGGCCCGACCCTTCTTGTTCTGGCAACCGGACTATATCGGAACCGCATGAACCGATCCAGAATCCCCGCGGATGTAGGAACGAGACCCGGTTTTGCTGCTACGCTAAAGGCTCCCGCGTGCGTAGCGCCCACAAAGTCTGCTAAGGTCTGCTAAGGAAGGGGAAGGTCACATTGGTCCTTTTCGAGTCAAGAGGCTCTTTCCACACCGTCGCGATTCCCGCGAAGGGCAGCCGTGGTTTCTCATGGACCTGGACAGCCATCATCTCGCTCTTGGTTCTCTATGGCTCGTTGATTCCGTTCCAATTTGACTTCGGTGCCTATCGGGCGACGAACGGATTCGGAGTTCTCGAACTGGCCTGGTACTCCGCTCCCTTGGAAGACCTTGTTATCAACGTCCTGATTTACCTACCCTTGGGCCTTTGCTTCGCGACGGGCGGCTGGCATTCGTCGCTTCGTCGATGTCTACGGCTGCCGGCGGCGCTTGCTGTGGGCGGTCTGGTCAGTGTCCTCGCCGAGACGCTCCAAACCGGAATCATCGGACGCCTCGCCTCTTGGACCGACGTACTATTGAATATGAGCGGCACGGGAATCGGCGCCGTGCTGGCTATCGCGCTCCGCCCGTCCGCTCACAAGGTTGTAAGCCGTCTGCGAACCGTTTTTGCTGCTCGCCCCTGCTCCGTGATCGCCGGCGGATTGACGATTGGGCTTTTTCTTTATCACCTCGCGCCGTTTGATTTTGTCACCGGCACGGCCGAGCTTCATGACGCATTTCGGCGAGCGCGGCTCTATCCTACGGCCGTTGGGGTTGAGACTTCGCAGAAGGTCGTGCTGGCCCGCCTGGGTACGGGGCTTTGGTTTGCCGCCCTAGGTTACTTCGCGGCCTTGGCCCGGCGGGAGCGCGGTTGGCTTCGCCGTTACGCATTTCTGGGAGCCGCGCGACAGGGTTTCACCCTGGTGGTGATACTCGAAGGGCTTCAGTTGCTGCACAAATCTCACACGGCCGATTTGAATGCGGCTATCTTCCATGGATTGGCCGTCGGCCTGGGTGCTTGGATCGCTGTTTACGTCGTGGATCGCCGCACCAGATCGACCTGGCGCCAACGACGCCGGCTGGCCGTGCCGTCGTTGCTCTTGTCCGTGCTCTTGGTATTGCAAGTCATCTATCTGGTAGGCGGGAGCATCCGGCCGGCTGGTTGGTCGATGGCGACCATCGGCTGGAGCGGCATTCGCTGGATCCCCTTTGAAGCCATGTGGCGAAGCCCGATGGCCCTGGCTGCTCTCGACGCGGCCGGGACGATGCTCACCTACGGTATATTCGGCATCGCTCTGGCCATTGCTTGTCGGCGCGCCGGTCTCAGGCACGTTTGGAAGAACGTCACGGGCATTTTGCTTCTGGTGGCCATAGTCGGCGAGAGCGTGAAGGCCGCGTCAATCCTCGGCACCGCCGACGTCACCCGGCCCTTGTTGACGCTCTTCGCCGCCACCCTGGCCGCACAAGTCGACTCCGCCTTCCTCTGCACGCCGCCCCGAAACCATCCGCTGAGTGGCAGGGTTTAACAATACCGCGCAAAATGAGCCGGCGGAGCCGAAATGACGGGGTTCCAGCCCCCAGCTCCCTCGCGCGGGTGCCATGGGTGCATGCCCGCGCCTCGCTTTGCGCGTCGCTTTAGCGAGGCGCGGGCATGTCGTCCCTCGTCTGCGGGCGTGGTGTTTGGTCAGAACGAAATCAGGACACGGAACGGATCAAGTGTCAACCGTGAGCCATAACCTTCGCCGGTGGTTGCTCCTTGGCGGCGTGGCGCTGGGCATCCGTCTGATTTACGCTTTTGAAACCAGCGGCGTACCTTTCGTGCAGACCCTGGTTGGTGACGCCCGGTCGTACGACCAGTGGGCGAGGCGGATCGTCGCCGGCGACCTCCTCGGCCAAGAACCGTTCTATCAAGCGCCGCTCTACGCCTATGTTCTGGCGGGGTGTTACGCGGTCTTCGGCGATTCGGTCTGGACGATTCGAATCTGCCAGGCGGTTTGGGGAGCGGCTTCGTGCGTGCTCGTGGCCCTCGGCGGAGGAGCCCTTTTCGGAAGGCGGGCGGGGACCATCGTCGGATGGCTGATGGCCCTGTACGCACCGGCCATCTTCTTCGACGGGATCGTTCAAAAGGCATCGCTCGACGGGTTTCTGGTTTCGCTGCTATTGGCACTCTTGGCACGCACTGGACGCATACGTGGGACCGACGGACAGCACGGTGGCGCGGCCGGCGGAATGCCCTGGCGGTGGTTTGCCTTGGGCGTGGTCGGCGGCCTTTTGTGCCTGAGCCGCGAGAATGCGTTTGTCTGGCTCCCAGTGATCGCGGTGTGGATTGGCGTGTCGTGTTGCGGCACAGCGCTGGAAAGAGCATGGGCACTGGCGGTATTCTTGCTGGGAAGTGCCATCATCTTGACACCCGTCGGGGCGCGGAACTACGCGGTCGCGGGCGAGTGGTCGTTTTCGACTTTTCAGGCCGGGCCGAACTTCTACATCGGCAACCATCTAGGGGCGGACGGACGATATCAGCCCTTGGTGCGTGGGCATGAAACGCCGGAGTTCGAGCGCCAAGACGCCACCCGGCTGGCCGAGGCAGCGCTGGAGCGGAACCTCACGCCGCGCGAAGTCTCGCGGTACTGGACGCGGCGGACGTTGGAGGATATTCGGTCGGACTTCGCGGCCTGGTTGCGGCTTTCGGCCAAAAAAACGTGGATGGTCTGGAATCGCTACGAGGTGGCGGACGTCGAAAGTATGGCGGTTTACCGCGAATACTCGTACGTCCTCGTTGCGCTGGAAATCGTGTCGCATTTGGGCTTGTTGTGCCCGCTGGCGGCTGTAGGGATTTGGGCGACGCGTGCCCAATGGCGAGCGTTGTGGGTTTACTACGGCCTGATCGCGACAATGACCGCCGCCGTGGCCTTGTTCTACGTGTTAGCCCGGTACCGGTTTCCGCTGGTGCCCTTGCTGATGCCGTTCGCGGGCCTCGGACTATCGGAAATCGCAAACATCGTCAGGCAGGCAATCAGGCGGGCGCGGATCGGGTCATTCCTACCCGCCTTGGTCATTGCGACGGTCGTGGCCGTGCCGGCGAACTGGCCAGCGCAGGACGAACGGCGGCTGAACGCGATGGCCTTGGCCAACTTGGGCACGGTGCTTGGCACGCGGGGCGAACTGGCCGGTGCGGTCCATTACCTCGAGCGGGCATTGGAGGGCCATCCGCAATCGGCGGAGATTCATTTCAACCTGGGCTTTGCCTTGAGCCTGCAAGGGCATCATCGCGCGGCCATCGACCACTACCGCTCGGCTCTTCGATGGGAGCCGACCCTGATCCACGCGGATTATCTGCTGGGCGTATCCCTGGAAACAGTGGGCGAGGGGAGGGAAGCGATTGACCATTACCGAAAAGCGCTCGAAGCGGATCCGGCCAATGGGCAAGCGCGAGAGGCGCTATCGCGGCTGGAACGAGACGGCGGCTAACACGGGATGGCGAGCCGCGCAATCGACAATCGGCAATCGAAAACCGACAATTGCCAGGATGCGTACGGATGAACCGTTTCTGGCCCCCTATGCCGTTGGCGGCGCCGCCGGCACCAGGGCGCATCCGGAGCCGGACGATCCCCTGCGATCGCCGTTCGAACGCGATCGGCATCGGATCATCGAGTGCACGGCCTTCCGGCGGCTCGAGCACAAGACCCAGGTTTTTCTAGCCGGATCGCACGATCATTTCCGCACGCGGCTGACGCACACGCTGGAAGTTGCCCAAATCGCGCGAACCTTGGCCTCTTGCCTGCGCGCCAGCGACGACGTTGCAGAGGCCATCGCCCTCGCCCATGACCTCGGCCATCCGCCCTTTGGCCACGCGGGCGAGGCCGCATTGAACCTGGCCATGGCCGATGTCGGCGGCTTCAACCATAACGTACACTCGTTGCGCGTCGTGGAGTACTTGGAACATCCCTTTCCGGCTTTTCGCGGCTTGAACCTGACTTTCGCCACCCGCGCGGGATTGGCCGCGCATGCCACGCGGTACGATTTGTCGGCCAAAGGAACCCGCGATCTGCAATCCACAAATGAGTCACCATCGGTCGAGGCGCAGATCGTCTCCTTGGCGGACCGGATCGCCTATAACGTGCATGATCTGGAAGACGCCATCGGCGCTGGTCTGATCTCCGATACAGAATTGGCGGCCGTGCGCCTTTGGCGTGACGCGTTCGAGCACGCCCGCCGGCAATTTGGCAATCGGCCGATCGCGGCCGTGCGGCGCGTGGTACTTGACCGCATTCTGGACCAATTGCTCGCCGATGCCTGCGAGACTTCGAAAGCGTGCCTTTCCTCGATTCGACCGCTGGAAGGCGTCTCCACCGGCCAAAACCCCCTGGTGTGGCTCTCGGTGCGGGCCGAGGCTTTGCTTTCGGACCTGGAAAACTCCCTGGCACAGTCGGTTTACCGACACGGCGAAGTGGCCTCCGCCGATGCCCGTGGGCAACGGATGGTCTTGGAACTCTTCGAGGCCTATCGCAAAAACCCGTCGGAACTTCCGCAGCGCTTCGCGAGCCGGATCGACGAACAAGGCCTCGACCGGGTCATCGGCGACTATCTGGCCGGGATGACCGACCGCTTCTGTCAGCGGGAACACAAACGAGTCATGGCGGATACCTGAAAGAAGGGAATTGGCAAGGCCTTGACACATATCAAGACCTGATAGACGCCGAGGATTTTGCGCTGGAACTGGCTTCCGAGAGCATTGCCGAGGCCCGCAAGAAGGCCGGGTTGACCCAGAAGCAGCTTGATGAAAAGCTGGGAACTGCCGCAGTCGCAGATTTCCCGCATCGAACGCAACCCCGACCGCACGACCGTGCGAACCATGAGGCGAATTGCCAAGGCCCTGGGCGTCAACGTCGGGGCCTTCCTCAACTTTGTTTCACGCTGACGATCACTCAGAACCGCTTCCTCACCTTGACGCTGCGCGTAAAGGGCGGGCGGCCGCGGCTCGGAGTTGGCCCAAGAAAGCGTGCGATATGCTGAGTTATGGGCTCAGGGCTATGGCCGATGCCATTCGTCGCACGCGGCGCAGAGAGGGTTCACGTCGAATCGGCCGCTCCGGTGGGCGCAGCGGACCCGCTCGAAGGCGGCGCTTTGCCAGATTTCTTCAAGGGAACCGTGGATCGGGACCCGATCTCCGTGCGGACTGAAAGGCTCGGCTGGGGACGGAGCGAGGCAACCGACGACGAGACGGCCTTGGAAGTCCTGGTCGCACAAGGTCACGTGGCCGTCGGCCAGAACGAGGCACCGCGATTGCAGCCGCCGGCACACCATTCGTCCGGGAGGTGCCATGCTCATGACACTACGATCCTCCAATTGGCGGGCATGATGGCTGTAGCCGCCGATCGATGCCGCCCCGTTGCGTCGCAACCAGCCGTCGTGAAAGTCGTCCAGTTCGTGCACGTTTTCGCGCATTTTTGTTAGCTCCGGCACCAGGATCGGATACACTGAACCGCGCTCTTGGCGCCGCTCGGCCATGCGGTCCAGGCGGTCAAGAACAAGAGCAAGATCGGCGATGGAAGCATCATCCGGCGAATGAAGCCGGGCGTACAATTCCGGTGTCCAGGCGTCCAAGGTGACGTTGAGTACGTCAACGCGGTGAGAGATGAGGGCGTCAATCATTTCGTTCCGACCGCGGTCGTCCGCGGAGCCCATCAAATCCACGGCCGGCGTGCGGATCGCGAGTCCACAAACCCCCGAGCGAGCCGACGATGCCGGACGCAGCCTGTCCAGGACCGTCGCGAATTGCGGATGACGCAACGGGTCACCGAAACCACCCAAGACGATGAGGGCATCGTCGTAGGCCGACATCTCCTCGGCAATTCGTTCGACGATGGCGAAGTCGATCGGCCCGCGCCGCGGCACGCGATCGCCCCTGGGCCGTGCCAACGTATGCGGGTACGGATCGTCGGTGGTCAGCTCAATCTCCACTTCCCGAGGAAGGGGCGGGACATGGCGATTTTCCCGGTTGGTCAGCCATTGACCGATCGTCACGGCATCCGCGTCGGGATGGTCGCTCAAAAGCGACGTCAAGGTCTCAAATGCTCGGCGGGTGTCGGCCATCAGCCGTCCCCCGGCATGACGAACTTCGACCGCCGTCGGACAGCAAGACGATTCGAAGATCAAGTCCTTCCGCGGATGGTCCGGTTGGTAACTGAAAAGCCAACCCACCGGCGTGTTCTTTTCGATGAGTTCCCGCACCAGCCGCGCATCCAGAAGAACGCCGGCCAATCCCGGCGGGGCCTGAACGAACGTCAGGCGGCTGTCGTATTCGTCCGCGGACCAATGTTCGATCATGCGATCGGCCAGGGCGGGATCGAAAACAGGCCCGGACGCCGGGACACTCAGCACGGCATCGGCCGGAACAGAGTCCAACAGCCCCGCGATCAAGCGGCAATCGGTAAACTCATCAAAGCACGTCGTGCCGCCCAACCCGCCTCGCCACCCATCCAGGGACCACTTCCGCGCGGTTTGGACCAGAGCACGCCAGGGTGAAGGCCCGCCGTCATGCGGGGCAACGACGGCATCCAGGTCACTAAGCAAGGAGCGGCCCTGCTCGGCCTGATGGGGCGGACAAAGCACGAAAACCTGCTCAACATGTTTCGCTCTACGGACGCGCGCCACCGTCCGCCGTAGGACCGGTTGGCCCAGCAATGAATCTGCCAGGCGGCTTCGCGTGCCCAAGGGAGTCTCCTCAAGATTCGCATCCAGCACGGCGATGACGCGTTTCATCATAACATCCGAAAGAGCATGCCCGCGCAGGGGGGAAACCGCGTGCCATGCCCAAGCCGAAGGCGCGGGCGTGAAGCCGCCGACGATCTACGTGGCGGGGATGGCCGCGCTGCGCTTGGCCATGACACCCGATGGGACCACTCAGTTCCCTTTTTCACGTCCTCTTGAATCATAATGGCCGCCGGCGCTCCTGGCGACGAACGATCCGCCGGGTGTCGCGGCTCGTTGGATTCGCTCCCGGGCTTCCACCAGAATGGGTTTCACGTCGCGGGCCCCGTCACTTACGGCGGTGATGAACTCGATGTCGCGTGCAATCTGCCGCTTGGCCCGTTCGGGCTCGTCCGTCTCCGTCGCCGCGATGCGCCGATCCGCGGAAAAGCGGCGCAGCTCGGCCAACTGAGTGGCTGCGTTGACAATCTGGTAAGCCCGACTGTCCTGGGCCACTTTCGTGCGCAGCTCATCCACCCGTACGAGCCGGCGATTGAAGCGTTCGGGATCGCGGGTTAGCCCATCCAATTGGCGAAGTAGGGTGAGCAATTCCTCGCAAACGGAGAGGGCCTCGTCCAGTTCCTCGATTCGGCGCGTCAGCGCGGCTTCAGCCGCGGGCAATCGCGACGCGTCGCGCCACAGCGCCGTCGTACGGTAGGCAAATCGCCGTGGATCAATCTCCGTGCGGCAGAATTGTCGCGCCGACTCCCGCAAGGGCCTGGCTTGAGCGCCACGAATATGGGCGCCGCCCTCCGTCGAGTTGATGACACGACTAGGCACCGACGCAATGTCCTTCTCAAACTGTTCAAGATACGTAAAAAGCAGCTCGTCGGTGTAGAGATCGCCGCCGTCCCAGCCCTGAACTTTGCGCAAAATGGCACGATTGCGGGCGATGCGGTCCCATTCTTTCTGCTCCATGGGGTGGAACCGGTTGGTTTCGCTCCGCCAGGTCTGGTGAATCTCGACCCCCGGCACATAGAACGCGTGCCCGGTGAATGCCAGATCCTGGCCGACGAAGATGATCGGATCGCAACCCATGTACACCGCCAAATAGAAGGCCAGATGGGCCACGGTTGCCCCGGCGGGCAGGCCGCCGCGGGCGCCGAGTGCGTCGCCAAGAATCAATTGCGCCCAGGCGTTTCCCAACAGCGACATCGGGCCTGCATAATTGTCCAGTACGGGCCAAGCGGCTTTGGGCTCGGCCACCAGATGCACGCCGTGCACATTGTCCAGGCCCTCGAAAAACTGCCGGGAAATCTCGTGGAAGTCCAACGTGGTGACAAAGTCCGGCACGATGCCGCGCTGCAACAACGGTTTGAGTGCCGTCTGCACGGCGCAGAGCACCGCCTTACCCCGCAGGTCGGCCAGTTGATCGATGTTCTTCGCAAGCGAGGGACCGGCGGAGATCACCACCGCCGGGTCGCCCTGAAAACGGTCCCGGAGAATATCGATCGGCGGCGTGCTGACGTAGTGTACGAGGTTCATGGCGATGTTCCGGCACGTGATTCGGGAATTGGACACCAGCGTCACCAAGGACATGCGCGTGTAGGTTACGAACTCGCCAAGGGCCTTGGCGATCGCCCGTTGGGCCGCCTCGGCCACACGCATGGAGGCCGGGTGCTGCACGAACTGGGCGCCGAGCAAGAGCAGCGTGCCGTAGGGCCGCAATTGCTCGTGCAGACGGGCTTTGTGGTCATCGGTCAGAAATAGTAACCGTCCGCCCGCAATCCAGTCGGCCAGGTCGGTACAAGTCAACGCCGTAGCTAGCAATGGGATGGACGGCTCCGCACAGACCATGAACGCTTCTGGGTTGAGGCGGTCCAATAGAGCGCGAACATGGTATCCCAGCCCCAATCCGCACACGACGAAGCAGTACTTCTCCTGCGTCGGAACGGAGGCGATGAACTTGTCGGCTTCGGCTTGGGGATCGTACCGGCTGTGCAAATAAACCCATGAACCATCCGCGGCGGGAAGCCGGGCCGTCCAGTGGCCGGATTTGGTGGTTTCCAGCGGTATGCGTTCGTCATCGTCGACGGCGTCGATCGCCAGTGCCAACGTCGGATCGCAGCGCCATAAGGCGCGCATGTTGTGGAGGAAAAGCTCGTTGCCCGCCGGCGGCGCCTCGGCCACGTCAGTCATCGGCTCGAACTCGTCTTCACCAGGTCCTCTTCAGTGGTCGAGGCATCATCAACAAACTCGCAGGAGCGTCCGATCGCATCCCGCAAGCGGCGTTCGTAGTCGCGGCGCGGGATCTCCACGGCCCCAAAGCGGCGTAGGTGCGGGTTCTGAAACTGCACGTCCAGCAGGCGAAACCCACGCCTCCGAAGGCGCTCGACCAAGCAGACCAGAGCGACCTTGGAAGCTTCGGGAACGCGATGAAACATGGACTCGCCGAAGAAGGCGCCCCCGATGGCCACGCCGTACAATCCGCCGGCCAATGTATCCTCCTGCCAGGCTTCGACACTGTGAGCGAAGCCGAGACGATACAGCTTGGTGTAAGCTTTGTGGATCGCCGGCGAAATCCAGGTCCCGTCGGGCCGGTCGGCGCATCCCGCGATCACCTCGGCAAATGCCCGGTTCACCGTTACCGTAAAACGCCCGCGGCGCAGCACGGCCCGAAGCGAACGCGGAATCTTGAACGCATCCAACTCCAGAATCGCCCGTCGGTCGGGTGTCAGCCAAAGGATTTCGCCATCTTCGTCCGCCATGGGAAATATCCCATTGGCGTAGGCGGTCAGCAAACTCTTGGGCGTCAGATCGAGACGCATGGTCCGCCGGCCGCTTGCAGCACGCTGGGGATTTCGGAGAGGCGGCGCACGACAAAGTCGGGCCGGTTGCGCCTCCGAGGCGAATGACCGTTGGGTGCGAAGAGTATCGTCTTGATCCCCAACCGCGACGGTCCAAACACGTCGTTGACCGCACAATCGCCCACGAAAACCGTACGATCCGGCCGCGTACGAAGCTTGTCCAGCGCCGCGTGGTAAATCCGTCTGTGTGGCTTCTTGTAACCCACCTCGGACGAGTAGATTCGAACGGGCAAGTAATCGATGAGCTGCTCGGTTTTTAAATGTGCGTCCATGGCAAAGCCGGGCACCATGGTGTTGGAGACCACGCCCAGCTTCAAGCCGGCCGTGCGCAACCCGTGCAGCACCGTTCTCGCCTCCACGTCTGGCGTCAGGAAGCGGGCGAGCACGGGCTGGCATCGGCTTCCCATCTGTAGAAGATGTTCCTCCGTAAGCGAGATCCCCATCCGGTCGTGTGCGATTCGCGTCGTGGCCATCAGGGGCACCTCCCGCCGGCGGAGCCGCGCCCAAAGATACGCCCGGATCAGTCGCCGGCGAAGCCGCCGCGCGTACGTTGCATAGGCCGGAGGCCCAAACCCGATTTGCCTCAGCCAATCGTGAAGGGACCGGCCCACGCCCTCCAGCACGCCGCGTGTGTCGCAGGACCCGTCGCGCATGAGGGTGTTGCCAAGGTCAAACAAAACGGCTTCGATCATGCACGGATATGATACAATGATCGCAGTGTCTCGAAAACACCTACCCGTGGGCCCTTGGCTCCTCACTTTGTTGGTTCTGGCCGTAGGCGCCTACCAACTGACCGGCGATTGCACGATTCGTCGAGGTCCCTGGGCAACACCGCCCAAGCCGCTCGACAATCCGTTTCGAGTCGCTACCTGGAACCTTGAACTGCATGCAGGAGATGGTGTTGTCGCCGGATCAGTTCCACCAAACGAGGCCGTACGGATCCTTTCAGGGCTGGAGCTGGAAGCCATCGCATTGCAAAACGTACCCGAAGCCGGATATGCCGATCAGATGGCCCGTGGATTGGGTCCTACTTGGCGAGCGGTGACGGTCCGATGGAATGCGGACGGCCCATCGGCCCTGGCTCTGTTGATTGTCTCCTCGGTCACGCTTTTGGAGCGCAGTTTGATCGACACGGGAACCCCGGATGAAGCCCTTTCGATTTCGATTTTAGGCCCGAACGATCGACACATCCGCCTTGCGTGTGTCCGTGCCCCGGAATCCGATGCTCAACGCCGGCGAACGTACGTTCAGGGCCTTCTGGCCTGGAGCCGGAAGGATACTTCCGCGGTGACCATTCTAGCCGGACCGCTGCACTGGCCCTCGGGCCGAGAATCCCTCGATCTGGATAGGGCGAGCCCGGAGGCGGATACCGGCCTGCGAGAGCGCTTCGCCCAAGTTTTCTTGGAGGTCGATCCGGTCGTCGCTCGCCACGGTGAGGACGCCGGACCCGGCGCCGGCGGCCTATACGTCACACGCCCGGGAGCGCAAATACTCGACAGCGTAGTCGTCGACGGAACGACCCTCGGCCCCTTCCGCCACAAACCCCTCCTGGTACAGATAGAAGTTGACTAACGCGGTCTCCGCCCGCAGCGTCGGCCGGGCGGATGGCACGGCCACGGTGGCGTGGCTATGTTCTCGCGGTGTTGCATAGCTGTGTCTGAGCGGCCATGCTTCCGAGCGGAATCGCCTGCGTCACATTGCGTGGACCGCCATCCATGGTCGCCGCCCGCGCTGTCGGATTTGTAATTGGCAATCAGGTGCGGCGACTGCTACTCTATATGGGCGGAGTAAAGAAGGGAGCGTGCTCAATGCGCCACGTGCGAGCCGAAATCGAGGGCGGTTGGATCGAATCGGAACGAGTCGCCCGCGTCCAGACCCTGGACGGGGTCGAAGACGTCGTTGGCTCCCCTCCTCTTTAGTCGCCCGTAAAGGCCATCTGGAAGGGGGCCCCGTCCTCAAGGTCCACGTCGTCGTCACCGTCGAAGTCGAACGTGATTTCGCACTTGAGGGCACATGTCTCTTCCGGATTTGGCGGGCCGCCCACGCCCGCCAGACAATCGACGAAAAACGCGAAGTCCCTCCAATCTACGTCCCCATCCTGATCAAAGTCCCCATCGGCCTCGTGCAGGGTAACATTGGTGAAGCGCATGGTGAAGGGATCGGATACTGCGTAGCGCGTCATGCCCAAGTCGCGAAGCAGAAAGGTGGCTTCCCAGACGCATTTATCGGGGTCAAAACGCGGGTCAGCCGAGTTGATATGCCAGGTGACGTGGGTATGGAGGGTGTCATTCCCCAAGAGGGTCCGCTGGCCCGGTTGTTGAAGAGGCTGAAGGCTGTTGTCGATCACGCGGAAGGCGGGGTCGACGACCACGATCTCCAGCCATATTTGCGCCCCGGGGGAGAGCGGATACAGATTTCGCCCCGGATCGGCGTCAATGACTCGATCAAACCCCGGATCGGTGTCCGTCCAGCCCCGTAATAGCCCGGAGACCGGCAGCAAGGGCACGATGGTTTGGGTTACCTCGAAACCCGCGATCCTCAGTTTTCCTTGTTGCGTTCGACCCACGAGTAGGTCTCCGGCATGTTGCGCATTGACCACGGAACCGACGGAAAGGAGCACCGCCAGCAAAGCCGCCAGAAAAAAGTAGTTTAGACTTTTCATGTTCGATCTTTCCTTGGAGAGGAGCGGGTGCCCCTGTTCGGCTCGCTTCACCAAACCTTCAGTGCGGGCACCCGCTCAGGGCCCTGATGCGTCGTTAAGCCCGCCGCGTACTCCTCAAGGCCAACCCCTCGCGTTTAAAGAGCACGACCCCTCCGGCCAGCACCGCGAGGACCAGCACAATCGCGCCCCTGGCGGACATGGCAGGGATCGTCGAATCGACGTTGGTGAAGATCATCGTGTAATCAGGCGACGGCGCATATGCGGTCGTGCCCGTGTCGATCACTCGGAACGTAACCTGCCATTTGAGTTGCGAGGCGTTGTAGGCCGCATCGTCGGAGTCAATGTGCCACGTGGGATGCTCATGGAAAGGCGCGGACCCCAGCGTCCAGGTTTCGCCGGCCATATCGAGCGTGTCGGCGAAGCCCGGCGTGTAGATTTTCATGGCCGGACTGATGGAGACGAGGTCGAATCGGATGTTGGCGCCCGCGGCAAGCTGGAAGAAGTCCTCCTCCGGCTCGTCGGCCTCCAGAGTCAGGATCCCAGGCTCATCGAGTGCAAAGCCGTTGACCAGCCCGCTGACCGGCGGCAAGGGAAAGTGCCGTCCAAACGCGCCGGATTCGATGCTAAGCTGCCCGGCGCCGGTGCGGCCGACGACCAAGTCGTCGGAGTGCCCGGGTTCGCCGGCATGAAGCGGCGTGAAGCCCACCGCCGCGCAAATCGTGGATATCCAAACCAAGTTTGGGATTCGATGCATCGTTTCAAACCTCCAGAACAAACCGGCCCGCCTCGACGGGCAAGCCGATCGTTGCTTGTGTTACGCCGGCCGATTGCTCATTTCGCAATCTCCGGGTCGTACAGATTGTGTAACCACTGAATCCGCGGGAAGTCGCTGCGCTCAAGATCGATCGAATACGTCTCTTCGAACTGCAGCGTGTCCACGCGGCCGTCCAAAAACAAATAATTCGCCCGCCGGCGGTGCCGCTCGAGAGCCATTTCCCTGGCCGCCAGCGGCTTGGGATTGGACCACCACGTCTCGGGATGCACGTGGTCCGACACGGCGAAGTCGCCCGTCTCTACTAGCTCGACAAGGTGAACCGTGGTCTGGGGCCGGGGTATCCGACCCAACTTATGAAAGGGGCCACGCTCTTTCGGCTGACCCGCGTCGCGCACCGGCCGGGCCGTGTAGGAGTTCAGTGCGTAGCTGACCTGCCGAAGCGTGGCTTCCGGCTGATCCGGGTCGAGGGGATGCTCCCAATAGTCGCTGTCATCCGACGGGCAACGGGTGATCAGCTTGTTGGAATACTCCTTTTGCATCTGATGGATCCACGACCCCTGCGGTTCCGCGCCGGAGCCGCCGTGGGCATATCCGAAGCCGGGGAGCCGATCGTGGTGGTTCATCGCGTAAATCTGCACGGCCAACCCCAGTCCATGAAGGTTGCTCATGCAGTAGGTGGCTTTGGCCTGCTGCCGCGCCCGGCTCAGCGCGGGTAAGAGAATGGAGATCAAAAGGGCGATGATCGCGATCACCACCAGAAGCTCGATCAACGTGAAGGCGCAATCTCTGCGCCGCTCAGTGAGTTTCATGCGACCTATCTCCAGACGAAAATCCCACCAAGCCGCGTTTTCAGCGCTCCATTACCGGAGCCGCGCGCTTTGCCCGAGCCGGGAGGTTGTCCGAGCGGCCGGTTGTCCGAGCCGCGCCCGCCTGCCCTTTACGCAAAGCGTCAAGGTAAGGAAGCGGACACTTTCGCTCCGGACGCACCGCTCCCTAACGGTTGCTGCTCAGTACCGGTCCACCACTACGCAAAGAGGTATTTGCGATTGGGTTAGGAGGAGACCGGAGGCGCCCTGGGCGCCGCAGGTGCATGGTGTGCGCGGCCGGCGAAAGGCGTTGCCGGCGGAGCGGCGGCCGGACCGACACAGATGATTTGGCTCAGCGTGATTTGAACCGGCGATGTTGCGGGTGTAGAGCCCGCGAACAATAGATGGCAGATCGTGCAGTGGCTGGAGGAGTGTTGGTCGGGATGCTTGTGATCGGCTTCGCCGTCATGAGAGGCCGTATGACAAGGGTTGCTACACGGGCGGGCGGCCCTGTGCGTGGCGTATCCCCAGCCGGCCGAGACGGGCAAAAAGGACGACAACGTCAACACTATGCCGAGACGGTGCGCCCGAGAAGAAATCATCGTGTCAAGTCGTCCACGGTACATGCGGACCTTTCTTCGATACACCTAGGACTTTATTGGAAAGCGAGGCGGCTGTCAAGCCCGCGAAGAATGATCACAGCGCCGCCACGGACGCGGTCAGGAGGCCGCAGGCGTCGCGGACTTCGGCCATGACTTGCTGGGCGACGGCCCGCGCCTTCCGCGCCGATGTGACCAGGACGTTCTCGACTTCGTCCGGGTGGTCGATGAGTTTCTGCCGGCGCTCCCTCGCCGGGGCAAGCAGGCGTTCGACGACTTCGGCGAGGAGTTTTTTTGCTTCACCGTAGCCCATGCCGCCCCGACGATAACGCTCGGCCAGCGTGGTCACCTCTTCGGGTCTGGCCATCAACTGATAGATCGCAAATACGTTGCACAAAGCGGGGTTTTTCGGAGCCTCCACCGGTGTGCTGTCGGTCTTGATGCTCATGATCCGCTTCCGCGTCTCCTCGGGCGGATCGAACAGGTTGATGGTGTTCCCGTAGCTTTTGGACATCTTCTGTCCGTCGATGCCGGGCACGATCAGGGCCTCGTTGAGACGCGGCTCCGGCCGCTTAAGCACTTCACGGCCAAAGGTCTGGTTGAAATAGCCGGCCATATCCTGGGCCATTTCGATGTGCTGGACCTGGTCCTTGCCCACGGGCACCCAGTCGCTGCGATAGATCAAAATGTCCGCGGCCATCAGGATCGGGTAGGTGAACAGCCCCATCGAGGGGGTGAGCCCTTTGGCCACCTTGTCTTTGTATGACGTCGCCCGCTCCATCAGCCCCTTGCCCGTGACGGTGGAGAGAATCCAGGCCAGCTCCGTGACCTCGGGTACGTCGGTCTGGCGGAACAGGCACACCTTCTTGGGGTCGAGGCCCATGGCCAGATAGTCGAGGGCCACGTCGCGCGTGTATTCGCGGAGCAAATCGGGGTCTTGAACGGTGGTCAGGGAGTGATAGTTGGCGATGAAAAAGAAGCACTCGTGCTCGTGCTGCAGCTCGATGTGCTGCTTCATGGCCCCCAGGTAATTGCCCAGGTGCAGCTTGCCGTTGGACTGGATGCCCGACAAAACCCGCATCAATTCCTCTTGAGGCAAGGTCACTCGGGCGCCCCGAATTGTCAAGCAAGTTTCAGACCGAAGCTCCCCGTTGCCCGCCTCGAAGTATCGCCGCTTGCGCATCTCCCGGTCCACTTTGAGCCAGTGGCCTCCTTGGCCGTTTGGCTCGAGCGTGGCTCGAAAGTGGAGGCTATTGAGCGTGCCTTCAACGGTCGTCTGTCCGCCCGAGGGGAGCTTGCCGCTTGCTTCCTTTGGCAGGATCAGAAAAGTCCAGGAGACGGCCTTCCCGGTCAGTCGCCGCTGTGGCGAGGCGACAGCAGTGTCGCGCGGACTTTCTCGCAAGAGTTCGCGCAGGGGTCGCTGGTTGTGGGGGCGGTAGAGTGCGGGCGCCGGCGTAGGTCGTCGCTACTTGTCTTTCTCACCGGATTTGCGGGGGAATTTTTCGTCGAGGATTTTGTTCCACTCGGCGAGCTGATCCTTGTGCTTGTCAAACAGCGGCTTAGGGTCGCCCTCGATCACGATCGTTTTGATAACTTCGTCCTTGGCGACGGCGTTGACAACTTCCTGGCCGGACTGCACTTTGCCGAAGACGCTGTGCTTGTCGTTCAAGTGCGGCGTGGCCTTGTGTGTGATAAAAAACTGGCTGCCGTTGGTTCCCGGCCCGGCGTTGGCCATGGAGAGAATGCCCGGCCCGTCGTGCCGCAGTTTCGAGTCGAACTCGTCTTTGAATTTGTAGCCCGGCCCGCCGCTGCCCGTACCCGTGGGATCGCCACCCTGGATCATGAAGTCCGCGATGACGCGATGGAACTTAAGGCCGTCGTAATACCCCCGTTGGGCCAGGTTGACGAAGTTCATCACTGTCAGCGGGGCTTCGTTGGGATAGAGCTTCAGCCGAATATCACCTTTGCTTGTTCTAACGACCGCGATCAAATCTTGGGCTCCTGCACTTTTTGTTTCTTCCGGGCCCGCAAACAGGACCAAGCCGGATATTGCCAAACAGAGACAGCCGGGAATCACTCGCACGGTAAACCTCCTAAAGAAGACCCTCAAACCCCGCGCTCGATCCGAGCCGTCGCGGGGTCGCCAATCATCGGCCACAATGTAGGGAATCGCGATTGGGCGGGCAAGCCGGGGTGCATGACCGTCCTTGCAGACGGTGAAAAACAAGGCGTATCCGTCTCTCGGAACCGGCCGGTCCCGGAAACTGACTCGGTTTTTGCTGCCAAAAACGCGGTTTTCGCGCGCAACGA
>Ga0187892_10003006_pt1 | contig 31913 bp, 38 predicted proteins | sample MA1701073metaG_FD_139345 | JGI IMG/M metagenome (GOLD analysis project Ga0187892, IMG submission 139345) | Bio-ooze microbial communities from a basaltic lava cave in the Kipuka Kanohina Cave System on the Island of Hawaii, USA - MA170107-3 metaG ...
AGCGCCGGCAGGCCGCGGACCCAGAACGACGCCGACTTGGCCTCCAGGTACTCGTCCTCCACTAGCGTCGCCTCCTTGGCCCGGACCTCCCAATCGACTCCGCCGGGCTCGGGCTGGCAGATACGGCAGGTGGTAAGACTCCCTTCGACCAGTCGATACGTCCGATCTCCGACCTTATGAATCTCGACGCCGCGCATAGCCGTAGCGGGAGGGATCGCCGCCTTCGCCTGGTACATCACCCCGGTGTTCTTCCGGTAGGAATAGTCGAGCCGCTCTCCCTCCAGCCGTCTCGGGCCTTCCAGGAGCTGGACATTCCCCCGCGCCCGAACGGTCTCCTGAATCTCGTCCAGCTCGACCTCGTCGGCATGCAGGGCGCGATCCTCCATCTGAATGCGGACATCGCCCTTCGCAATGATGAGCTTCTCCCGCTCTCGACGCTCGAGCTCGTTCGCCTCGATGCGCAGAATCGACTTGAGCTCCTTCACCTGATCGAGGATATTTGACGATCGGGGGTCTTGGGCGAGGGCTGGTACTAGGGGGTAGGAGAACGAGAAGGCGAGTAGGGTCAGCAGGAGATGCGGGAGACGGCGTGGCATCGGCAGCGACCTCGAGAGGAACGTTGCGGTCCCTTCCAGCTCTTCATCGCAACGCGCAACGCCCCCGTCTTATATCAGAGAGCTCCAACAAAGGCAAGCGGTTTTCGAAAGCCGTTCTCACTCCTCAAATATGCGCTTCTGATACCTTTTGATGCTTCGCTGGCAGTCATTTCTGCGAAACGTTTGCCCCAATGAACGGGCGATCATGGTCGCATTCAATACAGTGAGGTAAAGAGACTCTTGATACGTTGTCAGCACCGTTGTTTTCGACTAGCGACGCTGTCACTCACAGCTATGGAGGAGATGCTGTCCGACCCCGGGAGTGCAGGGCAAGAGGCTCTTGAGCTGGATGTTGGTGGGGACGGCTTCGCCGGCGGAGCCGATCATCGCCTTTTCGGCAACCGCGAGACTCGTCACGATGGTTCAATGGTGCAGAAAGGCTTCCAGGTGAAGGGGGCAGTTGGACTAAACGGTGGGGTGAAGGCGGAAAATGGCCCTGCCACAGGGAGAGCCATCTACTACTTTCCGGAGATTGGGACCGACTCGGTCTCCAGTCTTGTCAGATCAAGAACCTTGCTGGCGTTATCGATATCGATCCCCACCAAATGCCCTTCGTCATCAAAGTCGAGAGTGACACCTGGCACCACCTCTCGAGAGTCAACACTGACCCGGTGGCTGAGGTCGATGTATAACGAGTCGGTCTCTTGGTAGTAGTGAAGTTTCACGCTCTCCTCCTTACCCTGGAGAGAAGTCCCGATCTGGGAAGGCATTATGGATCGTTCGCCCATCAGCCAGCGTAACGACCCGAAGCGCTCTCCCTCCAAGCTCCGACACGAAACCCCAGTAACGTATCTTCCCGTCTACCTGAACTTCTGCTCTCACTGGATTCTCAACTATTTCTATACACCAATCAAGCTTTAAGTAAGGCCGCTTCCGCAGCACCTCATCACGAAAGTACCGGGTGGTTCCATACCTCTTCATACTCTACACTTTCCTTGCCCTTCGTTACCCATCGCGGAAAGCCTGCAGCGCTCCTTCTTGGGATTGAGGGCAAGGACTGGGAAACCGTCATTCTCGAGACCGACCCCACCTTCTGGAAACTCATCCAGCAGCGCCGAAAACAGCCCACCATTTCCCTCAAAGAGTTGAAAGCCCGCTTGAAACGCGCGCGCTGAGCCTCTCCATCCCGCGTTCAGCTAATGTCTCTGGATTGCTGGACGTCTCGAAAAAGTCCAGAGATTGGGGTGAGAGCAACACGGGATTCGGCACCTTTCTCTATCTCTATTCACGTGGATGCTTGGATATTTCAACTTTGCCCTCATCCTTAGTAGAGCTTCCCGATAAGGTCCAGAAGGGCCTTCACGGTGCCGAACACATCGGCGCCAGAATCCGGGTTTTCATGCACTGCCTTGCTTCCGCGAAAACGTATACCGTTAGCCAGCTCAGCTTCCGGGCCTGTTAGCTTCCCTATAACCTCAGCGGCCTGGATGCGGTCTCCGATAAGAACCAAACGGCGTTTCCTGAGATCTTCTTGATGCGAACGGGCAAAAGCGCTTGGGTCTCGTTCAAAGGCACCGAAGACTTCCAAGTCAGGAACTGTTTCCTCAAGGACATCCTCAAGGACACTACGGCATAGAATGAGTGTCTCAGCCTCGTAGCCCCAAGTGAAACACCGAGCCACTCGCGCGAGGTATCTTTGAGCCAGAGGTCCGGGTTTAGCTTCGATAACGAGGTCCAGAAGTTGTCGGGCTCGGCCTGTCGCAGACTCCAAGGTGTAAATGGCATCTTCCGCGAGTTCGAGTTGAAATAGGTCTTTAAGAAGGAGTACGTCGAACCTTGGGAGAACCTCTTTCCTCGCGATCGGCAGATCCGATTCCCCATGAACCAGATTCTGCGATACTCGAAAGAGCAGAACGAAAGACTTGATGACTTGTGATGCATACAGTCGGACTTTGTCCGCAACATCTGGGTTGAATTGGTTCGGGAGGTACTCGAGGTAGCGTTCGATCGCGCTCCGATGCTTATCCACAATGCCCTGGAACTCATTCCAGAGTTCCCACTCCGTGTAGGGAGGTTGTCCGTCTTCGTATCGCGGCATGGAATCGCCCCGGCTATGACTATCAGTTGATGCCGTTTAGCTTAGCGTAAATGAACCGTTGCTTCGGCTATCCTTGGGATACATGAACTCGCGGTTCGAAGTATGCTTCTGTGGCAAACAGGCTACTTTGACCGTTTTGACACGTCAACAAGGGAGAGCTTAGATGTTGGTGGGGACGGCTTGCTGGCGGAGCCGATCATCACTTTTTCTGAGGTCTCGGTCAATGCTTTGACGTGCCGCCGATCGCCGCTGAAGACTCGGTATTCACATTCGCCGGCTACCGTTTCCTGTTCCCTTTCCGCATTCGGGCCAGAATAGATTCCAGGTCTTTGAGAAATAGACTCGATGTCGGCTAGGTCGCGCAGAGCCGCCAAAAGTGGAGCCAGTGGTTCCGGCTCAGGCACCGAGGGCCTTTCGTAGTCGTTTCCAGCGGTCCCGTATTTCGGCTTCTTCTGCCGCTGAGGGCTTCTCCCACCCCCGAGTTCGAACCGAGCCCATGAGCGCAGCTAGTTGTCGGAGCTTTGCGGCTACAGTGGTCGCCCGCAGCTCCTCTTGCTCCGCGGCGTTTACAGCCTTCCACCGCTCCCTGAAAGCTCGCGCTTGCGCCTTCGTGATCCGAACCTTCATGGGCTCCTCTCTTCGCCTACCGTAGTGCACCTTATCGATATCTCCGTTCCTCTCTCGCTCCCCTCACCTGTGTCCTCTCACTTGAGGAAAGAGATCAGCGGGACTAGATGTTCGTCGGGACGGCCTCGCCGGCGGAGCCGATCATCGCTTTCTCTGAGGCCTCGGTCAATGCCTTGACGTGCCGCCGATCGGCCGTGAAGATCCGGTAGTGGGCAACCTTCGGCGGGATGTCGCGGAACAGGTCCTTCAACGGCCTAGGGGAGACCTCGCCGGTGGCCGGATTATAGACGAAGATCTTCTTGCTCCCCTCGGCCAGGGGGTTGATCGGACGGGGATCCAGGGCCGCCATGTCCACCTTGAACTCGATCCCTTGAAGCCGCTTGTGGAGATGTCGGCGGATCTCCTCCTCGAGGTGTTTCGGGGTCTGGAAACGGACCATCCGCTGCGACTCCTCGATGGTGGAGACGAAGTCGTACGCCATCTTCCACTTGACGTTCCGCCCCAGGATCTTCGCCCACTCCGCTCCAAGCGCCCGCTCATGCGGGTCCTTTGAGGTAGCCCACTCCCGGACGCGCTCCAGCAGGAACCAGTCGGTGAGCTCCAGGTAGCGGTCGAGCTCTTGGTACGGGTTGTACGGGGCCACCCGCGCCATCGTCTCCTTGAAGATCTCCTGCAAGTGCAGGTCGATGGCGCGGGTGGTCCGGTGATGATAGACCTGCGCGTAGAGAGCCAACTTGGCGTTCAGGAAACGGATGAGCGCTGACTCCCCGGCCTTGTGCAGGGTCAGCCCGTTACGAGTGAAAAACGTATAGAGCAGCAGCCGCTCGATGTCCACCATGTCGAGCGAGAAGCCGGTCATGTAGGCGTCGCGCTGGACATAGTCGAGGTTATCCACGGTGTAGATGCCCGAGAAGAGCGGGCGAAGCGCCGGCAGCCAGGCCGGGAAACTCCCGGATGGCAGTGCCTCCGGTTTCTTGATCAGGAAGGCGATCTGCTTCGGGTCGAGCTGCTCATTCGGACGGAAGGCACCGTTCGGGCTCCGTCGGATCGCCTTGATGGTCTCGCCGAGCTTCCTGGTGATGATCCCCATTCCGAGGATCTCATGGTTCAGCGGCTCGCCGCCGACGCGGAATTGCCGAAGGAAGTGGTCATCGAAGAAGTGCCCGAAGGGGCCATGGCCGACGTCGTGGAGGAGCCCCGAGATCCGCAGGAGCTCTTCGATAAACGGCTCGGATGGGAGATCGTCGCCGAACGTCGCCTTGAGGCTCGGGTAGAGATGCCGCGCGAACTTCCCGGCCACGTGCATGGTGCCCAGGACATGCTGAAACCGGCTGTGCTCGCCAGACGGGTAGACCCACCAGGTGCTCTGCAGTTGGTGGATTCGGCGCAGACGCTGGAGCCACGGCGTATCGATGATGTCCTTCTCGGTCCGCTCGGATCGGTCGCCTGTGGGGACGGTGAAGACGATGTATCGATGGATCGGGTCCGCCAGCAGCGCGACCCCTTCGTACGGCGAAGACGCGGGACGCTTCGCCTCACGAGGGGACTGCGGTGCCTTGGTGCGCGATGTGGCCATGTCTATTCCCTTTAAATCAGTGCAGACTCGAGCACGATGCCCCGGTCGAGTCGCTCGATCGCTCTCGAGAGTGTCTGCCGCAGCGAATCCGGCAGCACGGGGCTCTCCTCAAGCTGCCGACACAGATCGATGAGGCGCCGAAAGGCGCGAATCAGATCGCCTTCATGATTCCCGAAACTCTGCTCGACGAGCGCCAGCCAGTCATCCTCCCCGGAGACCCAGCGATGTGTCGCGGCCAGATAGCTGGTATGCATGAGGATCGGCAGCGTGACCTGGTACGTTCGCTGAGTCTTCTCCAGCTCCACGCTCAGCCCCTCCAGCACGGCGACCCTCCGGCGCAGGTGCGGCTGACCCCGAAGAAACAGCTTGCCGACCGGGCTCTCCGTTCCCCTCGACTCCTCCACAAGGCATGAGAGGAGGGCCGCCAGCTCCTCCGGCAAGAGCCCCTCGAGCACCTTTGAGAAGGCGACCCGGGCCACCAGCAGCTCATTGTCATGCCGGAGCGACGCGATCAGGCGGCCCTCGGGGCTCAGCCGTCCGTCCTCCAGATACCCGAAGTGCTGGAGGACCGCGACGACCTTCAGGAACTCTTCCCAATAGGAATTCTGGAGCTGCTGGAGCCTCCGGTGATGCCCTTCAAGGGTCTGACCCAACCGCCTCGAGTGCTTGAGCTGTCGTTCCCTGAACCCCCGCTCGGAGCAGCGGTGACACGGCATTTGGGACAGGGCCAGGCCCATCGCGTCGAGCTTCGCCCTCGCTTCATCCGCGAACTCGCCGCCGAAAAGGACGAAGGGGGAACGGGTCTGCGGGCTCCCTTTGCGGCCCCTGGCCCGTCCTCGACGAACTCTCGACGTCGCGACGTGCAGCGCCCTGACCCGCTCCCTCTCCTGCTCCAGCACGGCGCGCTGTTCTCTATAGTTGATCAGGGTGGCCACCTCGCAGCAGCGGGATGTCACCCCCTCGGCCTCGGCGATCCTGCCGATCAACTGCTCTTGTTCCGCTCTGATGGCCTCGATCTTCCGCCGATTCTGGAACTGCCCGAAGCTCCGCTCGATCGTCTTGCGGATCGCCTCCGGCTCTCGGTGGGCGTCGATCAGGAGCGCGGCGCTACTGTACCCGATCCGAAACCGACTGTCGATCGGTTCCGGCTTCCCCTGCACCAGTCGGACCGCGTCCTCGGCCGCCTCCAGCGAGTCCAGGGCCAGCAGACAGGTCCCTTCGAGATCGATCCCGCGCCGCCCTGCCCGCCCCGCCATCTGCGTCAACTCGCCGACGGTCAGGGCTCGGAACCCGAGATCGCTCCGCTTCCGGAGTCCGGCGATCACCACGCTCTTGGCCGGCATGTGAATCCCCAGGCTCATCGTCTCGGTCGCGAACACCACCCGGACCAGTCCCCGTTCGAACAGGACCTCGGTGAGCCGCTTCAGCGCCGGCAGGATCCCCGCGTGATGGAGGCCGGCCCCGCGGCGCAGCCCGTCCAGGATCAGCCGATTTAGGTCGCTCTCAGGGATGATGCTCGGGTAGTCGAGGAGTGTCCTCTTGATCGCCTCCTCGATCTCCTCCCCTCGGTCCGTGGGCAGGAGCGGCGCGCTCCGTTCGAGGAAGCGAGCCAGTGCCCGCTCGCACCCGGATCGGCTGAAGATGAAGTAGATCGTCGGGAGCCACCGGCGGGCCTTGAGCACGCCGAGGGCGACGCTTTCATCCAGCGGGCGACGGCGAAACACGCGAGATCCGCGGTCCCGACGCCGCTCCCACGGGCGGGACGGTCGATCGTCTGAGGATCCCCTACTGGTGCGCCAGGTCCGAGCAATCTGCTCGGCCGACGCGCGCTCCACGGGCCAGAGCTGCGCGTCCCGATCGCACAACAAGTACTGAAGGGGCACCGGCCGGTCCGGATGGTAAATGGCCCTGATCGGGCGATGGGTCTGTCCGATCCATTCGGCGATCTCGCCGATGTTGCTGACGGTCGCGGAGAGGGCGACGAGCTGGATCTCCGGCGGGCAGTTGATGATGATCTCCTCCCAGACGGTGCCGCGCCCCTCGTTACCCATGTAGTGACACTCGTCCAAGACGACATAGCCCAGACCCTCGGACTCGCCCGCGTAGAGCTTGTTTCGCAGGATCTCGGTGGTCATGATCAGGAGCGGCGCGCGGGGGTTCACCTTGACGTCGCCCGTCAGGATGCCGACGAGCCCCTCGCCCCACTGACGGGTGAAATCGGCGTATTTCTGATTGCTGAGGGCCTTGAGAGGGGTGGTGTACGCGATGCGCTGCTGGTGGGCGAGGGCGCGATAGATGGCGAATTCAGCGACGAGCGTCTTGCCGGCGCCGGTCGGCGCGGAGACGATCACAGACTGTCCATCCGCGATCAGGCGGATCGCCTCCTCCTGAAAGCCATCGAGCGAGAAAGGGTACCGGTCTCGAAATGAGTCGATCAGTGCCTGCGCGTCCCCTTCTCCTCCCATGATCTCTCCGCGTCAACAATAACAGATCGCTTACCTGCTTTCAACCGGCTCAGTGCAATGACCGGCGATACCCTTGTCATCCGCTACGGATCGGTGTAAGCTAAGGCTCGCCGATGACGGCAGATCGATGACATGGCAAGTCGAGGGAGCTGAGGATGGCTGAGGACTCCACCAGAAAGCTGTTGAAGGTGTTCGGGGTAGCTGTGACCGACTTCGAAGATCGGTGCCAGGAGGTCGCCAGGCAGGTTCGGGACGCCGCGAGCCGAGGCGGCGACCCGGCCGCGTTCTTGCCCCTGCTCGAAGGGCTGGTGCGATCGACCGCTGAGGTCACAAGGCGGTTGCTGGAGGTCACGCAGCTCATCGTCGAGCAGCAGAACCGTACCTCCGCCGAGGTGTTAGGCATCCTGGAGGCGGCGAAGCGGGCGAAGGGTCCTTCGACGTGACGGGGAGACAGACAGGGTCGAACGAGGCTGTCCGGGAGCAAATCCGGGCCGCGGTGGAGGCGATCGAAGGCGCGCTCGGAGGAATCGTCAGCTTCCTGGCCCCGCTCAAGCCGACCCTCCGAAACGAACTGATCCAGCTCTTAGGGGACAAGGTGGAACGGGCCAGGGCGGCCAAGGAGTCGCTGGAAAAGCTGCTCGCGGATCTGGAGCGGGGAGAGGGTGGGTGAGCGCGACGCTGACGGCGGCGGATCTTCTTGAGGTCTTTGCCGAATTCGAGCGGCGCGCGCTCGAGCTGTACCGGCACTTCGCTCAGACGTTCGCCGGAAACGCCGCGGCCGCGCGGATCTGGCGATCGATGTCGGATGCAGAGGCGGGCCACTTCGCGGTCCTTCGATTGGCCGAGGACCGACTTCCCCGAGTCGGCGCCCCGGCCGGGCCGAAGCCTGCCATCGACCAGGCGCGGCTGGATGAGTGGAAGGCCAGACTCGAGGAACTCGAAGCGAAAGGAAAGGGCCCTGGGCTCGCCCCGGCCGATGCGGCGGAAATCACGTTGACGTGGGAGCGGGAGGAGTTGCCGCGCCTCCTGACCCTCCTGGCCGCTCTCCCGGAGCCGGCGCGAAAGGCCACGGCGCTAGGCCTGGTTCAGGGAGCGGAGGAACACCTGGGTTGCCTAGAGGACTTGCTGAAGACCGTTGGCAGGGATTCGCTCCTTCCGGAGATCTCACTCCTAATGGAGTCGGTGGCGCGCCTGAAACTGCTCGCGACAGGGTAGTCCTTATTCGTAGACTTCCTTGAGCTTCTTCAGGATCGCCCTGCCCCGAACCACCACCTCGTCTCGCTGATTCTTACATTCCAGGCCGACCGTAAGAACTCCGCGCTCGTCGATCTCCTCGATCACCCCGATCGCCGTGATCTTGTCTCCCGAGCGGACCGGGGCCGTGAAATCCATTTCTTGACGGAGGTAGACACACCAGGGGCAGAGCTCGGCCAGGACACCCGAGAACATGCTGGCGGTGTGAAAACCATGGGCGATCCGCCCCTTAAACCGGGTTCGCTCGGCGAGCGGGTGATTGAAATGGAGAGGATTGAAGTCGCGGGACAGAAATCCAAAGTACAGGGTACCGGAATCGGTCATCGTTTTCGTATGCGAGTGCGTCTTTCCGACGTACAGATCGGAGTTCCGCGGCGTCGTGACAGGCCCGTATCCGTTCAGCTCGACTCCGTACACGGAAGAGAGGAGACGTCCGAGGGCGTCCGCGCTCTCGCGCTGCCAATCGACCATCCCGGCCATCACCGTCTCATAGTACTGCATCGGACCGAACACCAGGTTGGACCATGTCTCCGCGATCTGTCTCATCCAGGGCCTCCCCTCCGAATGACCAGCGGTGAGCGTGTGTCCTTTCCGACAGCGAAGATTGCGGCGGAGTATATGCGGGCATCCTTCTCCCGTCAAGGGAAAAAGCGCGCCCCGCAGCCAGCCGCGCTCACGATTCCGCGGCGACAAGCGTCTCGGTTGCCTGGACCCCTTGAATCCCGCGAATCTGGCCGATGACCATGCGGGCAAGCCCGGGGATGGTCTTGGCCTCAACCTGCAAGATGGCATCCCAGCGCCCAAAGACGGTGATCAGATCCTTTACCCCAGGGACGACCCGCATCCGGGACATCGCCTCCGACTCAAGCCCCGGAACCAGCCGCACCAGGACGTAGGCACTTACCATAGGCCACCTCCTAACCCCTCTGCATCGTAAGCGTTAGCCGGCCCGAGCGGTCGATCCGGTCCTGACATACCCGATCGTCCGCAGCAACCTCTCCCCTTCGGCCGATTTCAGGAAACTCAGCAGGTAGTCGCTGAGCTTCTTGGCCATCTCAGGCGAGAGGTACGGTGGGTGACCGGACGCGCACCAGATTGTGATCTTATGATAGAGACTCTGCACATCCCCCTGCATGCTTTACTCCTTTCGATCGTCACCGGTCCGATGGTCGGATCCCGGGCTAGCGACCCGTCGCCGCCTCACCTCTGAGCGTCATGCACGTGCTGGACGCACGAGCCACCAGCCGTTCCTGACTGTCCGTCACGTCGCACTCGACGAGCCCGATGGTCCGCCCTCCCTTCACGAGGCGAGCCACCGCCTGCAGGCTGGCTGTCCAGACTGGCCGGAGGAAGTTGATCTTCAGCTCGAGCGTCGTGAAGGTCTCCCCTTCTCCAAGTGATGCGGCGTAGGCACACCCCATGGCCAGATCCACAAGATCGCAGAGCGCACCACCGTGAAGCGTCCCGAGCGGGTTGGCATGGCGGCCGGCCGCCCCGAACTCGACGACGGCGCGGCCGGGCTCGACGGCGGTCAGCCTGAGGCCAAGCAAGGCAGCGATGGGCGGCTGCGGAGCCTCTCCCCGCACGACCCGCTGCAGTCCGGCGAGCATCGTCGGCATGTCATCGGTCTCCTCGATCCCGTTCATCTCGCACGCCTTCCCCCCCACTCAAGGCGCAAAGAATGTGAACGGCGTCGCTTGGACGAACGCACCCTTGCGGGATCCGATGAGCAAAGCGACCGCGCCCGTCGTGGGCTTTGAGGACGTGATGGCGGGCACACCCCTCACGCGGGATGGTCGAGGGTTGGCTCTAGTTCGTCCCATCGCGCTCCCTCTCGATCACTTCGTGACAACGCAACGTAGGCTCGAAAAACGAAGGCGCCTCGGAGCCGAATGCTCCTCATGAGGCGCCGTCATCATCCGAGGCACAGTCGCGCAGACCTACAGACCCGTCGGGGCTTTATATTCGCCGAACACCTCTCGAAAAACGCCGCAGATCTCCCCCACCGTCGCATAGGCCTTGACCGCTTGAACGATCGGGGGCAGGAGATTATCGTCACCCAGGGCGGCGTCGCGCAAACGCTTGAGGGCGCCGGTGACGGCCTGGTTGTCCCGCTCCCGCCTGAGGATCTCCAGGTGCTTGACCTGGGCGTTCTCGGCCTCAGGGTCGGCTCGGTACAACTGCAAGGGTTGGGGCTTGCCCTCGTCCTGGAACCGGTTGACCCCGACTACCGTTCGGGTGCCGGCCTCGACCTCCCTCTGGTGAGCGTAGGCCGCCTCCTGGATCGCGCGCTGCATGTAGCCGCGCTCGATCGCCTCGACCGCCCCGCCCGTGTTGAGCACCGCCTCTAGCTCTTCTGTTGCCCGTCGCTCCAGCTCATCGGTCAGCGACTCGACGTAATATGAGCCGGCCATCGGGTCTACTGTGTCCGCCGCGCCGCTCTCGTACGCGATGATCTGCTGGGTTCGGAGCGCGATCCGCTGGGCCTGCTCGGTCGGGAGGGCAAGCGCCTCATCGAAGCAGGAGAGCGCCATCGACTGGACGCCGCCCAGGACCGCGGCCAGCGCCTGGATCGCCGCGCGCGCGATGTTATTCTCCGGTTGCTGGGCCATCAGCGTGGAGCCGCCGGTCTGGGTGTGCGTCCGGAACATCCAGGACCGCGGATCCTCGGCCCCGAAGCGCTGCCGCATGATCTTCGCCCACATCCTGCGCAGCGCCCGATACTTGGCGATCTCTTCGAAGAAGTGATTGTGCGTATTGAAGATCCAGGAGATCCTCGGGGCGAAGGCGTCCACCGCCAGCCCGCGGCGCTGAGCCGCCTCGACGTACGCGATGGCGTTGGCAAAGGTGAAGGCGATCTCCTGCACGGCCGAGGCGCCCGCCTCTCTCATATGATACCCACTGATGCTGATCGGGTTCCAGCGTGGCACCTGGTCGGCGCAGTAGGCGATCAGGTCGGCCGCCAATCTCAGCGAGGGCCGGGGCGGGAAGATGTAGGTCCCACGGGCGACATACTCCTTCAGCACGTCGTTCTGGACGGTCCCGGAGATCTTGGAGAGCGGCACCTTCTGCTTCTCCGCGACCGCCACATAAAGGGCCGTCAGCACCGAGGCCGGTGCGTTGATCGTCATCGACGTGGTCACCCGATCCAGCGGGATCCCGTCGAACAACACTTCCATGTCGCGGAGGGAGTCGATCGCCACCCCGACCTGTCCGACCTCTCCGGTCGCCAGCGGGTGATCGGAGTCGAGCCCCATCTGAGTCGGCAGGTCGAAGGCGACCGACAGGCCGGTCTGCCCTTCCTTCAGGAGATACCGGAATCGCTCGTTCGACTCCTTCGCCGTCCCCGCCCCGGCGTACTGCCGCATCGTCCAGAACTGTCCCCGGTACATGGTAGGATAGATCCCTCGGGTGTATGGGAACTGGCCTGGAAAGCCGATGGCCTCGAGATGCGCTCTCCCCTCGTCGTCCTCCGGAGTGTAGAGCCGCTTCACCGGAAGGCCGGACGGCGTCGTGAACTCCGGGGCACGTTCCTTCGCGCGCTCGAGGGTGGGTTTGAGCGTTTCCTCCTCCCACTTTTTCTTCGCGTCCTGCAGCTTCTGCTTATCCATGTCCATCGGATGATCCTCGCTCACCCTCTTCCTCACCCTTCGAGCAGTCGCTTCGCGATCACCTCTCGCTGGATCTCGCTCGTCCCTTCAAAGATACGGAAGACGCGGGCGTCGCGCCAGTAGCGCTGGACCGGGAACTCCTGGGAGTAGCCGTAGCCGCCGAAGACCTGCATCGCCTCGGAGGTGACCCGCTCCGCCATCTCCGCAGCAAACACCTTGGCCATCCCCGCCTCAAGGTCGCAGCGCGTTCCGCGATCCTTCATCTCGCAGGCGTAGTAGGTCAGGCGCCGCGCCGCCTCGATCTCGGTGGCCATGTCGGCCAGCTTATGGCGAATGGCCTGGAAGGAGGAGATCGGCTGACCGAACTGCACCCGCTCCTTCGAGTACTTCAGCGCGGCCTCGAAGGCAGCCTGCGCCACGCCCACCGCCCTCGCCGCCGTCTGGATCCTTGCCGACTCATAGGTGGCCATCAACTGATAGAACCCTTTGTTCTCCACGCCGCCGATCAGGTTCTTCGCGGGCGCCGGGCAGTCCTGCAGGCTGAGCGTGAACGAGCGCATCCCATGGTACCCGATCGTCTTGATCGGCTCGCCGGCGATGATTGGAGGATCGAATCCATCGCCCGGCTCTTTCTCCACCAGGAAGATGCTCAGCCCCTTGTGCCGTTTGGCGAGGTCCGGATCGGTCCTGGCCATCAGGGTCAGGATGTGCGCCCGGTTCGCGAAGGTGCACCAGGTCTTGGCCCCGCTGATCAAGTAGGTGTCGCCTTGTCGCCTCGCGCGCGTCTTGATCGCCGCGGTGTCGGAGCCGGCGTCCGGCTCGGTGAAAGCGGCGGCGGTCAGGATCTCACCTGAGGCGATCTTCGGCAGGAACCGCCGCTTCTGCTCCTCGGTCCCGTGGGCCAGCAGCAGCGTCCCGGTGATGAGATTTCGGGTCGCGACGGAGCCGACGCTCAACCATCCCCGAGACAGCTCCTCCGTCACGATCGCCATGCCGACATAGTCCATCCCGGCCCCGCCATACTCGGGCGGAAAGGTCAGCCCGAAGTAGCCGAGGTCCCCCATCTTCTTGATGAGGCCAGCGGGGATCTCTTTGTTGGCCTGATCGTAGGGGTCGGCGATCGGAACGACCTCTTCCTCGGTGAACTGTCGAACCGCTCGCCGCACCTCTTCGTGTTCTGCCGACAGTGAGGACATCTGGGGACTCCAAACCTCGTATGAGACGAGCGCGGCGGAACGTCGCCACGCTCACAGCACGGCCACCGGCGGGACGCGCTAGGCCGCGACCGCGAGTTTCCTCGTCTCCTCCAGATTTCGCAGCCCGGTCGACGGGGTGTTGACCAGCAGGGCCATGTTGCCCGAGGGATGCTGGTTTTTCCACATCAGATCGTGGGCCTTCGGGATCGCATCGAACTCGAACACGTCGGACATGCAGGGGAGGACCCGCCCGTCTATCACGGAGTGATTCGCGGCATCGGCCTGCGCCAGGGTGGCGAAGTGGCTTCCCTGTAACCTCTTCTGTCTCATCCAGACGTACGCCGCGTCAAAGGTCAGGTTGAAGCCTGTGGTCCCCGCACAGAAGACGACCATCCCGCCGCGCCGGCAGATATAGGCGCTGACAGGGAACGTCTGTTCGCCCGGATGCTCGAAGACGATGTCGGGGTCCACACCCTTGCCGGTGATGTCCCAGATCGCCTTTCCGAATCGCTGGACTTCCTTCAGATAGTCACTGTACGCCGCCCGATCTTTCGTGTTCGGAAGCTGCCCCCAACACTTGAACTTCGTGCGGTTGATGTAGGCCTTTGCGCCGATCTCCATGCACCACTTGCCCCGTTCCTCCGTGGAGACCACCGCGATGGCGTTCGCGCCAGCCGCCTTGATGAGCTGGATCGCCATCGAGCCCAGTCCACCCGACCCGCCCCAGACCAGGACGTTCATGGCCGGCTGAAGCGTGTGGGGCGGATGGCCGTACAGCATCCGGAAGGCGGTCGCAAGCACCAGCATGTAGCACCCGGACTGCTCCCAGCTCAGGTGCTTCGGCTTCACGACCAACTGTTGGGCCTGCACGCGCGTGAACTGCGCGAATGACCCATCGGGAGTCTCGTACCCCCAGATCTTTTGCTGGCGACACAGCATCGGGTCGCCCCCGTTACACTGGTGGCACTGCCCGCAGGTTTCGTTACAATGGATGACGACCTCATCGCCGACCTTCCATTGCCTCACGGCGCTCCCAACCTTCCAGACGACCCCCGACGCGTCGCTGCCAGCGACGTGGTACGGGCGCTTGTGGACGTCCATCGGGGAGAGGGGGTGCCCGAGACCGGCCCAGACCCCGTTGTAGTTGACGCCGGCGGCCATGACCATCACCAGAACCTCGTCGGGGGCGATCTCCGGGACGTCTACGATCTCGCGCTGGAAGGACTCGAGCGGAGGGCCATGCCGCTCCTTTCGAATGACCCACGCATGCATCTTCTTGGGCACGACACCCAATTCCGGGATTTGCCCCAGCTCGTAGAGTTCCGGCGTTGTCATTCCCGACTCCCCGCTTTCAACAAAAAGGTTCAACCCCCGGCCACGCTAGGCCTGGCTACTCCCCCTTCACGCTCCCGTCGCTGAGTGGAAACACCGTTCTATGTCTCTTGCAAACCCTTGCCGCATTACGTCGATCCCGTGTTGGAGGCGGGTAAGTCGCGGAAAGCTCGGAGAAAATCAGTCCTCCGCCCCTCTCTGACACCCCGCACGCGCAGGTACACGCTCCAGTTGAAGCCGTATACTCTCTATCAAAATAAATGCGCTGTGTCAATCCATTGTCAGCGGGCCTTCGGCTTGGGGGCGCCCAGATCCCCGGCCTCCTCGCCCTCGAGTTTCGCTTGCATCTTCTTCACCAACTCCTCATAGGAAGACGTCCGGATGATCTTCGCGAACTGGGTCCGATAGTTGTTCACCAGGCTCACCCCCTCGACGATGACGTCATAGACCTCCCAGTTCCCGTCGTTCTTGAGCAGCCGGTACAGGATCGAGACGTCCTGGCCCTTCTTGGTCACGATCTTGGTCCGCACCTCGGAGAAGTTTCCGTCAACCGACTCGCTCAGGTAGACGACCTGCTCGCCGGTGTAGCCGTCAACCCGATTGATGTAGGCCCGCTCCAGAAGGTCGGTAAAGAGGCGAATGAACTCCTCTCGCTCCTTGGGGGTTCGCTGCGCCCAATACTGGCCCAGGGAGCGCCTCGACATCTCGGTGAAGCCAAACCGCTGCAAGACCGCCTGGCGGATCTTGGCCCGACGCTCTTGAAGCTTCGTGTCCCCTTTCAGGCTCGGGTCGGTCAGGATCTTCAAGACCTGGTCAACCGTCCCTTTGACCTGGTCGGTCGCCGGGCCGGCAAGGCTCTCCCCCGGGGTCCACGCCGCGAGCAACACTGCTACAGCGACCGCGATCGCGCTCCACGCGCCTCGTCTCTTGGCGCCGCTTCGACTCACCGCATCTCCTCCTTTACGTCTCGACCCGTCGCGTGCTCGAGATTCGCCACGGCGAGGTTGTAGTTGTACATGGCCTTGAAGTTCTCCGCCCGAAGCTTGGCGTATGTCCCGACGGCCTCGCCCAGGTCCCTCGCGTCACCGACGCCGAGGTCGAAGTTGGCCTTCGCCGCCACCAGCCATTTTCGCGCGTTCCGCCAGCCCTCGTCGGTCGCTCGTATATTCTCTTTGGCCTCGGCGATCTCTCGATGCGCCTTCCGCACCTGGAGCGGGATCCCCTGCTCCGCGAACTGCTTCGTCTCCCGTATCTTGAGATGCTCGGCCTGGGCGGCGCGGATCTTCCCTCTGGTGATCCCGAAATCGAGATCGTACTTCAGGCCAAGGACCACCGCAAGAAACCGATCGTTCAGCGGATCGAAGATAAACGGATTCCGCTGGTAGACTCGATTCCCTGCCTGAGCGTACAAGCCCTCCACGGCCAGGAAGAACTGCGGGTAGAGGCTGCTCTCCTCGACCTGAACCAACGCCTCCGTGGCCTTGAGACCGGCCCGCACCTGGGTCATCTCGGGCCTCAGGTCAAGCGCAGTCCCGATCGCCTGATCCTCCGGTTCGAGCTGTTTCGGCGGGACATCCAGCCCCTTCGCATCCAGCTCCAGCGGCTGCCCGGGGTCGAGGCCCGCGAACGTCCGCAGGGCGGTGGTCGCCAGATCGAACCCCTTTCGGGCTTCGTTCCTGTTCTTCAAGACCTCTCCCCGGAACGCCTTCAGCTTGTACAGGTCCACCTCGTCCACCTCCGGGGCCTCCGCCTTGAGCTGCCGCTCCGTTTTCTCGATCGCCTTATCGAGATCGCCCGAGATCTCATCGATCAGGCCGAGGAGATCGCTCGCGAGGAGTCTCCCGTAGTACAGTTCCTTGACGCGGAGGATCATATCGGATGCCTTCTCCTCGACCCTCGCCTTATCGACCTTGACCCCCTCAGCGGCGGCCTCGCGCAGCCCCGTGATCTTTCCAAACGTGTACAGGGGTTGGATGAGCGTCATCTCGACTCGCTCGAACACATTATTGATGACGGGTTTGTCCTTCCGATCCGGGGACCCGGTCTCGACGGACCCGCGCGCACGGGGCGACGGTCCGACGAACGCCTTCAGCTCGATCTGGGGATACCGGGCGGCATCGGCCTGATCCTGCTTGGCCATCGCCACCTCGGCCCCTCGCTGGAACTGGCGGATCTCTGGGCTGGTGGCGAGGGCGCGCTGGATCAGATCCTTCAGCGAGTAGGCCCCCTTCGCCTCAGGACCCTCCGCCCACGCGGTCCCCGAAAGGGCCAGGGCACCGATCAGGGCCAATGCGATCCCATGCGCCGGTCTTATTCGAGTGGCATCCTCCATGTGCACCTCCTGTAGCAAGCCGTCCTAGTCCGGCGCGACGTGGGTCCTTGTTGCGAACGCCGGCTAGATCTTGCCGAACACGTAATTCGAGATAAGCGTCTCTATATCAACGGGATCCTCGGTTTCCCGGAGCTTACCGCCAGGCGTGACCAGCTTGTCGGAGGATCCGGGCGTGATGCGAACGTATTTCTCGCCGATCAACCCCTTCGTTCGAACCGAGACGATCGCGTCCTCCTGAAGCTTGACGCCGGGGTTGATGCTCATCTTCACAACCGCTCGATAGTCGTTCAGGCCGATCTCTCTGACCCGACCCACCTCCACGCCGGCGATCTCCACGACCGACCCGTTCTTCAATCCCGCGACCGTGCCGAACTCAGCAAGGTACGTCTGGCCCCGGTCGCCGATCACCTCGAGCTTGCCGAGCCTGACCGCAAGGTAGGCCAACGCGGCGATCACCACCATCACGAATAGGCCAACCGTCGTTTCCATCGTGAATCGTTTCATCGATCGTGCCCCCTGTGTCGATCTCCCGTAAGGACCTGTTCCTGAGACACCGCGAATGCGCCGGAGAGCCCCGTCAATGGGCGAGCGGCCCCTCGGCGGCGCCCGTGACGAACTGTCGTACCGCGGGATTTGCGGAGGCAGTGATCGCCTCCGGGCTGCCATGCTCCACGATCACCCCATCATGCAGCATCGCCACGTTCTGGGCGATGTCGAAGATCTCCGGGATCTCATGGCTGACCACCAGGGCGGTGAACCCGAAGCGTTTGTGCGTATCCATGATCAGTCGATGGATCGAGTTGAGCAGGACCGGGTCGAGGCCGGTGGTCGGCTCGTCAAAGAGGATGATCTGCGGATCGCGGATCAGGGCGCGCGCCAGGGCAACCCGCTTTCTCATCCCTCCGCTGAGCTCCGCCGGGTACTTGTGGCCCATGTCGGCCAGCCCCACGGACTCCAGCCGTTCTAGGGCCCGCTCGACGATCTCGGTCTCGGCCATCCGGGTCTTCTCCCGAAGAGGGAAGGCGACGTTTTCCAGGACCGTCAAGGAGTCGAACAGCGCCCCACCTTGAAACAGGACGCCGAACTTTTCCCGCACCTGATCCAGCGCCGGCCCCCGCAGGGGGCCGAGGTGCACACCATCGACCATCACCTTCCCGCGGTCCGGCCGAACGAGGCCGATCAGGTGCTTCAGCAACACACTCTTGCCGCCCCCGCTTCGTCCGATGATAGCCGTGATCTGCCCCGACGGGACGGTCAGATTGAGCCCCTTGAGGACCTGCTGCTGTCCGAAGCGCTTGTGAAGGTCGATCAGCTCGATCATAGATCGGTTGAGAATCAGAAGAGGAGGGAAGTCATAAAGTAATCCCAGACGAGCACCAGGACCGACGAGAGTACGACAGCCTCCGTCGTCGCCTTGCCCACGCCTTCGGCGCCGTAGCCGGCGTAAAATCCCTTATAGGTGCAGACCCAGGTCACGATGATCCCGAAACTCAGAGATTTCAACACCCCGCCGACGACGTCGTGCATCTCCACGACGTTCCGCATCTCGGAGAAGTAGATACCCGAGCCGACGCCCAGCAGCTTGACCCCGATGAGATAGCCGCCGTAGATCCCGACCACGTCGAAGATCGCCGCGAGGAGCGGGACCGCCACCAGGCCGGCGATGATCCTGGGGACCACGAGATACTTCACGGGATTGACCGCCATCGCCTTCAGTGCGTCGATCTGCTCGGTGATCCGCATGATGCCGATCTCGGCGGCGATCGCCGACCCCGCTCGCGCCGTCACCATGATGGCGGCGAACACCGGCCCCAGCTCTCGAATCAAGCTCAGGGCGACGGCCGGGCCGAGCAGGGCCTCCGATCCGAACTTCCGAAGGGTGTAATACCCTTGAAGCCCCAGCACCATCCCTGTGAACAGCGCCGTGAGCAAGATGACGGCGGTTGACTTTACCCCGATGAACTGTATCTGGCGGACGATCCGCCTGAACTTGAGCGGCGGACGCACCGCCCAGAAACAGGCCAGGCCCAGGAAGATCGTCATGCGCCCCATGCCGTGAACCTGCTCCAGGACTGTGCGCCCGACGGACTCGAGTGGGTTGGTTCTCACCATCTCCATGAGGACACGGCAGCGACGTTGCGGTTCGAGGTCAACGGTGGTTCGAGCGTTTGAAGGATTGCATACGGCCTACCGGTTGTCAACCGTTTCCTCCCCGTTCCGAGCCGGGATCTCAGCGTGCCCGTCGCCCCATTCGGCGCCCCCTGCAGGCCACAATTCGTTGAGGCAAGGGGATCCTTCGGGGGTCGCTCGGAGAAAGTCCTTGCGCCGGGCGCGCGGCATACCCTATCATGACGCGAGCCTGTCGGCGCGGTGCGATTTCTCCAGCGCGCGGACGCTCGGCAGGAGATAGTGTAGCGGCTCATTGAGAGCACGCGGGAGAAGCGATGATCGAGACAACGAGCACCGCACACGGTCGGAGGCGCACTGCCGCGTCATCTCTCCGTCGGGCTTGGCCCGGCCTCGTGGTCCTCGTCGCCTTGGGGTTGATGATTGTCTTCGTCATGACCCCAACGCAGCCTCGGGCCCTGCCCTCCCAGATCCCACTCACGATCACGGGCAAAACAGATGGGAACGGAATCCCGTCAGGCTGGGAGATGGAGGTCTTCCACGACCCTCATCGGATCAAGCTCGAGTCGCTTCAGAATGGTCGATTCGGCATCCGCCTGATGAGCGACGCCAGCTCTTTTGGTCTCTACAAAACGGTCGATGTGGACCTCAAGGAGTTCCCCATCTTGAGTTGGAAATGGAAAGTGGATCGAGTCCCACCCGAGGGCGATATCCGGGAGCGAACTAAAGACGACCAGGCCGCCCAAGTCTATGTGGTCTTTCCCGCGTGGCTCCAATTCCGCAGCCCCATCCTCGGCTACATATGGGACAGCAATGCGCCGGTCGGCACCGTCTCGGATGGTCACTCCATGAATCCCACGAAGGTCGTTGTCCTGCGAAGCGGGAAGCAGGATCTGGGGAAATGGGTTCAGGAACGCCGAAACGTGGCGGAGGACTATAGGAAACTTTTCGGCAAGGAACCTGACAGGAGCGTGGGACGTGTGGCGATCTGGATCAATACGCAGCACACGAAGTCCTCAGCGGAGGCCACGTTTGCCGACCTTCAGTTCCTGCGAGGCAACTGAGTCCCGTTCGTCCGGGAACCGTCGCCCTGGCTAGAGCGCGGCCCGGATCTTCTCCCCGATCGCCCGAATCCGCTCCGGTTCCCCCCTGACCAGCGTCCAGTCAAAACCTTTCCCATCGTTGATCCACCGCGGGATCAGGTGCAGATGGAGATGCGCTACCGACTGGAACGCCGCGGCGCCGTTCGCCTGCACGATGTTGAGGCCGTCGGGCCGGAGCGCCTTGCGTACGGCCGATGCGATCCGCTTTGCGACGACGGCCACGCCGGCCAGGTCCTCCTCAGTGATGTCGTACACCATCGCCGCGTGCGCCTTCGGGATCACCAGCAGATGACCGTCGTTGAGCGGATTGATGTCCATGATGGCAAACGTCCGTTCGTCATCGTAGATCGTCATCGAAGGGATTGCTCCATCGCGAATCTTGCAAAAGATGCAGTCCATTATCTCCTCCTCGCTTGCAAGGTTTCCTCCACTCCGCCAAGCAGGACGGGCGCTGCCCGCAATGGACGTTACCACCTCGACGGCCGCATGACAACCCCGCTTCGACAAAGCGTTTGAGGTCAGCTCTCACACGCACTTCACGGCCGGACATCCTTTTCCTCACCGTTCCCACCCTCCTTCAGGGTAGTTTCAGCGTGTAAACCTTACATGTCGATCCCCCCGAGAGGTCCTCTGCACAGTCAGCAACGTTCAGCGGTGACTCTGGAACAATCAGTTCAAAACCAAGGGGTTGCTCGCCACGGGCAGCGACTATCTCCTCGAGTTGGTATGGATATTGCCAGCTTCCGTTTGCTACTGGTTGGACCAGACTCCTTCCGCGTACCACGCGCCCACTCCGGCGTGATCAACCACGTGAGGTCGAGGAGGATAACAGGCCATGAAAACCCTCAGAAAGCCGAGAAGGATCAGGGCGGCGAATGCCTTTGCCTACTTGCAGACCAGAGAGAAGGAATTGCGGGAGCGCCTGCTGTCGAAAAGGCAAGCTCTGGCGCGCGACCTTAGGAGGGAGCTTGAGCAACGCTGGAATCGGCCCGCCCAACGGGAGGTTGGCATTGACCTGGCCGAGGAGGTGGGAATCTCGCTCGAGGAGGAGATCGGTCTGACCGCGGCCTCCCAGCGAACCGAGGTGATCAGGCAGATCGATCGGATGCTCGAACGGCTCGAGGAGGGGAGAGGCGGGCTCTGCGAGGACTGCGGCCGTGAGATCGGCAAAGCGCGGCTGAGGGTCATACCCTTCGCGACCCGCTGCACAGATTGCCAGGAGCGATGGGAGCGTTCTCCCGCGCTGTCAGGGAAAGGAACATTGCTGCCTATGATGGGGATCGAGCAGCTCTTCGCGGCGGGCGGCTAGCCCTGCGGTCCGAATCCACCCTGCTGCCGGACCGTTATCTCAGAACCATCCATCCGCGACCGATCATGCAATTGCGATAGATCGTCTGATAATCCCCGGCGGCCGCTCCCGCGCCCGACGCCCCGCCACTCACCCCGCCCACGACGGCCCCGGCGGCCGCTCCCGTCCCGCCGCCCCCGCCAAAGATCCAGGAGAGGACGGCGCCGATCCCGGCGCCCCAAAGCGCGCCGCCCACCGCCCCGGTCGCCGCCTGGTGGCGCCGCACGTTCTCATCGGCGATCGTGGCGCACTCCGACAGGTCTCGATCGTATCTCGCGCGGTCGCGAATCGTGGCGGGATCGACCAGCGGAACATAGCGCGTGGCGCAGCCGGACAACATGACCACAACGAGCCCCAGCACCGCTATCCTTTTCATACGGGCCACCATGTTCCTCGTCATGAATGTCGCTGGCGGAGGCGTGTGGGGGTCGAACCCACCAACCCGTTATTAGCGGGTTCGCTGGTTTTGAAGACCAGGAGGGCCACCGGGCCCATTCCGCCTCCGCGCGTCCTCAGGATAGCCGAGAGAGCGAGATGCTGTCCACCTATTTTGCCGGCGCAAAGACACTCCGTTCCGAGGATCGGGGCGGGCGGTTCACTCTGTCTGCACCGAGCGAGAATCGTTGCCACCCATCCTGACTTCTGATACGATGCGCAGCGTTCCATCAGGGAAACCGACGTTCTCACAAAGGAGGAATCCATGAAGCGCATGGCGGTATCGATCGGCTTGACCATGGTCATCGGAATGACACTGGGGCTGATCGGAACGCAGGTCTTCAGCGCCGAGAAGGAGCTGGCGGAAGGGAAGGTGCTGCAGCGGGTGGGTCTCGCCGGGGTGAAAGGCAAGGAGGTCGCTCTGGTCTTGCGGGAACTCCCGCCCGGAAAGGAGAGCGGGAAGCACACCCAGTCCGGGACCGAGGTCGCCTATATCCTGGAGGGCTCCGGGGTTCTGGAGGTGCAGGGGAAGCCGCCGGTCACGCTGAAGGCGGGGGACTCCTTTCAAACAGGGCCGGGCCAGGTGCACAACGTGAAGAACGCGAGCACGACCGCCCCGATGAAGGCCCTGGTGTATTACGTGGTCGAGAAGGGGAAGGCCCTCGCCGACTTCTCAAAGCCGGCGAAGTAGAAGAAGAGCGCGGTGTCGGGTTATGGCTTGACCTCGACGACGGTCACCTTCTTCATGATGTCGCCCACTTTGATCTTCATGACGAGGTCCATCCCTTCCACGACCTGACCGAACACTGTGTACTTGCCATCGAGCGGGGGCTGCGGCGCCAGGGTGATGTAGAACTGGCTTCCGGCGCTGTTGGGAGCCGGCGTCCGAGCCATGGCGACCGTGCCGGTCAGATGCTTCCTGGAATTGAACTCGTCCTTGATCGTATAGCCGGGGCCGCCGCTCCCATTCCCCTTCGGATCGCCGCCCTGGACGACAAAACCGGGGACAACCCGGTGAAAGGTCAATCCATCGTAGTACCCCTGCTTGGCCAACTTCACGAAATTCGCCACGGTGCTCGGCGCATCCTTGTCGTAGAACTCGATGACGATCTTGCCAGCGTCCATCTCAATCACGGCTTTGGGACTCATCGCTTTGCCCGCCTCCGCCAGGCTCGCAAGGCTCAAGAACCACACCGCCACAGACAGTATCCCGATCGTTGTCCGCATCGCGTCCCTCCTTGGACTCCTCCATCGCCAGCGGCCATCAATATCACCGCGCCGCATCCCTGTCAAACGATTTCGACGCTGCGCACGCGCCCTGTTGCAGAAGCGGCGAACGTCAAGTAGAATCCATCGTCGTCGATGTCGAGAACACCGGCCGGCGATGAAAGGCCCATGATATGGACGGACAGATCACTGATATCGAAGGGATCCGCGTCGGACACTGTAGCGACCTCGAGGCCATCACCGGGTGCACCGTGCTGCTGTGCGAGGAGGGCGCCGTCGGCGGTGTGGACATTCGCGGGTCGGCGTCCGGCACCAGGGAGCTCGACCCCCTGCACCCGCTCCATCTCGTTGACCGCGTTCACGGCGTCCTGCTGTCCGGCGGGTCGGCCTTCGGCCTCGACGCCGCCGGCGGGGTCATGCAGTACCTGGAGGAACGCGGCGTTGGTTTCGACGTCGGGGTCGCGCGGGTGCCGATCGTGCCGGCAGCGATCCTCTTCGATCTCAGGATCGGCAACCCGCGCGTGCGCCCCGATCGAAGCATGGGATACCGCGCCTGCGAGGCCGCCACGTCGGGACCCATCGAAGAGGGGAGCGTGGGCGCGGGAACCGGCGCCACGGTCGGCAAGCTCAGGGGGATCGAGTGCGCGATGAAGGGGGGCCTGGGAACGAGCAGTCTCTCGCTGCACGGCGGGGCTCTGGTCGGCGCGCTTGCAGTCGTGAATGCGTTTGGGGACGTGATCGATCCAGCGACCGGCCGCATACTGGCCGGCCTCAGGGACAGTCCGGCGGGGAGAGACCTCCTCGACACGGCGGCTCAGATGCAGGCCGGGGTCCGCCCATCAGGGTATGTTCGGGAATCGACCACCCTCGTTGCGGTCGGCACCAACGCGAAGCTGACCAAGCTCGAGGCGACTAAACTGGCGCAACTGGCCCAGCTCGGACTCGCCCGAACGATCCGGCCCGTCCACACCACCCTTGATGGCGACGCGATTTTCGTGTTGGCCACCGGCCGAGTCTCCGCTGAGCTGAACGCCTTGGGAGTGATTGCCGCGGAGGCCGTCGCCCGGGCCGTAGTTCGGGCAATACGACTCGCCAGAGGCTTCAGCGGAGTCCCCTCCTTCGCAGACCTGCGCCAGATGAACAGTCAACGGCACGCCCGCTGATCCCTGATGAACTCGACCAGGGAGAGCACCAGGGAGATGGCGAAGGGCTTGAGAATCACGTAGGCGACCCCCTCGTGCTTTGCTGCCTCAATGACCTCAGGAGACGTGTGCCCCGTAATCAGAATGGCCGGCGGCGGCCGGGTGAAAGTTCGAATACGCCTGAGCAGGACCAGCCCATCAAGACGGGGCATATGATAGTCGGTGATCAGCAGGTCATAGCAGTCGGCTTCTAACGTGGCGAGCGCCTCCAGACCGTCCCCCGCGCAGGTGACCGCACAATCGATGGATTGCAAGGCCTCGAAGAGCATCTCGCGGATTTCCCGGCTGTCATCAGCGACCAAGACCCTGAACGCGCTTCTTGCCCTCGAGCTTGGATCACGCATCCCTGTGTTTGCCCTGCTGTCTTAGGCCCCCCGGACTCCGCCCCCGCGCCACGCCGAACTCGAAGACCGTGAAGCGAACCTCGAGGTCAGCCCGCCGTCCCGGACCTCGACCTCGCCCCGACCGAGCGATCACGCGAACATCGGCAAGTCCATACCGCTTCAAGGCCTTCGCCAGGCGGTCCACCTTCTTATGCATGAGCGAGGCCCCCAAGGCTTTCTTGAGGACCTGCCAGGAGATCCGCCCCTCCTGCCCCACTCTGACGGTGGAGACCACCAGGAGCAGATAGAGCTTCAGCGCCTCTCTGGCCATAGATGGGAACCATCGAGATCGGCAGACCCGCCTTAGAAGCTTTACCCGCTCATCCATGCCGCTCTCTGGAATTTGTGTGGAGGAAGATAGGATATATAGACATGATTGTCAAGCAAAATAAGGACTATTTATCTTCACCGATGGACTTTGGCGATCGCGAAGGGCCTGCAAATCCTATTGACTTCATTTCAAAAGCGAAGTACTGTTCGCCGGAGGAGGACCGCGTGAGCGCAGACCTGAGGACCCAGATCGGTGAGAGAGTGAGGCGGATTCGAAGGATGCGGAACCTCACCCAAAAGGAGCTGGCCGATAAGATCGTGGGGAGGCTGGACTACACCTATATCGGAAGGATCGAGCGAGGGGCGCAACTCCCGTCGCTGAAGGTATTGGACAAGCTTAGCGACGCATTGGCCGTGCCCCTCGCGTACTTTTTTCGGGAAGATTCACTCTCTCATCTCTTACCTGAGGAGCTCCGCCGACTCAGTCGAGACAAAGAGCGAACAGCCCTCCTGCGCGAGGTGGCCAAGATATCGCGCGGGGATGTCTCGCTGTTATTGGAGATCGTCCGCGTTCTCGACAGCCATCGCAGGATGAAAGGGGCTCAACGGTATGCCACTCCCCATGCAGCGGAGCAGCGAAAGACACAGCGGGCGGCGGAGTCGAGAGATCTGTACCGAACGAGGCCTGGAGGGTCGGAAACGGGAGTGCTTCGAGAGGCGATCGGGGAGCTGGGTCGGCTCGTCACACAGGCAAAACGATCAAGACTCCCGAGCTCTCAGCGTGCCGTGAAGGCGCTGGAACGAGCCCGCCGAGAGTTGAGCCGAGGCGTCATCAGGTCCTCCTGAACAGGATCAGGACTTGCCCTCACCGGATGGCTTCTCCTTCTCCGGCTCCTTCTTTGGGGTCACGTCGATCGCGTCTTTTCCCGCGATCGACTCTTTGAAGCCCCGGATCGCCTTGCCCAACCCGCTCCCGATCTCCGGGAGCCGGCTCGCGCCGAAGACGACCAGCACAATGATCAAGATCACCAGCAACTCGGTCATCCCAAGCCCGAACATGAACCTTCCTCCCTGCGGGGTCTCTCAGGCGTACGAGACCCGCGCGTCTCCCTGGCGACGGGTCAGCTTCACACTATCGAAGTGCTCCAAGAAGGGGATGGCGAACTTCCGGCTCACCCCCAGCAGGTCCTTGAACTCGGGCACCGCGATGGAGGGGTGGGCCTTCAGGTAGTCGAGGAGCGCCCCCTTCGCCCGCTCGTAATGCTCCCGATGCAGGTAGAGGTCGTCCTTTATCTTCACGAGCGCTCCTTCGTCGGCAAGGCGATGAAAGATCGTAAGACCGGTCTTGCCGCCTCGCGCCCGGCTCAGCGCAAGCTCCGAATTCGGCGGCTGGAAGCCCGCCTCTCGGTAGAGCAGCTCCAGCCGCTCTTTCACGCCCTGCTCCTCCGCAGAGAGGGTCGGCTGATGCGCGTAGTGCCGCACCTTCTCCCGATCGATGACGATCATCTTCTGTTCAACCAGATCCTGAAGCAGCCGGCTGAACAGTGCGGATCCGATGTGAGCCAGCCTGCTCCGCAACTCCTCCTTCGGCAGGCCATCCTTCAGCGGCTCCTTCCTGTGGAACTCCTCCAGACGAGCGAGGATCTCGGTCGCCAGGCGATCATGCGTGGTCCGATGGAGATAGCCAAGCTCCCCCTTCACTCCCAGCGCGACGGCCACGCCGCCCTGCACGAGGCGCGCCAGCTCCGCCGCGAGCGTGGCCTCGCCCAGGCTCGCCGAGGCCCTCAGTGCATCGAGGGTGACCGGCACCGGACCGGCCTGCAGCAGCAAGCGCTCCACCTGCTGGGCCGACGTACCGCTCGACAGGACCCTGAGATGTTCCAGCAACTGCGCCTTCGCCCGCCGTCGCACGGGCGGCGTCGGGTCGAGGATGCTCCCGCCCCCGATCGTCACCGCCGGGGAGTAACTGCGAAGGACATACCGATCGCCGGCCAGCCCGGCGGCCGATCCCTCGAGCCTGATATGGGCGAAGGTCTCCTCACCGGGGTTCAGCTCCTCTCGATCGAGCAGGATGGCGCGGGCCAGGATCTCGCTCGTACCAAGGTGGAACCGAACCCTGGCTCTATTTCGCAACGCACGAGGGGCATCCTTCAGAAGGGCCAACGAGACGTCGAAGGCCGTGACCGTTTTCAGCGATCCCGGAAACGCCAGCAGATCGCCGCGCTCGAGCTGCTCCACCTCCAATCCCGGCAGGTTCACCGCGGTCCGCTGCCCGGCCCAGGCCTGCTCCACCGTCTTGCCGTGGACCTGAAGGCGCCGAATCCTGGAACGGTGCTCTTGCGGCAGGACGACCACCTCGTCCCCGACTCTTGCTGTCCCCGACCAGAGTGTGCCGGTGACCACTGTGCCGAATCCCTTCATAGTAAAGACACGGTCGATCGGAAGACGGAAGATCCCGTCGCGGCGCTTCGGTTCCACCGACTGGGCCAGATCACACAACGCCGTTCGCAGCTCCGGCAGTCCCTGCCCGGTGACGGAGGAGACGGGGATCACCGGCGCGCCCTCGAGAAAGGTCCCCGCAAGGAATCCTCCCAGATCGACACGGACCATCTCCAGCCAATCCGGCTCGACGAGATCGACCTTGGTGAGCGCAACCAGACCCCGTTTGACCTGGAGCAACTCGCAGATATGCAGATGTTCTCGGGTCTGCGGCATCACGCCCTCGTCGGCGCCGATGACCAGGATCACCAGGTCGATCCCGCCGGCGCCGGCCAGCATCGTCTTGACGAACCGCTCGTGCCCCGGAACATCGACGATGCCCAGATGGACGCCGTCCGACAGGGCCAAGTTGGCGAACCCCAGCTCGATGGAGATGCCCCGCTCCTTCTCCTCCTTCAGGCGATCGGTGTCGATCCCGGTCAGCGCCTTCACCAGCGCAGTCTTCCCGTGATCGATGTGCCCCGCGGTCCCCACGATGATATGCTTCATCGACATACCGGCATCGTAACATACCGGGCTGAGAGGCGACAAGGTCGAACTCCCACCCACCGGGATTCGTGCGGCGAAAGTGCGCAGATTAGTGGTTGTCATCTACACTGCTGCCAATGGGAAAAGGAGGGTCATAAAAGGCTTGACACCCTGCCGGGCTAGTGACATGCTGCCGCCACAGAGGAGATCCTGATGCCCCAGGGGTGACCATAGGACTTCAGTCGCTCCTCGCAATTCGGTCGGCGCACTACTTCACAACGCCCTCTCGGGTGTAACTCGGCCTGAGAGGGTGTTGGTGTTTGTGGCGCGAGGAAGAGAAGACAATAGGGGTGGGAAAGGCAAGGTTACAATGACTTACACCCACACCCTGAACGCGGTTGGGGCAGCGTCCGCAGTCCGGCCGACTGACGGCTGGGGCAGGAGGCCGTCGCCGCGCCCTTGCCGAGGGCCGCCTCTTGAGTGTGAGAGTCTGCAAGAGGCGGCAGCCCAACGCGGTGGTGAGAATATCGATCTAGCCGGCTAGCACCGTTACAATCGAGGGTGTGCGATCGCATTCCGATCCAGGGGCGAGGGAATAGGCTGCAGGACGCCGCAGTGTTTGGGTTATTAGACAAGTCTGTCTATTTGTAGTTAGGCTTCTCAGACAAACAATAGCCTCGAAAGGAGGGCGACCCTCATGAAGAAGTTATTGACACTGGCACTGGCCATAACACTCCTGGCTGCTTTCGCGGGTCTCAGCACCGCGCAGCAGAAAGCCGAAGAGAAACGCCAGCCCACACCGGCAGGAAGCGCGGAACAGGCTGAAGAAGCGGAAATGGTTCGATTTGCTGAATGCGTTCCCGCTGCTCTAAAAAAATCTGCGCAGAAACGCCAGGAGCTCGTTCAGAAGGGGAAGAACCCCGAAACGCAGACGGGCATATTTTCCTTGTGGCACGGCAAGAGGAAAACCCGTAAAGAGTGCCCCTATCCCAACTGACTGTGAGTCAGAGATAGCAAGGCGCTGGCGAAGAGCCGGCCGTGTCATCGCCCCGCGCGACGTAGAGCCGTTGTGGCCGAGCGCCGTTGCCTCACGAGGGCCGAAGGGCGGGCACGGCCCGTGTAATGGGCCGTGCCCGAGGGCGCGATTGGAGTTCGATGTCCCGTCGCGTTTACTGAGGGCCGACGCACAACGTGAATGCCCACACCGCGGCTACTGAGCGACATCCATCTGGGGCAAGACCCGGCGTCGATCTAATTGCTTGAGCCTTGCTGACAATTGTTTCAACGACGTGGGACCGCATGCTTGCGAGCATCATCACCCGGCGAGGCACTGCGCCGAACTGTTGGCTTGCGCTTGTTGTTGTTGCTCTGGGTGCCTCGGCGTGTAAGACGGGTGGTCTATCAGAGAAGGGGTCATCTCCAGTGAGGGGGCTGCTGGTAACAAATCAGAGCATGATTGAGGCCGCCCGCTCACCGTGTCCGCTTGACGACGAGATCGAATTTTTCTCCCACGTCTTCCAACTGTTGCCGGATGTTGTAATCGTCTACCCAAGCGAGAACTACTATTATTTCGAGACGACTTGCGGGGGAAAAGTTATACGTGGAAATATTCGGCTCGATATAAAGGATCGAGACTCGGGAATAGTGCATTTCGCGTACTACGCCGTTGGTGGCGTCGAGGAACACTACAAAGCTCTATCCAAGCAGGATCTGTTGCATTCAAGGAAAATTCGCGACTTTGAGTACCGCTTGTCGTTTCGCGGTAAAGACGTTCTGTTCAAACTGCATGACATACCGCAGATCCCATGCTCTTCTGTGAAGGCGGATGAAGAAAGCGTCGGTAATCTCATGGATGAATCGGGCCTGGGGTTCATGCTGTTGTACAGTCACGGGCAAAAGGCGTTTAAATTTGTTCTCTGTCATGAGACGCCTGGCAGCGTGCCGGTTAACGTGACCCGCATCTATGGAAATATGTTTCTCGACGAGAGGACAGGTTTTGCTTTTTATAGAGACGAACACGTAAAAAGAGATAGGCTCATTGGCGTCAGCGTTCAGGAGGTTCGCAATAATACGTATTTCGATGGCCCGTTTGATCAACTCCCCGAAAACTATTTGCAAGGAGATAAGTTGCGCGTCTTTATCGAGGAGGCATATCCAGCTTATATTGGTCAGGTGGACAGATTCGGAGATTTTATTGGAACAAATAATGAGAGAGTCGTCATATCCCCATATGAACTCTACGTGAATAGAGAAGAGTTGACGAAGACCAGCGTGTGCGACGGCGTAAGCGGCGAAGACGAATTCCTTTTGTGTTTTCGGAATGAACTGGAGCGAATCCGAAGCGTGCAAAGGCGGTAATTGGCCGATTGTACAGAAACCCAAAACCTCTGGGTCTTGTACAAATTCCCCAGATTACAGATTCCGGGGACACCATACTTAATTTGCTGAAGAGGGACGCAGACGGATAGGACCCAGAAATGCCACGGATTACGCGGGTGGTGGTGCCCGGGATGCCGCATCATGTCGCGCAACGAGGGGAACCGGTGCCAAACGACGTTTTTCAACAAGGACGACTATCAGATGTATATCACGCTGATGGCGGGGTGGTGTTCACACCACGAGGTGACTGTATGGGCCTACTGCCTGATGCCGAACCACACGCATCTGATCGCGGTGCCGCTATCGCAAGCAGCTTTGCGAGAAGCCATCGGGGAGGTAGATCGGCGCTATCGGTGCGAACAGCCGCTCACCCTTGCCCTCTCCCCTATTTGGGAGAGGAGAGACAACGGTGTGGGCGACGTGCGGACGATGAGGGTGTTGGACGGGTTCGTGACGAAATTCCAAACCGAAGGGCAGAAACACAACTGAAGGTCCAGGGGGAGACGAATGTGCCCCTAGGCCGCCACTTCCACCCTTGGTTTGATCAGTCGTGAGCGGGGCGGAGCGACCTTCTCGATCCAGACACGGACGACAGCCTGCCCGGACTCCTGGCGAGCCTTCGCCAACTCGATGTTCTTCTTGCACAGTTCTGGGTCTTCCTCTGGCAGGAGAACGACCAATGCGTTTTCCGGGATCTGTTCGGCCACGTCGGGGTGCTCGAGTAGGTAGAGGTCGAGCTCTGTTGACAGTTTCAGGTTTTTTGTGAATAGCTCTTGGTCCGTCATGCTCTCTTCCCTTTCAGGAATGCCTCTTTGTACCGTCCCCAGTTCTCGTCGATGTCCTGGTCAGCGAATGTCAACGCCTCTCCCAGATCTTTGGTGAGGAGGGGGACTTTCTCCGCGGTGCCATCAGGGCGGATCCTATCCATATTGGGAAAGCCATGGGCGGTATCGTAGCGGATAACCGGGCACCAGCTCCCTTCGATGAAAGTCTCATACTGCACCACGAACCGCCTAACCACCCCGCGTTCAGTGACGTGCTCATGCCGCTTTCGGTCATTCAGGGTGAGCAGGTAGCTGTAGCGGCTGACCTTCATTAAGCAGCATCCTTCACTGCCTTCCCCCATTCTCGAAATCAGCCTTAGCCATACTCGATTCACCGCAAAAGTCAAAGCGGTTATCAGTTATTCTGCTGTTGGGCAAATCCCGCGCAGGCATACCCACTCATGGAGACCCAACTTTCCCTTGACGCTGCGAGAAGGGAGAGGCTATAAGAATCTCATGACATTCCAGCGAAAGCTCTTCCTCGGCTTCTGTATCATGGTGATCCCCATCGCGCTGATCGGCGCAGAGGCGCTCTGGACCAACCGGGAGGAACGCCAGGCC
>Ga0187892_10003007_pt1 | contig 31907 bp, 27 predicted proteins | sample MA1701073metaG_FD_139345 | JGI IMG/M metagenome (GOLD analysis project Ga0187892, IMG submission 139345) | Bio-ooze microbial communities from a basaltic lava cave in the Kipuka Kanohina Cave System on the Island of Hawaii, USA - MA170107-3 metaG ...
CGGCCTACTCGGGACGAACGGAGAAAGGTCTTGTAAATCAAGGCCACAAATCCGCTCGTCCCGAGTAGCCGACGTCTGCGGCGGCGTATCGAGGGACCACTCGCGAGAAAATCGACAGTCTCGACGGCTGAGGGAGGTAACGGCGGATGAAGGCATTTCTCCACTGTACCGCGCGGAGGACGATGCATCGTCACGGCATGCCTTCGCTCCGAAACGGTCAGCTACCGGCTACCGCCGAATTTGGGCAGTTCGGGATGACGCCGGCGAAACTCTTCGTACACCTGCGCGTCGGAGTAGTCGCGCATCTCGCAGATATGTTCGCCGCGGAACCTGATGACGGCACACGTGCGCTGATCCATGATGTCGTCAGGCGCATTCTTCAACCAGCTGCGTTCGCGAATCTCGACGATGACGCGTTCGTCGGCTTCATACCAATCGCGCCACACTTCCTCGTAGCCCCAGTCGGCGGCGCCGAGACCGAACTCGCGATTGGAGAAAGCGCGCAGCACGGCGCCCCGTCCGTGCCATTCGCCGCCGATCGGCGGGGCGCCGGCGACCCAGTAAACGATGTCGTCGGTGAACATGCGTCCGACTTCGTCCATCTGTCCGGCGAACAGCGCTTTCTCGTATGCCCGGGCAATCTGCGTGCGTCGGTTCATTGTTCGCCCTCCGGTGGGGCCGCCAGCTTTTGCGCCTTGCGGCCGCTGCGTTCCATGGGCTTGTCGAGCTCGCCGCGGTGATGATCGAGGACCTTCCAAAAGTCGAGGGCGCGCTCGATGAGCTGCTGCGAAGCGGTTCGCAGCGCGTCACTCGCCTTCACCTGGCGCACGTTACGTTCCATGTCCTCCGCGTCCCACCCGCGCGAGTGAGCGATGAAGGGAAACGGCGGGACGGCGAAGCCCAGCTCACCCCAGAACATCAGCAGCTGGCCGGCGACGGCTTGTACATTGTCCTGGCCGCCGGTGATGATGAAGGCGACGACCTTGTTTCTGATGAGGATGCGGTTGTGCGTCGTGATCTGATTCTGAATGCAGTTCATGCGCTCGGTCATCTTGTAGTACAGCGAGGACAGATTGCCCCAGCGGATCGGTGTCGCCAGAAGAACGACGTCGGCCCAGTGCACCAGCCCCTCGTACACGGCGGTGAGCTGATCGGTCGGATCGCGCTCGGTAATGGCGCACGGCCAGGTGCACGCGCGCGCCGCTTTTGAATAGTTACCCTCGCAGTGACGGAACTCCAGTTGGCGCAAGCGGATCAACTGCGCCTCGCTACCCAGGTTGCCGCGCGCGTACTCGAGCGCATGATCGAGCAAAGCGTCCGATGTCGAGAAGCGGGGATTGCCGGCATCCATGGCCGTGGTCGAGATTCCCAGAACGCGCGGCGGCGCACCGGCGGGCTTTGGATGCTCGTCGAGCAGGTGGCAGGGCTTATGTTTGAGGAGCTTGCGCGGCAAACGCGGCGGCGTGGCGAGGTAGACGCCGTCGCTGCGTTCGTCGACGTCGAACACGGGGACCTGTTCCTCGTCGTAACCCTCCGGGCCATGTCCGCTAACGACGCTGTACTCCCACCCATGCCAGGGGCACATGACGTACTCGCCGTTCAGACGCCCTTCACACAACGGTCCGCCCTTGTGATTGCAGGCGTTGCCGATGGCTCGGATCCGACCGTCGTATTCGAAGATTGCGATCGTGTGACGGTCGAGTTTGACACTGTAGGGAGCTCGCGCAGCGATTTCTTCTCTCGTGCCGAGGCGATGCCAATTGGTCATGACCAGCGGTGTCAGTAGCACCGATCGAAGCTGTAGTGCTTCAATCGACGAGCTCGACTTTCTTGCCGAGCTGCTTGGCTCGTTGCAGGCATTTCACATCGTCCGTCGAGCAGCGCAAGGTATCGACCTCTTCTTCCGTAACGATCTCCACCATTTGTCCCTGTGCCTTCGCCTGCTTCAGACAGGCGGTGTCGGTTGCCAAGCACTTGGCGGCGCCTTTCGCCGCCGGTTTGGCTTCGGCCTCGGCCGGTTCGCCGCTGCCAGTGGTGCCCGACTTGACGCCCTCCTCTGTGGTGTCGAAGACGGAATCCACCGCCTTGTCGGCGTTCTGCTGTACCCGCTCTTCGGTCTTTCTTTGCACCCGATCGCTGAGACGGTCGAGCATTCCGTCGAACCCCTGTCCGTACGCCGCGCCGGCACTAACGAGGGCTATCGGCCAAAAGAGCCATCTGTACGACTGCGTCATCGAACCCCTCCTTTTTCGATCGAGCGACCTCGATGAGGTCGCTCGCTGCGCCGTGGTTAGCCGCTCACAGCGAAAGAAGCAACGCGGCCGCCTGACGCACTGCGTTTGCAGCTTGACAGTTCTGCAGCGTGGCGATTACTCTCTCTGCATTCAGAGGCAGAACGGCGCCAACTTGCCTCTTCGGTGTGCCGGCGAGGCACGGGAGGATCCAATGACGGATGTCATCACTCTCCGCGTTGAACACCGATCCTGCTCGATTCGTCGACGCCTCGAGCGGATTTCTCGCGGATCAGCGCTTGTGGGCTGTCTCGTCGTGGCCTGCTTCTTCGAGCCCGCGCAAGGTTGGCAGACCGACTTCAGCTCACGGAACACACCCAGTCACGTTGCCGAAATCGCCTCGGACGCAGCCGGTGATGTCATCGCCGCCGGCGGCGATCGCAACAAGTTTTTTGTTGCGAAGTATGACGGGGGGAGCGGCGAGATTCTGTGGAAACGTAACGTCGATTCGTGCTGCAGAGCCGGCGGCCTGGCGGTGGATGGCGCTGGCAACGTGCTCACCGCCGGGGTTACGCACTCAGGTTCGACGGGTAACTACCTCTTCACCGTCGTAAAGCTGGCCCCCACTGATGGCGCGGTGCTTTGGCGTTACGACACCATGGGTGCGAGCTCCCAGTCCGCCCAGGCCAACGATCTCGTCCTCTACGCCGGCGGCGACGTCGTCGCTGTCGGCTTCAGGAAAAGCAGTAACGCCGGGGACGACGCCCATGTAGTGAAGCTCGCCGCAATGACAGGGGCGCTGGTGTGGAGTACAGATCTCGGCGGTACTGCCGGTGGCAGCGACACGGCGCGTGGCGTTGCGCTGGATACGTCTGGAAACGTACTCCTCGGCGGCTACATGGCCCAGACTGGTAGCGGCGCCGATGCTCTCGTTGCCAAGCTCGACGGCACTGACGGCACCGAGCTCTGGCGCACGACCATCGACGGCAGCGCGAATGACGACGATGACATCCGCGCGATCGCTGTCGACAGCGCCAATGACGTCATTGCTGCGGGTGTTCTCAAAAACCTCGGGAGCCGGGACCTGTTCGTCGTCAAGCTGGAAGGTGATACCGGTGCCGAGCTGTGGCGGCGTGAGATCGATGCAGGTGTGGAGGATCTGATTCGCGACATCGACGTCGACTCTGCCAATGACATCGCACTAGTGGGCGACGTGGGGACCACTCCAAACACGGACTTCGTCGTGGCCAAAATCGCCGGAGCAACCGGCGCTGACCTGTGGCGTCATGACCTGAATGGCACCTCGTGGAGCGATGACCGTGGGGCAGAGGTGGCTTTTACCGCAACAGGTGACGTCCTCGCTGTCGGCGAGATGGGCAATATCGACACTGCGGTCGACCTCGTCGCCGTGCGCTTCGCCGGTGCCACCGGTGCGGAGACGTGGCGAGCGCGTTTGAGTGGTCGCGGTGGAGCGGATTCCTACGACGTCGGACTCAATGGTAGTACTCTGGCGCACGCCATCGCCGCGGATGCCGATGGCAATGTCTTGCTGGGCGGGACGCTAATAAATTCGTTGCGTCCTGACTACGACTTCGCGGTAGCGAAGGTGGACGGCTTGAGCGGTGCGGATCTGCTCGCAGGGAAGAAACTCCTGCTCGCAGACACCGGAACCTACCGAAAATTGAAAATGCAGGCGACCGGCGGCGTGGGCATCGCTCCCGCCGGTCCCTCCGATCCACGAACGACCGGCGCGGTTCTCGAAATCTACAACCCAAGCAGTGGTGAAACCGCGTCGGTGTCGCTGCCGGCTGATGGATGGTCTGCGGTTGAGAACCAATACGGCGTCAAGGCTTTCAAGTTCATTGGTGATTCGACGGCTCCGAATCCGTGCAAAGCTCTCATCAAGCCCAACAGATATGTGAAGGTGGCTTGCAAAGGTCCGGAGATCGCGTTCTCGCTGGATGAAACAAGCCAAGGGACGCTAGCACTCCAGATGACGACCGGCAGCGGCTCCGAGGTGCGACGTTATTGCCTGTCGTTCGGGGGAACGGTGGTTGCCGACACACTCGGTCTGTTCGCTGCCAAGGACGCACCGGGGCCGGTGGCATGTCCGTTTCCCTGAGCTATAAGGTGCCGACGTTGGGAGCATCGATCGATGTAAAGCGCTCGAAGTGTGGTATGCGGTACAGGTCTCGAGTGAATGAAGCGGCGATACGCGCCGCATGAAACGCGGGTTCAGGACACGAAATGGGGATACCATGACACACATGCGGTTGGCGGCCGCCGCTCTTCTGACGATGCTGAGCGCGACGGCTCGAGCGCAGACTTGCCCAGGTGACTGTAACGGCGATGGCACCGTGACCGTCGACGAGATCGTTCTTGCCGTCAACATCGCCTTGGGCGTGCAACAGGTGAGTCAATGCACCAATGCCGACCGCGATCAGAGCGGCATGGTCGAGGTCGACGAAATCATTCAAGCCGTAAACGCCGCGCTGTGCGGCTGTGGAGGATGTCCGACGCCGACACCGACGCCGTTTTCGCCAACCGCGACGGCGACGCCCGGGTTGGATATCGCAGCCGCCGTACAGTCCGCGGCGTTCAGCACGATTCCCGGCGCGACTGCGATTGCAGCTTTCATCATCGCACCGGGATCGGTAGCACGAGAACTGGGCGCGGGCGGAGGCGGCCCGGAGCCTTGCCCGGCGGGCGGCACCGTGAGCTCGTTCTGCTTCAATACCGGCGCTACCAGCAGTTTGACTGCCGACCTGACCAACTGCGGGATCCAGCGAAGCAGCGTCGAGTACCGCGCGACAGGAAGAATCACCGCACTTCAGCCGATCACATGCGGGGGGACGCTACCACCGAACTCAAGCGTGACGGTGGACTTCAGGTTCGCGATTGTAACCACGAGTCAGTCCGGCGGCTCGGTCAATGGTAGCGCCTCAATGTCAGGTGATCTCAGGTTCAGGACCGACGGGTCTATCAGCTCTGGGCTCGCTGGCGGGGGATTGACGCCCTGCGGTCAGGTCATCACGGGGGTGCCGGTTACATTTCTGGTGACACCCATGGGCAGCCTTTGCCCGACATCGGGCGACCTGCGGGTCACATTGATCGGAACCAACGGAGCCACCACCACCAGCCTGGTGCGATACAGTGGCCAGGGGGGAAGCATCGATGTCGGCGATGACGGTACGATCGAGAGCAGCAACGTCCTCTGTGGGCCGCCGTCGCTGGTCTGTCACTGACCCCTACTCGACCTTGGTCGCGATCCACCACGTCGTCCCGCCGGCGTCCTTGACTCCGCCGCGCTTGTCCGGGTCGTCCTTCTTCACGGGCTCCTGTACGGACGTCGCTCCGGCCTGGAGTGCGCGCCGGTACGTCGCGTCGACATCGGGGACGTAAACGTGCACGTGCGCCGCGATCGGCGGGAAGCCGGGAGCGCCATCGGTCAGCATCACCACGGTGTCGTCGACGCGCACCTCACCGTGCAGGACCTTGCCGCCGGCACCCGGAATACGATGCAGCTCGACACCAGCGAAGACGCGCACGAGAAAATCGATCGTGCGGCTCGCACCATCGACGCACAGATATGCCGAGGCTGAGTTGTAACCTTGTGGCTTGTAGGACGTGCTCATTGCATCTGCTCCTTTGAGTTTGTTGTTTGGTCGATATCACAGCGACAAGCTACGGAGGAATCGACTGAGATCTGCTCCATACCGGGCGGCATTGAACCAAAGGCTACTTGACCATCCAGGTAGGAGTGTGGCCCGATCGGATCGATGTCATCCGTCTCGGCCTGTGCATGTCGCTGAGAATGCACCGTCCTGCCTTGCACGCACTCGCCGGTCGAGCCGGCATTCTCCCCGCCTTCATCGACATGTATGGCAAGCGCCGTACCAGCAGCGAGCGGACCCGCATAGAGCTGTTGGAAGCGATGGGGTTCGATGCGGCGACCGAAGCCCAAGCACGTCGCACTCCGTCGCAATTGCTCGGCTTGTCGCTCGACGACATCGGCGGAGAAGTCGACCCGGTCAACCTTCCAGGTGTATCGCGCGACCGCTATCCCAGCTGGTCGCGGCGCATGCGTCTCACCCTCGAGGCGTTGGTGTGCGACGATGACGTGCAAGCCGCCATTTCTCGGCTATTGCGCTGAAGCAGCCGCTGGGCGAATTTGAGTCCTCAGCCGCAGCACCTCTGCACCCGCGTAGAGGCTGACGGTAGAGGGAGATGAATTGAACCCCGTGTGGGCACAAGGGATCGAAGGACTCCTTTCTCAGATCCGCTGGACGGATCTCATCGACGTGGCGCTCGTCATTGTCCTCGTTTACACCGGCCTCGTCTGGATCCGGCGCACGCAGGCCGCGCTGGTAGCGACTGGGATTCTCATCCTCGGCGGCATCTACCTGGCGGCACGCGCCTTCGATCTGCAGTTGATGGCGTGGATCTTCCAAGGCTTCTTCGCGATCTTGGTGGTCATCATCGTCGTCATCTTCCAGGAGGAGCTGCGGCAGTTGTTCGAACGGCTGGCGATGTGGGGTCTGCGCCGACAGCAGGAGGGCCCGATCCTGTCGTCGGATCCGACCGATGTTCTCGTCGGCGTTCTCACCGACCTGGCGCGCGAGCATGTCGGCGCGCTGGTCGTCATTCCCGGCAGCCAGCCCTTGTCTCGTCACATCCAGGGAGGCATCGATCTCGACGGTCGTCTCAGCGTGCCCTTGTTGAAGAGCATCTTCGATCCGAATTCACCCGGCCATGACGGCGCCGTAGTCCTCGAAGACGGACGCATCGCACGTTTCGCCGCCCACCTGCCGCTGTCGAAGGATTTTCGTCAACTGGCCACGGTCGGCACTCGTCATGCTGCGGCGTTGGGTGTGGCGGAGCTGTCCGATGCGTTGTGTATCGTCGTGTCGGAAGAGCGCGGGCACATCTCGATCGCCCGCGACGGCAAGCTGAAGACGTTGTCCAACCCGGCGCAGCTGGGCCCAGAGCTTCAGCGTTTTCTGCGCTCGGCGCAGCCGCAACGCAGCTGGCGCGAGACAGCTCGACAACTCGTGCGCGCCAACTGGCGCGAGAAAGTCGCTGCCGCCGTTCTGGTATCGGGCCTGTGGTACGTTCTCGTCCCCGGCGCCAGGCCACGACTGCTCACTCTCGAGGTCCCCGTGCGAGTGATCAATGTTCCACCGGGTTTCGCGCTGGAATCGGCCATTCCTGAGAAGGTCGAGGTCATCCTTTCCGGACCCGCGAGGACATTCTACCTGTTCGACACCGCCAACGTCGGAGCCAACCTCGACGCCACGCTGTCGCAGTTTGGGCGGCGGACTTTCGAGCTCACCAGCCAGAGCATCGATCACCCGAGCGACGTGACCGTGGAGCTCATCCGCCCTTCCAAGATAAAGATCTCCCTGCGCAAAGACGGCGAAGGGCGTTAGCAGTCAACAGGTCCACCTGGCGACGCGACCTATAGGCCTGAATGGTAGTGGCCAGTGGCACGCCAGGATGTTACTCCAACCCTCGCAGCAATCGACCCAAAACAGAAAACGAGAGTTTCTTCTACTGCAGGACCATCCTGAGCGCATTGAATACAAAGTGAAGTCGAAAGTGCGAAGGACCTGGGTTCGATGCAAGCGGAAAAAGATCCGTACCCGCATCGCAAAATCCTTGCGTCCAAGCGCTTCGTTCGCCTCTATGTCGTTTGCACCGACGGCACCGGATGATCGCAAAAGCTGTTTTCCATCTTCCCAGTTCCCCGTTGTGGAAGGCAGCCGCTTCACCAGTTCGCGAACGCGCCTTGCAAAGCACAGCGTCCTGGCCTCCAGATCGTACTTCATAACAGAGACTTGTATACATTACCTAACTTAAGGCTAGTAGAGCGACGATCGCATTCAGAATTTCGCGTTTCTGAGTTTCCCTTGCATTTCGAAGCTTGCATTTTGCATTTCCCGGAGCTTGCTATGCTACGCAAATGGCCCATCACATCCCCCGACACCGCACCCTTCTGAGCTTGGCCCCGTTCGGACTGGGTCAGACCAAGCCACACCACTATCGCGACATGCTGCGCACCGTGTGGGAGAACAGAGATAACCTGCCGTACGCCTGGAAAGTGCTCAGCAAGGGTGTTTGCGACGGTTGCGCGCTGGGCGTTTCAGGCTTTCACGACTGGACCATCGACGGAGTTCATCTGTGCATGACGCGGCTCAATCTGCTGCGCCTCAACACGATGCCGTCGATGGATATCGGAGTCCTGGAAGACGTCGCGAAGTTGCGCCGGCTCGACAATGCCCAACTCAGAGAGCTCGGGCGCCTGCCCTATCCGATGCTGCGAATGGCCGGCGATCGGGGCTTCCACCGCATCAGCTGGGACGAGGCATTTGGCCGCATCGCCGAACGCATTCGCGACAGCTCACCGCAACGCATCGCCTTCTACCTGACATCACGCGGCGTCACCAACGAGACCTACTACGTCGCGCAAAAGGTGGCGCGCTTCCTCGGCACCAACAACGTCGACAACGCCGCTCGCCTTTGTCATTCGCCGTCGACGGGCGCCATGAAGGCGGCACTCGGTGTTGCCGCGACTACTTGTAGCTACCGCGACTGGTGGGGGACGGGTTTGCTCGTCTTCTTCGGCGCGAACCCCGCCAACGATCAGCCCGTAAGCATCAAGTACATCCACGAAGCCAAGAAGCAAGGCACCAAAGTCGTCGTCGTCAATCCGTACCGTGAGCCGGGGATGCAGCGTTACTGGGTGCCATCGACGGCGAGCAGCGCTCTCTTCGGCACCGACGTCATGGACTATTGGTTTCCCGTAACCACTGGGGGTGACATCGCGTTTCTGTATGGCGTCGTGAAAGTGCTTCTGGAGAATGGCTGGTACGATCGCACCTTCGTCGAGCAACACACGACCGGTTTCGAGGAACTGCGCGCCGCCGCGGAGAAGATGACGTGGCCGGATCTCGAGCAGCAAGCCGGCCTGCCGCGAGAGAGTATGCAGGAGCTCGCGGAGCTCGTGCGCGACGCGCCCAGCGGCGTGCTGGTGTGGAGTATGGGCATTACGCAACACGCGCATGGCGGCGAGGCCGTGCAGATGATCGCCAACCTCGGCTTGACCCAGGGATGGGTAGGACGCGACCGCTGCGGTTTGATGCCCATCCGCGGTCACTCGGGTGTCCAGGGCGGAGCGGAAATGGGTGCCTACGCAACGGCGTTCCCCGGCGGAAAGCCGATCAACGAGGAGAACGCGCGCGCCCTCGGATCGCAGTACGGTTTCGACGTGCCGTCGCAACCTGGCGCGCCGGCGACCGAGATGGTCGAGGCCGCGGCCCGGGGCGAGCTCGATCTGCTCTACAGTATGGGCGGCAACTTTCTGCGGACACTGCCGGATCCCCACTATGTCGCAGCGGCGATGACCAGAATCCCGATGCGCGTTCATCAAGACATCATCGTCACGGATCAAATGTTGATCGACGGCGAGCAGGTTCTGCTGCTGCCGGCGAAGACGCGCTACGAGCAGGATGGCGGCGGCACGGAGACGACCACGGAGCGGCGCGTGTTGTTCAGTCCTGAGATTCCAAGGCAAGTCGGCGAGGCCCGCTCGGAGTGGCTGATCCTGCGGCAGCTGGCGGCCGCGGTCGACGCCGACGCTGCAGCCCGGCTCGGCTGCGAAACGGCCGAGGCGATTCGAGCAGAGATCGCGCGCGTCGTTCCGAGCTACGATGGCATCCAGTGGTTGCGAAGCGCGGGCGATCAATTCCAGTACGGCGGCGCGCATCTCTGTGCTGACAACCGGTTTCCGACAACCGACGGTAAGGCCCATTTCGCTGCGCCGCCACTGCCGCAGCGCGCCAGCAGACGCGACGCCTTTCGAGTCGCGACACGCCGTGGCAAGCAGTTCAACACTCTGGTCTATGCCGATGTCGATCCCCTGACCGGCGCGGCGCGCGATGCAATCTTCATGAACGCCGACGACGCGGCTCAATTGCATCTGGCGAATGGCGACCGCGTCGTGCTCACCAACGATCACGGACGCTTCGCGGGATGTGTACATCTCGCACCGATCGCTCGCGGCAACCTGCAAGTACATTGGCCAGAAGGGAACGTTTTGATTGCCAGCGGGGTCGTCGACGGAATGGGAGGCGTACCGGACTACAATACGGAAGCGAAGGTCGAGCGCACCCGCGAATGAAGGAAATCACTACCGCTCCGATTCGTCGTTGGCAGCGAGGCGGCGCTTCGACAGCCGAAACCGACGACCTGGCCACGGAAGAGCCGCTCGAGATCCGCGTCGACGGGCGCTCGATCAGCGTGACGATGCGGACGCCAGGCCGTGATGACGAATTGGCGGTCGGCTTCCTCTTGAGTGAAGGACTGATCAAAGACCGGGCCGATGTCCGCGAAGTTGCCCCCGAATGGTTACGCGATGAGTGCAACATCGTCGATGTCCGTCTTGCCGACGGTGTAGGGTTCGACGTTGAGAGCTTGACGCGACACGTCTTCGCGTCGTCGAGCTGCGGTGTGTGCGGCAAGGCATCGATCGACTCCGTGCACTTGCACTTTCCGCCGATTACCACGGATGTCCGCGTTTCCGCCGAGACGCTGCTGCGGCTTCCGGAACAACTCGGACGCGGTCAGGAAACCTTTCGGCGCACGGGAGGGCTGCATGCCGCCGCGATCTTCGATCTCGACGGCAAGCTGATCGTCCTGCGCGAGGACGTCGGCCGCCACAATGCCGTCGACAAGGTCCTGGGTTACGCCCTACTCGAGGGCCTGCTTCCCTTCGACCGTCACGTTCTACTGGTCAGCGGCCGGGCATCTTTCGAGATCATGCAGAGAGCACTGGCCGCACGCGTGCCGATTGTCGCCGCCGTCTCAGCGCCGTCGAGTCTGGCCGCGCAATTCGCGCACGAGAGCCACCAGGTCCTGGTCGGCTTCGTGCGCGGTGAGCGAATGAATCTCTACGCCGGCAGCGAAAGAGTACAGATTCGGAGCCGGTGACGTCGCGGGCTCAGAGGTCGGAGCCTCGGCGGCGCTTGCTGGTCGACCGGACTTGAAACCGGCGAAGTAGCAACACCGCGAACGGTGCAAGCAGGCTTGCGAGCGGCATCGACGGTGCCGTCGGCATGATGCTGCAATCGCAACCGAACAGCTTGTTGGCCGCATCCTTCGCCTTGACGCTGATCTGACCGATCACCGAGGCGAATTCGAGCAGGAAATTGTCGATATCAAAGGCCTGCAGACCGGAGACGAAGATGTTGTAGATACCCGCGGCGGTTCCTTGAGAGATCCTGACGCGGCAGGTGAAAACGGCGGCGCCGTCAAGGAACGAACCGAGGTTACCCAGCGAACCGACAATGGCGCGAACCTGATTGCAGGCATTGCCGGTACACCCCTGCGGCCAGAACTCGAACAGCACGTCGGCCTTGTTGAGGAGGGGGTTGGCGGTGCAATTGGGCTTACCGTTCGACTTGGAGAGGATGGGGGTCGTCGCCGGGTCGAAGTTCAGGATGTTCTCGATTCTGTCGATCGCTTCGCCGACGGTGTGCAGCTTGGCGACCAGCGAAACGACGTCGCCGGCATTGCCACTCGTATGACCGACCAGCAGGGTGGGAATCGTTTGATCGAACACCGGAATGATCGGCTCGGTGGTCAGCCGGACCTGCGTCAGCAACCCGGTCCAGATGCCTTGGAAGTCGCCGGTATCGAACGTCCCTACGAACTGGTCTCCCTGCAGACCGCCGTCAAATGAGACCAGCTCCTGGTCGACGAACATCACGCCGAATCCGAGATCCTCCAGATCCCATGTTCCGGCAATATTTCCCGTAGCGATTCCGGGCATTCCGATGACGTTGAGGGTACCCGCCAGGTCGAACCCGGCGACGTCGAAGTTCGCCTGCCAGGTGCCGTTGAGCAGGCCGTCGTTGCTGTACCAGACGCCGTTCGCGGTAAGCGTGTACGGCGAGGCGTACGCAGGGTTGGATCGCCCGCTCAGCGGTATGAGACAGACGGCAGCCAAGGCGGTCATTACGGCGAAACGTCGAAGCATGGCACCTCTCCCCGAAGAAAGTATTCGGCTATTGATAAAGGAGGCGAGAGTATCGAGTCAAGTAGAAAATGCGGGTGAAGGGCACAAACGTTATGAATTCGGCTCATCGCTCCAGTTGCCAGACCCCATTGGGGGCAGCACCGTAGATGACACTGCCATCGGGTGGCCCCCACAGGCCGTTGATACTGAAGAGCAGCGAGTCGGGATCCCGCGTGTTGACGAACTCGACACCGTCGTAGTGGATCAGCCCGAAGAAGATATCCTGCGGATCGAAGCCCCAAATGGGCGAAAAGCTTGATTCACCGAAGACATCCGTGGCGATGGGCGACCACTGCTGGCCGTCGAAGCGAGAGACCCCCGTCGGCCCGCCGCTGGCGTAGACGTTGTCCGTGCTCGTCCCCCAGACGCTGTTGAATACACCGCTCATCGCCGCCTGGCGCATCCATGCATCGCCATCGTAATGGAAGGCCAGCGGCTGCATGCCCTGGCTGCCGGCGAGCGGCGCCTGGCCGCTGCCGACTGCGTAAACATCGTCGGCGGCGAAACCCCACACACCGCGCAGTTGGTTGTGTGGCTGGCTGTCGCTGACCGTCAGCTGCTGAGTCCAATCGTCGCCGTCGAAATGCAGGATCGCGCCCGGTGTTCCAAACCCCTCGATACCGCCGACAACGAAGAGGTCATCTGTCGCCAAACCCCAGACATCGCGGAAGTAGGTGTCGGTCTGTCCGTGTGCAATTTCGGACCATGAAACGCCATCGTAGTGCAGGATGATGCCGCGTTGCAGAGGCATTTGGTTGTTGAATCCGACGGCCCAGACATCGTCGGGCGCGAAGCCCCAGACGGCAAGTAGATGGAACGTCGTCCCCGAGCTCATACTCGACCAGGAATTGCCGTCGAAGTGTCGAATGGTGCCGCTGAACCCCACCGCGAAAAGCTCTCCCGTCGTCGTGCCCCAAATGTCCTGCAAGCCGGTGGTCGGGTCGATCTGCGTCCATATGCTGGCGACCGGCGTGCAGCCGCCGAGGGCGTCCGCCACCGCCGAGAGAATCTCGTCGACAGTGACCTGTCCGTCGCCGTCGAGATCCCCGGCTGTGCAGCGATCGACGCCGAGAATGCCGAGCGCGATGTTGACGAGCGTGACGATCTCGTCGACGCTCACCGCGCCGTCGCCACTACAGTCGCCGGCGCACCGAGCGTCGGCCGGCAGCGGCGCGAGCAGGACCCCGATCAATCCGACAGTAGTCACCCAGAGGAAAAAAGGTCGCCTTCGCCGCGAGCGTTGTCCGCCCATATCGTCGCCCTCCCGATTGCGTTTCGCAGCATATTCGAGTCAGGCTCGCCGATTCAATGCGGAGCCTTCGCCGGCACCATGGCCGGTCCGCGTTTCCCATTTTGCCGTTCTTAGGTAAAAGCTCCGAAATGAGCGTCTTTCGCAGCTACGACATTCGCGGGGTCTTCCCGACCGAAATCGACACGGCCTTCGCGCGCGACCTGGGTGTAGCCCTCGGGCGACACTTCCTCGGTGTGCACCGCGGCAAGCCCGCCTTGCATCTGGCCGTCGGCCGCGACATGCGCAAGAGCGCCGCCGAGTGCGCCCCGGCGCTGATCGAAGGCCTGCGCAGCGTCGGTCACCGGGTCACCGACATCGGCATGGTCACCACTCCCTGCCTCTACTTTGCGGTGCAACGCGTCGGCGCCGACGGCGGCGTCATGTGCACAGCGTCGCACAACCCGGCGCAATACATCGGCTTCAAGGTGTGCCGCGAGCTTGCCATTCCGATCGGTTACGACGCCGGATTGAAGGACGTCGAGAAAATCATGGGCCAGCCGGCCCCTGCAGCGACGCCGGGCGCAGTGGAACGGGTCGACCTCGACGACGCCTACATCGAATTTCTGACCAAACAGGCGGACGAAGTCAGGCCGATCGTCGTCGCTGTGGACGGTTCCAATGGCATGGCCGGGAAGTACATCGAGAAGCTGTTTTCTCACTTCCCCGCCAAGCTCGACGGCTTCTACCTCGATCCCGACGGCTCCTTTCCGCACCACGAGGCTGATCCGTCCAAAGAGAAGAACATGCGCGAGATCGGCAACCGCGTGCGCGAGATCGGCGCCAACGTCGGTTTCTGCCTCGACGGTGACGGTGACCGCTTGGGGGTCGTCGACGAGAAGGGTTCGTTGGTGCCCGGCGACCTACTGGCTGCGTTGTTGGCTCAGGACGCGTTGCGCGCGGCGCGCGGCAAGGCGGCAGCCTACGACTTGCGATCGAGCAAGGTGCTGCGCGAGGCAATCGCGGCCGCCGGCGGCGTGCCATTGCAATCGAAAGTAGGGCACGCGCATGTGAAACGGCTGATGGCCGAAAAGGATGCCGTGTTCGGCAGTGAGCTGTCCGGCCACTTCTACTTTCAGCTGCGTGATCGCTCGGAGTTCTATGCCGACTCCGGCCTGGTGGCGCTGGTGCACATGCTCGCGATCGTCAGCCGGGCCGCGCAGCCCCTGTCGCAGCTGATCGCTCCGCTCGCCAAGTACTTCCACACCGGCGAGATCAATTTCCACATCGACGATTCGAGCGCCGCCCTCGACGCAGTCCGCAAGGAATTTGCCGACGGCAGGCAGAGTGAGCTCGACGGTGTCAGCGTCGAGTACGCCGATTGGTGGTTCAACGTCCGCGCCAGCAATACCGAACCGTTGCTGCGGCTCACCTTGGAAGGCGATACGGCGGCAAAGCGCGACGCCGGGCTCGAACGCGTGTTGGCCGTCTTGTCGCGATTCGGGGAAAGGGAATAGGCAGGTAGCCGATAACCGGTAGCCAGTAGCCGGTTCAAAGACCGACTACCGGATACCGGGTACCGGATACCGGCTACCATCATGGAAAGCCCGCAGCGTCGACTCGGTGTCCCGAGCGCATCCGCACTGGTCATCGCCAACATGATCGGCGCCGGCGTGTTCACGACGTCGGGGTTTGCGCTGGGGGATCTCGGAAGTCCGTCGCTCGTACTGCTGGCCTGGCTTGTCGGCGGCGTTCTGGCGCTGTGCGGCGCACTCTCGTACGGAGCCCTGGCGCGCCGGTTTCCCGAATCAGGCGGCGAGTATTTGTTTCTTTCGCGCACCGTGCACCCCTTGGCCGGATTTCTAGCCGGCTGGGTGTCGCTCCTGGCCGGGTTCACGGCGCCGGTGGCGGCGGCAGCACTCGGTTTGCAGGCTTACATTTCAGCGTCCTTCCCACTCGCGATTCGACCCGAATGGGTCGGGACGGCGGCCATCGTCGCGGCGGGATTGATGCACGGCCTGCGTCTACGCCAGGGAGTGCTGCTGCAAAACGCAGCGGTCACCATCAAGGTCATCGCCATCGCCGCTTTCATCTGCCTCGGAGCGCTTCGCGTGCAGCCGTCCGCGGTCTCCGCGGCGACGACCGATTTCCAGCTCGGCGCCTTCGCGGTGACGCTGGTGTGGGTCTCGTTCTCCTACTCGGGCTGGAACGCCGCCATCTATGTCGCCGGCGAGGTGCGTGACCCGGAACGAAACCTGCCGCGCTCGTTGCTGCTCGCGACGGTGACGGTGATGGCAATCTACGTCACTCTCAACGCCGTCCTGGTCTACGCCGCGCCAGTGGAACAGCTCGCCGGGCAGGCGGAGATCGGCGCCATCGCCGCCAGGGCTCTCGGGGGTCAGGTGCTCGAGCGCGCGCTGTCGGCGGTCGTCGCCCTCGGCTTGTTCACCTCGCTTTCGGCGATGGTAATGGCGGGACCGCGCGTGTACGAGAAGATGGCACAGGACGGGTTGTTTCCGCGGATCTTCCAGCACCGCGGCGACGTCCCCGCAGCGGCCGTAGCGCTTCAAACCGGGTGCGCCCTGGTCGTGCTTTGGGTCAGCGGTCTGGTCGAGCTGCTCGGTTACATCGGCTTCACGTTGGGGCTGTCGGCGGCGTGCACGGTAGGCGGTTTGATCGCATTGCGGTTGCGCGAGGGACCACAACGGCTGCCGATCCCCGGCTTTCCGTGGGTGCCGGGGCTGTTCATCGCTGCAACCCTCGGCACCACCTTCTTCATGGTCCAACGCGAGCCGCTACAAGCTGGGCTCGGATTGCTCACCGCCGCCACCGGCCTTCCCGTCTATGCCTGGTTACGCCGGCGGTCTCCCGCGCCCGGGCCACCAGCCTAGGTTGCCGGCCGGTCTGCTTGCCGCTGGCGGGGGGCTGTGAGATAGACGTCGACATTCGTCGAAAGGAAACTCCATGCAATCGAGATCATTCAGGAGAGGAGCTCGCACGATCGGGTTGGTGCTGGCGACGGCTGTCGTTATCGCCATTCCGGTCTCGCTCGTGGCCAAGGACATCCTCGGCACCGAGAAGAAGCTCTACTCCCAGCTCGACGAAGAGCTGGTCATCCGCGATTTCTTTCAGGATCGCCGTGACGGGTACTTCCTCGATATCGGTTGCGCCGATCCGGAGTCCGGCAGCACGACGTACTATCTCGAGAAGCACCTTGGCTGGTCCGGCATTGCCATCGATGCGCGCAACGAGCTTCGGCCGCTATGGAAGAAGAAGCGCCCGAAGAGCACGTTTGTCACCTACCTGATCACGGATCATTCGGACACGACCGACCCATTCTACGTCATCAAGGGAGCCGAGGGACTTTCGTCGACCGAGAAGGAGCGCCAGTTCTACGGCAAAACGTACGAGGGCGAGGAGCGCAAGGTGTTGTCGATCACCCTCAACGACCTCCTGACCAAGTACAAGGTAACCACAGTCGACTTCGTAAACCTTGATATCGAGGGGGCTGAGCTCCTGGCGTTGGCCGGCTTCGACATCAACCGTTACAAACCCGAGTTGCTGTGCGTCGAGGCCTCACCGCACCATCGCGACAAGATCGTCAGCTGGTTCGCCGATCACGGGTACGAACAGATCGACAAGTACCTGGAGTACGACAAGGTCAACCTGTACTTCCGGCAAAAGGGATCGGGCAGCAGGTAACCGGTAACCAGTAACCGGTAACCGGTAGCCGGTTGGTCGACCGACCGGCTACGGGGTACCGGCTACCGGACAACCATTCCGGTCAAGCCACAGTGACCGACTTCGCCAGTGATCGCGGTTTATCGACGTTGCGTTTGAGCGCCGTCGCCGTGAAGTAGGCGAGCAGTTGCGCGCCCACAAGCGGTAGGAAGGGTGCGATCAGCGGGTGCACTGGAAGCAGGGCGACGCGTTCGTCATAGAGCTCCTCGTCACCACCGAAGGTCAGGCCGAGTACCGGGCCGCCGCGCGCCTTCACTTCCTCCACGCTCGACATCGTCATGCTGTGCAGCTCGCCGGTCGCCTGCGGTGGTACAAGAACCAGAGTGTAGAAGTTCTCGTCGACCAGCGACAAGGTACCGTGCTTCAGGAACCCACCCGACATGCCCTCGGCGTGGACGTACGTCACTTCCTTCATCTTCAGCGCCGCTTCGAGAGCGATGGGGTAGTAGATACCGCGGCCGAGAAAGATCCAGTTGCCAACTTCCTTGTGGCGCGACGCCGCCGCGCGCAGAAGACCGGACTTCTCGTTCAACACGTTCTGGATCTGCTCGGGCAGTGAGGTCAGCGCCGCTTCGTACTCTCGCTGTTGCACCGCCGACACTTTGCCGCACCGCACACCGAGCTCGATGGCCAGGCGGGCGAGCAGGATCATCTGCACCAAGGCGGCTTTCGTGCTGACGACGCAGACCTCCGGCCCGGAGCCCTGAAGAATCACGTGGTCGACCAGTCGGGCGATCGATGACCCGACGACATTGACGATCGCCGCGGTTTTGGCGCCGCGCTCTTTGGCGTGCCGCAGGCTCATCACCGTGTCGTAGGTCTCACCTGACTGTGAGATGGCGAGCACGAGCGAATCGCGGTCACTCTTGTCGAGGTGACGGAACTCATCCGAGCTCATCGCCGAGACGTCGAGATCGGCGATCTCGGCGAGAATGTACTGCCCGTAGAGCGCGACGTAGTAGGTCGTGCCCACTCCGACCAGGTACACCCGGCGAGCGCCGGCGATCATGTCGCTGACAGTCTTGATCTCGTCTTCGCTGATATGCAGGGCGGTGCGCACGGCTTGCGGTTGCTCGTGGATTTCCTTGAGCATGAAGTGCGGATAACCGCCCTTGCCGGCGAGCTCGGGATCCCAGGGCACGGTGGTGATCGATTTCTCGACGACGTCGCCGCTCTCGAGACTCTTCACCGAGTAGCTGTCGCGCGCGATCATGCCGTACTCGCCGTCGTCGAGGATGACGGTGTCCTTGGTGTAGTCGATGAACGCGTTGAAGTCCGAGCCGACGTAATTCGAATCGCTGCCGACCCCGATGATCAGCGGGCTCTCGTGACGGGCGCAGTAGATGCGGTCGCGGTCGTGGATCGAGAGCATCGCCAGGGCGTAGCTGCCGCGCAGTGCCCGCAGAGCGGAGACCCATGCCAACTCGACGTCGCCGACACGTGCGTATTGCTCCTCGATGAGATGAGCGATCACCTCGGTATCGGTGACCGAGGTGAAGTGGTGACCGAGGTTCGTCAGCTCGTGACGGATTTCCTTGTAGTTGCCGATAATCCCGTTGTGCACGACGACGAACTCGCCGTGGCAACTCGGGTGCGGGTGAGCGTTCTCGCGCGTCACGCGGCCGTGTGTCGCCCAGCGCGTGTGGGCGATGCCGACGAATGAATCGAGGTTGCGGATGTTCTCTTTGCTGTTCACCTCGTCGACGGTGCCGATGTCTTTGCGGATTTCGATGTGATCGTGATTGAGATAGGCGACGCCGCACGAATCGTAGCCGCGATACTCGAGGTGCCTTACGCCGTCGTAGAGACGGTCATCGATGATCTGAAAACTGGCAACGCCAGCAATGCCGCACATTGTGGCTCACTCCCCGAAAAGCAATGAATGAAGGCCTGCGACTCGGCTACGCATCGCCGCCTCCCGAACCAAGCGTCACTCGATGCGGAACGACCGACCCCGCGGCGATGATCGTACCGGCGGCAATGGTGTGGCTCGCGCCGATCTTGACGTCGTCACCGATGAAGGCGCCGAGCTTATCGAGACCGGAGTCGACGGACTCCCCACGCAGATCGACACGCACCGAGCTGCGGTCCATGTTCTCATTGATCGTCATCGTCCCTGAGCCGAGATCGACGTTCTCACCCAGCACGCTGTCGCCGACGAACGACAAGCGCCCGACGTCGGAGTTGCCGAAGAGCACGCAGTTCTTCAGCTCGACGCCGTAGCCGATGATCGAACGCGCCCCGAGTGACGCGTAGTTTCGCACCAGTGTGTTGTTGCCGACGTAGCAGCCGGGGCCCACGTAGCACGGACCCACAAGTACCGCGCCGGATTTGATGGTCGAGTCGCCGGCAACGCGGACCGGGCCGCGGAACGTCACATTGCCCTCGATGTTGGCCTGGCTCGAGATCTGGGCTTCGCTCCAGGTGTCCATCACCATGCGGTTGGCAGCGAGGATGTCCCACGGGCACTCGACATCGATCCAGCCTTCTTCCCAGATCGAAGCGTTGAGGCCATTGGCGCCGACGAGGTGGTCGAAGACCTTTTCCATCTCGCCGCCGACTTTTTCCATCACGGAAAAGATCTCGGCCGGCAGAACGAACATGCCGGAGAGAACGTAGTTGCCGAGATCCGAGCCGCTCGGCTTCTCGACGATCTTGGTGATGCGCGTGCCGCTCAAGTAGACGTTGCCGTAGCGGCCGGTCGGCGGCCCGGGCAGGTAGACACTGGCGATCGGGCCTTTGAAGGCGTTGAACGACTGCAACACCTGGAAGAATGGATTCCCCGACGTGATGATGTCGCCGTAGACCAGGAGAAAGTACTCACCGGGATTGAAGCGCGAACGCGCGGTCAGGATGGAGTCGACGATGCCGCGCGGCTGACCCTGTTCGACGTAGGTGAGATTGACTTCGAGGTCGTGGCCATCGGTGAACGCATGGCGGATCTTTTCGCCGTTCTGACCAAGGACGACCGTAATGTCGGTGACACCGGCTTCGCGCAGCTGCGTGAGCTGCCGCCGCAACAACGATCCGCCGGCAACGACGGTCATCGCCTTCGGCCGCGTCGGCGAAAACGGCACCAGGTTGCGTCCGGCACCGCCGGTCAGGATGAGGGCCTTCATCGGTCGTGTTGCTGATGGCCCATGCTCACAGATTCGCCGGGATTTTCAAGAGAAAAGGCAGCTGTCGCGCGGCCGGTCCCTTCGCCGTCGGCTCACGACGGGCCATCGCCAGCCGCTTTGGCAACGTGAAGCCAATCTCCGGGTTGATGGTACAGCGACCCGCGTTCGCAAGGTTCACCGCTCGGCCATTGGAGTGCAGCGTGACGGCTACGGTCGCCGTCGCACCTTTGCCGCTGCCGATGCGACGTCGAAGGCGATGCCGGGTCCGGTTGACGGCATCGGTGTCAGCGTGCTCATTCCTCGGTGGTGCGCCTCGCTGTCCTACTCCTGTCCGTGATCGTCTGCTCGCTGGCCGCTTTCGGATGCGGCGACGATGATCACTCCGCCGGTAGCTCCGACTTCGTCGAGTTTGATTGGCAGGCGACCACTCCCGACGTCCGGAGCGAACGCCTCTGTACCGAAGCGGCCGATCCCGACCATGCCGCCGACACCACCTTTATCGACTGCGCCGTCGAAGGCGCGACGTTCGCTCCTGCCCGCCTCGACCCCAAGGCGGAGGTCAATGTCCTCGCTTACAACATCCTGCGCGGCTTCGAGGCCGATGCGCAGCTCGCCGAGATCCGCAGCGGCGCGCACTTCCCGGTCCCCGATGTGCTTCTGCTGAGCGAGGTCGATCGCGGCTGCCGGCGCACACAGTTCCGTAATATCGCCCGCGACTACGCCGAAGCGCTCGGCTATTACTACGTCTACGCCACCGAGTTCGTCGAGCTTCCGGGCGATCGCGGCGTGACCGGACCCTACGACCCGCCACTGTGTGAGCACGGCAACGCCATCATCGCTCGCTATCCCCTCGGCAACGTGCGTCAGATCCGCCACGCGCAAAACCGCAGCTGGTATACCCCGCCCGGCTTTCCCAATCCCGACGAGCCGCGCCTCGGCGGCCGCGTCGCGGTGGCCGCCGACATGAGAGTCGGCAAGCAGCTAGTGCGATTGTACTCCCTGCACCTCGAGTCCACCCTATCGGCGCTGCGCGCTAGAGACGCGCAAGCAGCGGAGATCGCCGAGGACGCTGGTCCCGTTAGCGGCCCGGTGATCGCCGGCGGCGATCTCAACGCGTACTTCGCGATCCTCGACTTCCAGAACGGCACGACGCGGGATGGCCCGACTCAAGCGTTCCTCACCCGCGGCTTCGCCGACGCTCACACCGGTGTGCCTTTGGAACAGCGCACGACCTCGTTCGATCCGGTCGGATTGGTGATCGACTTCATCTATGTGCGCGGCGCCGTTGCGACCGCGGCGGGCCTGTGCGAGCGCGACGTCTGCGGCGCGTTATCCGATCACCTGCCGGTGTGGGCGTCCGTGTCATTGTCGCCTCCATAGGCGCATCGCATGAGCACACCGAGCTCGCGCCGAGTTCTTGTCACCGGTGCCGCGAGTGGCATCGGACTGCAAACCTCGCTGCAGCTCGGCAAGTGGAGATCGAGGACACCCATGTTTCCGCAAAACCGGGCAAGCAAGGAGCGTGAGTCACCGCTCGAAGGTGGGTGTCCGCAAAAGTCGCTCTCGATCGTCATCGTGCGTCCGAGGGCGGTGGTGGTCTGGAGATTCTGGAGATTCGAGCTTAAAGGCACCATCTGGACAGAGTCCAATGCGGCCGTAGGATCGAAAATAGGGCACGATTCGTCGGTTGCCACCTGTATTTTCAAGACCTTGGAACGGTCCGACCCCGATCAATCAATCAGCCTCCAATATCTGCGATATGGAAACGAACTCGGGCGCGGACATAATCACTGACCCGTTGACCCCGGACATAATCACTGAGCTACGACATGGTGCGATTTGCGAACTTGACTCGCATCTGGTATGCGCCTCGCAAGTCAGGAAGGGGAGGTGTCCGATGCGTGGGCGAGCGACTCTCGTAACCTGGATGTTGATCGGGCTGGCGCTGGCAGTTCCAAACCCCGTTGATGCCGGCTGCTGCGTCGTCGATATCCTCTTGGACGACGGCAAGAAGGACAGCTTGTCGACGCACTGCTACGACGGCCCATCCGTCACCGAGGAGTCCTGCGCCGAACTGAAGACGGTGAACCCGCAGGTCGACTCCGCTGCCTTCAGTGCAGGCAAGATATGTAATCCGGACAATGACGGGTGTGTACCCCCGTCGGGTCCCTTCATTCATGTCGTCACCCAGGTCGCCAACGATGCGTCCGACTGTGCCACGTTCGGGGGCTCGCCGATCGTCCACGCTCCGGTCGGCTCCAACCGGACCCTTTGCAACATCATGTGTAACTTCACGGGCGGCGACCTCAACTTTCAGTGCGTGAACAGCACGGAGATCGGATCGATCGCCCACAACAAGGCGCTCACCGTCCCCAACAATAACTGCGTGTTCTTCGCCGAGGACATCCCGGTCGAGAAGCCCAATGGAGACAAGAACACGACTCATTGGAAGGCTTCCGCATCCACGCTTCCCGACCACTCGGAAGGCACCGGAGGCGGAGCCGGGCCGGCCCCGATCTTCGAGGACACCGCCGAGAGCGTCATCTTCGGCACCGCCGCGACCTCGACACCAGCGCTAGGCTGGCCCGCCATGGTCATCGTCGCGGTTCTGCTGCTGGTGAGCGAAGTATTCTGGCTGCGGCGCCGGCGGGTCCGCTGAGCCAAGCGACCATCCTCTGGCTTCAACCCCCGCTGAACCCACCGCAGCGGCGGGGCTACCGCGCTACCGCCGTCAGCCCATCGCTACGAGCACCTGCCGCGGTCCGGCAAAAGGCCGCCGGCCGTGAGCGGCAAGGACGTTGTCGAGCAGAAGCACGTCGCCCTTTTCCCAGGAGACTGCGACCTCGACAGCGCGAGACGCGCCGCGGATCGCTTCCAGATCCTCGGCAGCGATTGGTGATCCGTCCCCGTGGTAGGCATTGCGGGGCAACTCGTCCTCCTTGAACACCCGGCGCAAGCTTCGTTCCGCAGCCGGCCCTCGGCTCGACACGTGCCACAGATCGGCCTGATTGAACCACACGATCTCCCCGGTTTGCGGGTGGCGCACGGTCGCCGGCCTGACGGCACGCGTTTGGAGACCGCCGTCGCTCCAGCGTACCGCGAAGCCGTCCTCCCGGCACCGGCGCTCGACCTCCACGCGGTCGTCGGTCTCGTAGGTCTCCTGCCACGACTTTCCCAGTCCCCAGCCGCCGTGCAGGTTGCGCATGTACATCACCCCCTTCTCGATGAAGCGATCCCGAACCTCCGGCGCGATGGCAGCCAGCAGTCTCCTTGTGTCCGCGATCGTTGTCTCGCCGCCGGCGGTTGCCGGTTCGACGCAATGGAAGAAGATCCGGTCCGGCCACCGGCCGGCGTACGACATCTCGCCGTGGAGCGGGATCTCGAGGCTGCTCGGGTATTCGGTCGACGTGTACACCAGGCCCGTCACCCGTCGTCGCGGCGACTCACCGCCGACATAACCCAGGAGCTGCGGAGCGAGCGCTCGGCAGAGATCCTCGAAGTCCCCGGGCGTCGGCAGGGAAAAGCCGCGCAGGAGCACCGCCCCGTGGCGCCACAGACTGCCGTCGATCCAGCCGCGTTCGCACTCGGCCCACTGACGCAGCGCCGACGCCTGCGCGGAAGACACGGGCCTGACGACGACCGGGAAATCCACTTCGGCATACGAGGAAGGAGAGCTCACGCCCGATCCGCCTCTCCGGAACACGACGCGTTCATCGGGTCTCAGGTGACCATAGCCGCGACGAAAACGGAACTGCCCGCCCCCGCGCACACCCTCATCGCGGCAGGTGGATGCCAAATCCAATGAGGAACAGCCGCCAGAGGTCGGCCACGCTGCTCGCCGGCACCGGTCGAGCGAAGATGTGAATCAGCGCGAAGAACTGGACGGTGGCGTAGGCGCAAGCAATGTCGTTGAAGACGCGCCGATCCAACGTCCACGCTCGGCGTGTGCGTTTCTTCCTCATCAGCCAAATCTGGGTGAGTCCGATACCCGCACCCAGAAGCACGAAATAGGGCCACATACCAACGACGTGCCAGACGTTTTCGGGTGACGCCTCCTTCGCGTAGAGGCGTTGGACCACATGGAAGAGCAAATTGCCGGCGGCGGCGGCCATTGTCGCCGCCAGCACCCGCAACTGCGGGCGCTTCCTGAAGAAGCGGAAGAAGACGGGGTAGTAGAAGCCGCGAATCAGAAACTCGCGAAAGTGGAAAGCGAACCGCGGCCACAAGACGACGAGGTTCGTCGCCGTCCAGGGACGGTGGTAGTAGGGCGCGATCCTGTAGCCGCAAATCCGCCAGATCCCGACTTTGAAGTGCACCACGCTCCCGAAGAGGAGCATCCAGCGGACGAGGTCGAGGAGCGTGGTGATGAGAACGGACGCGGTTCCGACCTCTTCTCCGCGGGTGAAGCCGCGCACGAGAGCGCGCGTCGACGCCTGGTACACAGGGATTCCCAGGCCGCTGAAAAAGTCGACGGCAGCGCGCCGGCCCCAGTCCCAGAGCCACAGATAAACGAGGGCAATCACGAGCAGCTTCACCCCCCCGAGCACCAGCCGGTTCTTGTCTTCACACAGGAAGTTGTTCTTCGTGTAGGAATAGCCTTGCGCGATCGTGCCGTCCCACGTCCAGTTGGGGACGAGACCGGGGCTCCAGAAGACCGCAAGATATTCGCTGAGCGGAATGTTGTTCGGCACCAAACCATCGCGATGATCGATGTGGTACATGGTGAGCTTTGCCCACTGCCAGAAGAACAGGAGCAGCCCCACGGGATACGCCCAGAAATCGCCACCGGCGGCGGCAACGAGGACGCCGGCGGCCACCGCAATCACGGCTGACTGCACGACGGCAAAACGCAGCGCCGCCGCCAGGCGCGGCCTCGAGAGAGCCGGCAGAATCCCGTAGCGGTAGACGAGCGCACAGCCGGCGCCGCAGCCAGCCATGGATGTCAGCTCCCGGAGAGCGCCGCCGCCCCCGGCGGCGAACGCCAGGTACCCGGCAACGCCCGCCGCCGCGCTCACCGGCAGGTTTTCGTCTCGATGCGGATGCAGGACGAGGTAAGCGGCGAGGTGCGCGAAGAGCAGTCCGGCCGTGGCGAAGCCGCCATACAGCAGCCACATGGCGAGCCCGGTCCACACGACCAGCGCTCCCTGTTTGAACTGCAAAGGAAGCAGGTACGCGCTGAGGAAGGCGGCGGCCACGATCAACAGGAAGGCCAGGAGCTCGTCGTCGGACCGCGCAAACGTAGCGGCGAACCCGACGTCGATGCTCGACCACAGGCTTCCGTTGTCGTCGAACCTCAGAAGGGACGAAACGCCGACCCGCTCCGCCAATTGGTGCGCAGGCCCGATGCCGAGATGCTCGGCGGCGGAAGTGAGCAGGTACGCGTAGAGCCCGAGCACCAGGAGAACGGCCACTACGACGATGGGCCGGTTGCTTCGATCGTTGGCCCGGCGGAGATCGTCCGAGACCGCGACACTGTCGAGGATGGCGGGCAAGGGCGTTCAGCGATCAGGTCTTCAGGCGCTCGCACACCAGCCTGGAGAGCGATTCGATGTCCTTGAAATTGGTCCCGTTGACGTCGGCGCGCGACAGCCCGATGCCGAAGTGCTGCTCCAGGAAGAGCACGGTCTCGACGACACCGAGCGAGTCGACGAACCACTCCTCGAGGAGGTTGGTCGACTCGCCCAGCTCGACCGCTTGATTGGGAAACTCTCTCTCCAGGAAGCTCTTCAGCTCTGCGGTGATGGCTTCGCGCTGCACGGTTCAGCCCTCCATGGTTCGGAAGTACATCGCCACCGCCCGTCGGCGGTCTGGTTTACCCGACGCAGTCAGGGGCAGTTCCGCCACGCACACGACTCGGCGCGGTATCATGTACGCGGGCAGGCGCTCGCGCGCAATCGACAGGAAGTCTCGCGGGTGCCAGCGTTCCGCATCCACCGGAACGACGAACGCCCATGGAACCTGCTCGAGAATCCCCCGTGGATCCACGACGCCGGCGACGACGTACTGGGCGACGTTCTCGACGACACCGATCTCCATCTCCACCTCGGCGGGGAAGAAACTGTACCCGCCCGAGTTGATCATGTCATCTTCGCGTCCCAGGAACTTCAGGAACCCCTCGGCGTCGAGCGCGCCGTGGTCCTTGGTCTCCAGCCAGGTATCGCCGCGCCGGTTGCGTTCCAACTCGGGGCGCGCCCAGTACGACTCGGCTGCCTGCGGCCCGCGAAGGTAGATGCGCCCGCGGCGGCCGCGCGGCAGATTACGGCCCTCCGCGTCGCGGATTGCCACCTCCACCCCCGGCAGGCAGCGCCCGACCGTGTCGAGCTTGTCCGGATGCGCTCGGACATCGAGAATCGCGGCCCGCGAGCATTCGGTCAGCCCGTAGTGGACAAACACCCGGGCGCCGGGCGCGAGCTCCAGGAGCAACCGCAGCTCCGCCGGGCTCACTGCGGCGCTGCCGATCTCGATGCTGCGACACCTCCGCAAGCCGCGGCCGACCACTCCGCGTGGTGCGGCAAGAATAGTCCTCAGCAGCGGTGGTGCCGTGAAGAACCCCGTCACCTCGAGCCTCTCGATCTCCTCGAGAATCCCGACAACTGACGGGAGTCCATTCCAGAAGGCGACGCACCCGCCGCCGACCAGCGTGGCGGCGGCGCGCTGCCAGGCGCCGGAATGCGCCAGCGGCGCCACAATCAGCTCGCGGTGATCGGCATCGAGCTCGAAAGCTGCCGCCAGGGCCCGCGCCGTCCATGTGAGGTGGCGATGCTTCAGCGTCACACCGACGGGCTCGCCGGTCGAGCCCGACGTGAACAGGATCAGCGCGGCGCAGTCGGCAGTGATCGGCGGCGGCGCGCCGCGCCGCGCTCGGGGCGGCGGCGACGGGGAGAAGGACACTGCCGCTGCGCCGTGATCCACGGACAATCGACGGGTGGCGATACCCGCCGGCACATGGGCGTCGGGGTGGGCAAGACAAAGCCGAGGAGACGTGTCCTCCACGATCCGCCGCAGCCGGCGCCGGCCGGCACGCGGCGACACCGGAACCGCGATCGCCCCGAGTGCGGTCACGCTCAGGAGCGCCACGATGTGCTCCGTGCTGTTCGGAAAGATCAGCAAAACCCGGTCCCCCGCGCCGACCCCGAAGCCGGCAATCGCGGCAGCGGACGACGCGACCAGCGCCGCGAGCTCGCCGTGAGTGAGCGTCGCTGCGTCGGCGCAAATCGCGGGGCGGTCGGGCTGGCCGGCCAGCAACGCGGCCGTCAAAGTCTCCGGTACGTGGGGCACGCAAGCCTTCATCTCACGAGCCGCCGGCCGTGCCCAAACGCTGCGCTCGCTCGATTCTGCGGCCCAGCACGACGAGAAACGAGAGCAGAAACAGCAACTGTCCCCAGATCTCCCCGACCTCCTCGAACACCGACGTCCAAAAGCGCGGCATGGGCCACTGCCCGATGATGTCCTTGTCGAGCGCGTCGACGCTCAAGATGCAGGTCGTCAGCGCAACCGCAGCGACGAACAACCCGAGAGCGGGCGGGTGCCGGTGTAGTTCGCCCACGAGGAACACGGCCGCAGCCATACCGATACCGGCGTAGAACAACAGAGTCACGTCGCCGGGCTTCACCAAGGGAATCCCGCTGAACAGGCCGCGCGGGCGCAGGATGTCGTCGCGGATCGCCTCGTGCACCTGGAAGAGCTCGTCCGCCGCAAGGAACACGAACCCCAGAGCCATGACGAGCCAGATCCACCGTCGCGGTTGAGCCTCGCCGAGACCGTCGAGGATCACGGCCGCCTCGTTGTTGAGATACGCGATCGCCGCGATCAGGAGGAGTTGGCCGGCGGAAAACCAGGTGATGGCGTTGCCCTCACCCCAGAACATTGTCCAGGGGGCCTCTCGTCTCCACCCGGCATACGCGAGCAGTGCGAGCGGAAACAGCACGTTGAGCGCGCACGCAAGGACCGCCAGCACGCGAATCGATCTGGTCGACACGCCACGGACGGCGAGATCAGGGTGCGGCGAAGCAACCGCCGCATCGTCACCGGCAAGTGCCCGCCGCTGCGCTGCTTCGAGCGGCGTCAGGAGCGCCAGCAGAACCATTCCCGAGAACAGCGGAATCCAGAAGAGGAAACGCTCGCCGAGCAGCGCCATGCCGGCGAAGCCGGCAACGATTCCGAGCGCAAAGCCGTTGTTCGTGTGAAAGAACAGGCGATCGGCGCGGGTCATCGCCGGCAGCAGGAAGACGAACACGTGCCCGGCCAACAGCCCGCCGATGCCGATCCCGGCGGCCGCAATGGGCCAGACGTGAACGCCCGCGGGCTGCGCCAGGACGGCCGCTCCGGCGCCGTAGTAGCTGAGCACGCCCGCAATCACCGCCGTCGCCGGGTTCAAGCGGCGCCATGACAGCCCCGCGACGGCGCCCGTCATCCATGCGAGCGCCACAACCAAGCAGGTCACGGACGTCGAGCCGACGCGCAACAGGAGGAGATAGAAGTAACTGAACTCGAGCAGTGCCAGGTGAAGGCCGCTGAGGGTGGCGGGCAACACGGTGCTACCCATCGAGATACCCGGCAACGAAACGCTCCACGCCGCGCGAGACAGTCGCATCGATCACACTCGCAGGCCGTGGTGCCGCCCGCGCCACACCGGTGCCGAGTCGCGGCGGTGAAATGACCTCGAGGTGAGAGTCGTGCTCGAGCGCCTCGCGGCGTATTTCGGCCTCGCCGAAGCGTAGATGGAGCGAAGCGTAGGCGAATCCGCGATCCGCGCGCACGCTGTTGACGACCAGAACCTGCTCGAAGACCGCCGCCAACGCCGCAACGATGTCTGCGGCGCTTCCCTCGCTTCGCCGCAGCCGTTCGCCCAGCGGCACGGCCACGACGCCTCGAGGCGAGAGCCGTGACAGGACGAGCCGAAAGAACTCGACCGAGTGGAACGTCGCCTCCCACATGGTCCGTGGCGCGGGAACGTCGACGACGACCAGATCGTAGAGATCCGTCGTGCGGCGCAGAAAGCGCCTGCCATCGTCGACGCGCAGGTCCCAGCGCTCGAGGCCGCGGAGGCGCTCCCGCGCCGTGAAGAAGCGCCGGCTGGCCTCCACCACGGCGTCGTTCGGCTCCAGCACGGTCAGCTGGCCTGCGTAGGGATGAACCTTGGGAACGCAGGAGAGCGTGCCGGCCCCGATCAGCAGCACGCGGCGCGGGCGTAGTAGCGCAGCAGGAAGCTCCGCGGCGAAGTAATCGAGGACTTCGAGGTCGGTGGAGCGCCGGGCCTGGCGGCCGTCGAGGTACAAATGCCGCGTTCCTTCACCGTCTTCGACGACCTCGACCTTCTGGTACGCCGTGTTGACCGAATACAGCACCGCAGCGGAACCGATCGCGTGTTTGCGCGCGTAGAGAAGAGCATTGCTGTGCCGCTCGAGCTCCCCCATGAAAAGGACGGCGGTCAGTGCCGCCGCCGCGTAGGCGAGCGTCCAGCCCCGCCGCTGCACCGTCAGAAAAAGAATCGATCCGATCACGACCCAATAGGGCACCAGGAGCACGGCCGCCGGGCGGTTCCAGCTGAGCGCGACCAGCACGACGCCCACCATCGATCCGGCGATCTGGACGCGGTAGTAGAGCCTCAATCGTGCGACTTCGCCACCGCCGTCCTCATGCCGGTCGATCGCTCGGGGGACAAAGGCGGCAAGAGCAGCATTGGAGAGCAGCGCGTATGCGACCAGCAGGCCAACGCTCCACACCTCTCCCAGCTCCCAGGCCCCGATCCACGCGGCGATGTAGCGCAACGAAAACGGAAACGTCAGATGCACGCCGGCCGAGGCAGCGAACAGCCTACGGAAGGCCCTCTCCGAGAGCGCGCCAGCCAACGCGTACCCGACCGAGAGGCCAACGGCGAATGCTACGGTCACCAGTATGGCGACCGCTTCTTCTCCAGACAGAATGGCGACGAAGTCGCGCAGCATCGCGAACTGCGTGATGACGAGCGCTGCTCCGACCAGGAAGAGTGTGAGACACGGGAGCGTTTCCGGACGCGGCGCTCCTGCGCACCGGATCACGGCCTTTGGGACGCCCATCGCGATTTTCCTAGCTCGAAACGGTTCGCACCTCAACGCAGCGAAGACACCGTGGGGATGCTATGGAGGCGCAACCACTCGTCAGGAGCACCGTGCTGCAGGCAACCGCAGCCGACCGCCATCGGCGGACGGCCGGCTGCACCGTGGGCTCTCGTCGAATGGTCACGATTGCTCGGTCGTCTTCAGGCCCGAGCTCGCGCAGCTGGCGCGAATCGACGCGAGAGCTTCTGTGGAGACACCCATAGCTTTCTGCAATCTTGTCGCGCATCTCGCTTCGCCCATGGTCAGAACGATTGGAATCAGCTGACTGCGCCGCCCACCACCACCATCACCACCATCCGCGCTTGTTCGCTGTCCGACGCCAGAAATGAGCGATAAGGTCGATTTCAGCGTGCCTTTTGGCATGGAACTCTCGACATCGCACGCACATCCAGAGGTCCCGAAGCGAGTACAATTCCAAAGGTCCTCACCCCTCCGGTCGCGAGTCTTGAACCCGCCGGCTTTTTCCGTGGCGCGGGTTGCCTCAGCCCTGCTATAGACGTACGTCTGCGTGACCCTTCCGCAACGATGACCACGCGCCACCCGCGGTCGCCCATCACGCTGTCGGGGAACGCGATCTACACCGGCGGAGTCGTTCAATTGACGTCGGCCACGAACTCGCAAACCGACGTAACCGGAGTGAGTGTCGTTCCGTAGGCCGGGAAAGGAGTTGCAATGCGCATGAGAATAATTCGTCGTTGCCCAAGCACCCTGGTCCTGGCTCTACTTCTCGTGGCCGCCTCGGCCGGAGCCTCAGGTGCGGCGCAACCGTGCCCGGATGGTTGCGACTGCAACTCTGAAGGCGTCGACTCGGACGATCTATACGGAACGGACATCGTTCTCGGCTTGGCGCCGGTCGAAAAGTGCCCCCTTTTGGACCTTGATCACGACGGCACCGTCACGGTCACCGAGCTAGTCACGTGGCACAAGGGCGAGACTGCCGTGCCATCGGTGATGTCTGGCGCAGCGGCGGGCGAGGTGACGATCACTGTCGGCGTACCGAAGGGGCTGGCGGGCACGAGTGTAGTCGTACCGGTCTTGATCGATAGCGGCGGGCTAGCGGTCGCGGGGATGCAGACCGATATTGCCTTCGATCCGCTGACTCCGATCAGTGGTTGCCGCTTCCCCCCCAACGCCTTCATTGCCGCTAGTGCCTTTCAGCCCCCCTTCTGCACAAGAGGCGTCAACTGCACCGCTATTCGCTCGATAATCATCGATATAGACCACCCTTTTCCGGACGGGCTTCTCTTCGAGTGTAACATCTCGATCGGCTCGGCGGCGCCGCTCGGAACCTATCCTCTAACCCAAAGCCTGGTGATCACGTCGTCGCGCCTCGGCGAGCGGCTTCCGACAGCCTGGGTGGACGGCGCGGTGGTCGTCGTCGACAGCGACAGCGACGGCGACGGCGACGGCAAC
>Ga0187892_10003008_pt1 | contig 31895 bp, 31 predicted proteins | sample MA1701073metaG_FD_139345 | JGI IMG/M metagenome (GOLD analysis project Ga0187892, IMG submission 139345) | Bio-ooze microbial communities from a basaltic lava cave in the Kipuka Kanohina Cave System on the Island of Hawaii, USA - MA170107-3 metaG ...
CTCGATGCGCGACGGCGAGTCGGTCCTCGACCAGCTTCTCGCGTTCAAGGAGAAGGGCCTCAAGGCCGACGACGTGAGCGGGCTCCTCGGCGCGGCGCCGGAGCAGAAGATCGACGCGCTCATCGGGGGCCTCCGCGCGGCCGACCCCGGCGCGACGCTCCAGGCGCTCGACGCCGTCTTCGCCGCCGGCATCGACCCCGCCGCGTTCGCCGACCAGATGATCGAGCACGTGCGGACGCTCATGGTCGTCAAGGCGTGCGGGAAGGGCTCGCCGGTCGTCGACCTGCCCGACCACCAGCTCGAGGCGTGCGACCGGCAGGCGTCGGGCTTCTCTCTCGAGGCGCTCCTCTACTTCATGCAGATGCTCTTCGAGGCGCGCCGCCGCATCCGCGAGGGCGCGAACCCGCGGATCGTGCTCGAGGTGACGCTCGTCAAGGCGTCGCGCGCGGGCGACCTCGTGTCGGTCGCCGACGCGCTGCGGGCGGTCGACGCCGCGCCCGCGACCGCGCTCGCGGCCCCCCCCGTGGCCCCCGCCCCGAGCGAGGCGGAACGCCGAGTCGAGGGGGCCGCCGCCCCGTCCGCGCCCCCCGCGGAGCCGGCGAAGGCGGACTCGATCGACGACGTCGCGCGCCACTGGCCGCGCGTGGCGTCGGAGGTGAAGCCGGCGTCGATCCTCGCGGGGACGCTGCTGGCGGAGGGGCGGCCGACGAGGCTGTCGGGGGGGCTCGTCGAATTCCTGCTGCCGTCGAAGTTCACGAAGTTCCACCTCGACCAGCTGGAGACGCCGAAGAACCGGTCGTTGATCGAGAACGTGCTGGCGCGCGTCTTCGGGAGGCGCCTCGCGTTCAAGGCGTCGCTCGAGTCGGGCGGGGCGGAGCCGGCGAAGCGCGCGCCCGCGCCGACGGGGGACCTCGCGGCCGATCCGTCGGTGCGCCGGGTGCTGGACGCGTTCCCCGGAAGTCGCGTGGACCATATCGAGTGAGGTGACGCATGATGGGCGGCGGCGGGATGAACATGAAGGCGCTCCAGGACATGCAGAAGAAGCTCGCCAAGGCGGAGGAGGATCTGAAGGAGCGCATCGTCGAGGGCTCGGCGGGCGGCGCGGTGAAGGTCGGCGTGAACGGCACGCAGGAGATCGTCTACTTCAAGATCGACGAGAGCGCGCTGGCCGACAAGTCCATGCTCGAGGACATGCTCGCCGCCGCGGCGAACCAGGCGCTCGAGAAGTCGAAGAAGATGCGCGAGACGGAGATGCAGAAGGTGACCGGCCTCGCGATGCCGGGACTCATGTGAACCGGGGATTTTAGAACCAACCGCCAAGCGCGCCAAGATCGCCAGGGAGCTGCTCCTGGCAGCAGCATCGGCTTGGCGTCCTTGGCGTCCTTGGCGGCTCCATCCTGGAGTTGCGCTGATGACCTACGCCGAGCCGATCCTGAGGCTCATCCAGGAGCTGACGAGGCTCCCGGGGATCGGCGAGAAGACCGCGGAGCGGCTCGCGTTCCACCTCCTCGCGCAGCCGAAGGAGGACGGCCTGCGCCTCGCGGAGGCGGTGCGGGACCTGAAGGAGAAGGTCAAGTCCTGCGGCGCGTGCTATAATATCACCGAAGTCGATCCGTGCGCGATCTGCAGCGACGCGCGGCGCGACCGCGAGGTCGTGTGCGTCGTCGAGCACGGCAAGGATCTCTGGGCGATCGAGAAGTCAGGAGCGTATCGCGGCGTGTATCACGTGCTCCACGGGCATCTGTCCCCGCTCGACGGCGTCGGGCCGGAAAACCTCACGGTCGGCCGGCTGGAGGAGCGCGTCCGCTCGGGCGGCGTGAAGGAGGTCATCCTCGCGACGAACCCGACGGCGGAAGGGGACGCCACCGCCTTCTACATCCAGAAGGCGCTCGCCCCGCTCGGCGCCCGCGTCACGCGCATCGCGCGCGGCCTGCCCGCCGGCTCCTCGTTCGAGTACGCCAGCCGGACGATCGTCAGCGACGCCCTCAAGGGCCGGCGGGAGCTGTCGCCATGAAGATGGAAGTGCATCTTCAGCAGCGCCTCGAACAGCGCATGCAGCTCTCCCAGCAGATGCTGCAGAACCTCGAGCTGCTGCAGATGCCCATCATGGCGCTCAAGGAGAAGCTCGACCAGGAGCTGGAGGAGAACCCCACGCTCGAGGTCGTCGAGCCCGAGGAGCCCGATGCCACCGACGCCGCCGCGAAGCAGACCGCGGAGGAGGAGCGCAAGGCCGAGTACATGGAGTCGTTCGACGAGCACTGGGCCGAGACCGAGCGGCGCGGCTTCCGCGGCGGATCGTCCGACGACGACAAGAAGATGGAGATGCTGCAGAACGTGGGCATCGGGCCCGCGTCGCTTCGCGACCACCTGCGCAACCAGCTCTCGCTCCTCGAGGTGGACCCGACGCTGCGCGTGTACCTCGAGCACCTGATCAACAACATCAACGACGCGGGCTACCTCGCCTCCCCGATCGAGGAGATCGTCGCGTCGGTGCCGGACGAGCTGAAGAAGGAGCCGCCCGAGACGCTGAAGGCGAGGCTCGAAGTCGCGCTGCTGGTGCTGCAGAAGCTCGAGCCGCGCGGCGTCGGCGCGCGCACGCCGAAGGAGTGCCTGCTGTCGCAGATCGACGACATCCACCCGTACGCCGAGGAGATGCGCCGGCTCGTCGACCGGCACCTGGAGGACATCGCGAACAACCGCCTGCCGAAGATGGTGAAGGACATCCTGAACGACCCGGCGGCGCTGGCCGACCTCGGCTACAAGCCGCCCGGCGACGCGAACGCCGTGATGGAGGACGTGAAGCTCCTGATCGCCGAGATCCAGAAGCTCAACCCGCGGCCCGGCTCGAACTACGCGAGCGCCATGGCGCCGCGCGTCTACCCCGAGGTCGTCATCCGGCAGGTCGACGGCAAGTACGAGATCGTGATCGAGGACTCGTACCTGCCGCCGGTGATGGTCAGCCGCGAGTACCAGGAGCGCCTCAAGAACAAGTCGATCACCAAGGAGGAGCGCGACTACCTGCGCCGGAAGCTCGACGCGGGGAAGAAGCTGATCAGCGCGATCGAGCAGCGCCGCTCGACGATCCAGCGGATCACCGCGGAACTGCTGAAGCACCAGATGGAATTCTTCGAGCACGGCATCGAGCACCTGCGCCCGCTCAAGATGCAGGAGGTCGCCGACGCCGTCGGCATCCACGTGTCGACCGTCTCGCGGGCGATCAGCGAGAAGTGGATCGAGACGCCGCGGGGCATCTTCCCGCTGAAGTTCTTCTTCGCCAGCGCCGCGCCGAAGCAGGAGCAGCCGGTCAGCGTCCTCATCGCCGGCACGGGGCCCGAGCAGGACGAGTCGACGCGCCTCTCGCTCATGGAGAAGATCCGCGAGATCGTGGACGACGAGGACCGCAAGAACCCGCTCTCGGACCTGCAGATCGCCAAGCTGCTGAAGCAGCAGAACATCACCGCCGCGCGCCGCACGATCGCCAAGTACCGCGAGGAGATGGAGATCCCGTCCTCGCGGCTGCGGAAGCAGTACTAGCCCAGCGCCCGACCCCAACCCAACCCGACCCGATGCCCGATCCCGGATTCCAGATCCCGGATTCCAGCCGCCAAGACGCCATCCGGATTCCGGAGGGTTCGATCCCAGATCCCGGATTCCAGATGCCGGGTCGTGAACCCGACGGCGGTCCGCCGTCCAATCAGCGTGCAACGCCGAGTCGTCATCGCAGCCGCAGCGATGCTGCTCCGGTACGTCGGCTCGTACGTCGCGCGGTCGCGCCTGATGGCATCGCACTACGCGTCGCTTGGGATCGACGGTGGGGCATCGGCCGGCAGAAGTGACCGGCATCCGGAATCTGGGATCCGGGATCTGGAATCGCGCTCTTGGCGTCTCCGCGTCTTGGCGGTAGAATCCCCAGTCCCATGTCGGTCGAAGACCAGGCCAAGCGCTTCCGCGACGGCGTCGACGCGCTCCGCAAGGAGATCGCCAAGGTCATCGTCGGCCACGACGCCGTCGTCCAGCAGGTCGTCATCGCCGTCCTGGCCGGCGGCCACGCCCTCCTCGAAGGCGTCCCCGGCATCGGCAAGACGCTCCTCGTCCGCACGGTCGCGCAGTGCCTCAACCTGAAGTTCAGCCGCATCCAGTTCACGCCCGATCTCATGCCGGCCGACATCATCGGCACCAGCATCGTCGTCGAGGACGCGCAGGGCCGGAAGAGCTTCCAGTTCCAGCGCGGCCCCGTCTTCGCGAACATCGTGCTCGCCGACGAGATCAACCGCGCCACCCCCAAGACGCAGTCCGCCATGCTCGAGGCGATGCAGGAGCACGCCGTCACCGTCAGCGGCCACCGCCACGCGCTCGACGAGCCGTTCTTCGTGCTCGCCACGCAGAACCCCATCGAGATGGAGGGCACCTACCCGCTCCCCGAGGCGCAGATCGACCGCTTCCTCTTCAAGATCGAGGTCACCCAGCCCGCCCTCGGCGAACTCATGGAGGTGATCGACCGCACGACCGGCAAGTCCGACCCCTCCGCCCGCCCCGTCATGAGCGGCCAGGACATCCTCGAGATGCGCGCGCTCGCCCGCGACGTCCCCATCGCCTCGCACGTCAAGGAGTACGCCGCCCGCCTCGTGCTCGCCACCCACCCGAACGGGCAGGGCACCCCGATCGCGCAGAAGTACGTCCGCTACGGCTCGAGCCCGCGCGCCGCCCAGGCGCTCGTGCTCGCGGGCAAGATCCTCGCCCTCATGCGCGGCCGCTACAACGTCGCGTTCGCCGACCTCAAGGAGGCCGCCTACCCCGCGCTCCGCCACCGCCTCATCCTCAACTTCGAGGCCGAGGCCGAGGGCATGAAGGCCGACACGATCATCGCGAAGATCCTCGAGCAGGTGCCCGAAGGGGTGCCCTCCCCCCAATGACCCGCGTCGTCTGCCTCTCCGACACGCACAACCGGCACCGCGACCTCGAGATCCCCGACGGCGACCTCCTCGTCCACGCCGGCGACTTCACCGGCCGCGGCCGCCACGACGAGATCGCCTCCTTCAACGCGTGGCTCGCGACGCTCCCGCACAGGCACAAGATCGTCATCGCCGGCAACCACGACTTCCTCTTCGAGCGCGAGCCCGAGAAGGCGCGCGCCCTCATCACGAACGCCGTCTACCTCGAGGACTCCGGCACGACCGCCGCGGGCCTGCGCGTGTGGGGCTCGCCGTGGCAGCCCTGGTTCTTCGACTGGGCGTTCAACCTCCCGCGCGGACCCGCCCTCGCGGAAAAGTGGGCGCTCATCCCGGAGGGCGTCGACATCCTGATCACGCACGGCCCGCCCCGCGGCATCCTCGACCGCACCTCGCGCGGCGAGGCGGTCGGATGCGCCGACCTCCGCCGCGAACTCGCGCGCGTCCGCCCGCGCCTCCACGTCTTCGGCCACATCCACGAGGCGTACGGCACGCATCGCGAGGGGGGCACGACCTGCGTCAACGCGGCGAACTGCGACGAGGGCTACGAGCCGGTCCAGCCGCCGGTGGTGGTCGACCTGTAGCCGCGAGTCACGAATGGGGCCGGGGGATCGAATCACGAATTACGGTAAGGCTCCGCACAGCGCCCGTGACTCGTAATTCGTGATTCGTGATTCGGACGCCTACTTCGCCCCGAACCTCGCCCTCTCCTTCCAGACCGGCGGGTGCCCGATGAGCCCCTGCACGTTGTCCTCGACGATCACGGCCTTCGTCGACCGCGGCAGCACGAAGATCCCCCACGCCGTCACCTCGTTGCCGCCGCCCATCGTCTGGTACGACAGGTCGTTGTACCGCACCACGATCTGCGCGTCGTCCTCCTGCGCCTCCGCCGACACGCCGCCGCTGTTCCAGCCCTTTCCCTGGAAGATCGCGATCACCATCGAGTCCTTGAAGTCGACGTCCGGCGCCTTCGCCTCCGAGTGCCTCTTCCAGAGGCCGGCGAACTCCTCCGCCGAGCCGATCCGCAGATGCGTGGCCGCGTCGATCCCGCTCTTGTCGCCGTGCCACGATGCGACGATCGCCAGCGGACGCCGCGCGCCCTTCTGGCGCTCCAGCGCCCGGATGGAAGACGCCATCACCGCGTGCGCGCCGCGGTCCTGCTCGGCACCGAGCGCCCTCCGCAGCGCGTCGAGCGCGCCGACCGCCTCCGCGGTGTCGAGCATCCAGGCCGCCTCCGACCGCAGGCGCGCGTCCTTGTCCTCGAGGCACGCGACGAGGCGCGCCGCGCCCGCCTTCGGGTCGAGGCGCGCGAGCGCCCGCAGCGCCTGCATGCGGACGCCGCGGTCCGCGTCGTCCACCCGCTTCGCGACCGCCTCCGCGTGCTCCTTCGCGCCGAACTCCGCGAGCGCGTCCGCGGCGCCGCCGCGCACGTACGGCTGCGCGTCCGTCAGCATCCGCGCGACCGCGTCGGCGTGCTCCTTCGCGCCCATCTCCTTGAGCGCCAGCACCGCGTGCAGCCGCGGGTAGTAGTGCTCGTGCTCCAGCATCCGCAGGTGCGCCCACGGGAACTTCGCGCGGACCGCCGTCTCGCGAACGTCGAAGAGCTCGCGCTGGTGCGCGCGGTCGTCGTACCTCTCCCCCCACGCGAACGCCGCGACGATCGCGCGCCCGACGAGCGGGCCCGACTCCGCGTCCAGCTTCGCGCCGAGCGCGATATCGAGCTTCGCCATCCCGCCCGACGCCCCGACGAACCGCCGACCCGCGTCGAACCCCAGCGCCTCGCAGAACGGGATCGTCGCGAGGATCCGCTCGAGGCGCGACTTGCGCTCCGCGTCCGCCTCCCCCTTGAGCGCCGCCTCCAGGAGCGGCGCCGCCTTCTTCCCGGCGCGCACAAGCTCCGCCTCGGCTGCGTCGCGCGCCTCGACCGAGTCCTGCGAGAGCGCCGCGATGTGCTCGCGGATCTTCGCGTCGTCCTGCAGCAGGAGGACGAGCAGGAGCGCCTTCATGCGCCTACTCCCCGAGGAAGTCGAGGAACCGCCGCGACCGCGCGGGCGCCTCGCCCATCCCGCAGGCCGGGCACGGATCTTCCTTCACCACGGCTCCCTGCTTGAGCTGCGCGCCGTACGCCAGGACCGGCCCGGGCTTGTTCGATGCGAGCCTGTCGTACAGCTCCAGCAGCATCGACCGGAAACGCTCACGCGCCGGAGCGAAGACGGCGTCGCGCGCCGCGAACGCGAGCACCGGCGCGATCCCGTCGGCCCTCGCCTTGAGCGCCTCCAGGGCGCCCGCGGGGGCGGCGGCGTCCGTGTCGAGGTCCTCGACCGCCTTCTCGACCTTCGCCCGGTCCGCGTCGGGCAGCGCCTTCTTCGCCCGCTCGACCGCCTCGCGCAGCCGCTCCCCCTTCGCGCCGTGCAGCGCCTTGCGGACCCCCGCGACGAACGTCTCCGGCTTCTTCATGTCGTCGGGCGACAGCGCGCCCTCCGCGATCTTCCTCCCGTCGCTGTCGAGCACGACGGCGTGCTCCTTGATGTCCCCCAGAAGCATCGCCGCGAGCTCCGACCGGAGGCATATGACGACCGCCTCGACGAGCGTCGTCCGGACATCCCGGTCCTTGCCCTCGATCAGCGCGAGCAGCCGCTCGCCCACCTCGATGCGCTGCTCCTCGCGCGCGGGCGCCACGATCACGAGCCCGCAGCGGCGCGTCTCCTTCATGCGCTTGAGCGCCGCCTCCCACCACTCCGGCTTCTTCTTGTCCTGCGAGAAGAGCTCGTTGAGCCCGAACACCAGCGGGCTCGCCGCCGCCGCCGTCAGGAAGGTCCGTCGATGCATGTCGTCACTCCGTCAGGAACTTGAGGAACTTGCGGCTGTTGCGGCCCGCCTTCGCCATGCCGCACTCGACCGCGCCGCCGATGTCGTCCTCGGGCTTCTCGATCTCCCGCCAGTGGCCGCAGATGTCCGTGAAGCGGGGCAGGCTCGCACCGTACGGCACCTGGCCGCCGGGCAGGCCCGCAAGCACCGCGCGCAGGCGCGCACGGCCCTTTTCGTGCACCGCATCCATCCGCGCGAAGACGAGCCACGGCGCGATCTTCGCGGCATGCGCCCGCACCGTCCGGATCGCCTCCGCCGGCTCCGGACCGTCCGTGTCGATCTCGTCGAGCGCCTTGCCGACGTCGACGACGGCGCGGCCGCGGGCGACCAGTTCGGGGAAGCGCTCGTTCTTCGCGCCGTGCAGGAGCGTCCGCATCGACGCGACGAACTCCTTCTCGATCGCCTCGGCGTCGACCGTGTCGCCCGACGCGCGCTTGCCGTCGGGTGACAGCAGCACGCGGTTTCCGTCGCCGGCGGGCAGGTGCTTCTTCGCCAGCTCGGGCGTCATGCAGACGAAGACCGCCTCGACGAAGAGCTCGCGGACGTCCGGGTCCTTCGACTCGGTCAGCGCGTGGAGCGCCTCTCCGAGCGCGCGGCGCCCCCGCTCGTCCGCCGGGGCGATGAGCACGATCGCGTCGCGCTGGAGGTCCTTCATCTGCTGGAGCGCCGTCTTGAGCCACGCGGGCTTGCGCTCATCGCCGGCGTCTTGCGCCAGCAGGTCGTCGAGCCCGAAGACGAGCGGCGTCGCGGCCGCGGTTTGCAGGAAGTTCCGCCGGTTCATATCCACCTTAGACGTCATCTGCGCGCCCCGGTTCTCCAGCAAAGCCGTTCGCCCTGCACCACTGCCAGAACGCCCCCGCCTCCGCGCGCGGAAAGAACTCGCGCGGCGGCACCTCCTTATTGTACCGCTTGAACGCCTGGACGAACGACTTGCCGTCGCGCTCGAACCACGCCTCCATGCGGTCGTCACCGCGGCAGATCCGCTCGAACCGCAGCTTCTGCACGATGAGCCCCGTCAGCCGGACTCCGTCATCGTCCGCGTGCCGGAGGAGCGCCCGGTCGGCCTGCGACAGCCGCGCGCGGCGCAGCGCCGCGATCGGGTCGGCCGACGTGAGCGCGCGCACGAGCGCCCGCTGGAGGTCGATCAGCATCGCATGATCTCCTTCGCGCGGCGCACCTCATCCCGCAGAGCCGGCACGTCCTGCGCTCCGAACGTCCCGTTCAGCCGCTCGACCACGATCCCCCGCAGGTTCCGGCAGCGCGGCCGCACATGCTCCAGCAGCCGCCACACCCGCTCCGGCACCGGCCCGTCGTGCGAGTCGAGCCGGTACACCCGCCGCGACTTCAGCCACGCCGCCTCGCTCTCGCTCCCGCCGCTCACGTGGATCTGGATCACGCGGTCCAGGTCGATGCGGTCGACGTACTCGAACGGGTCGACGCCGAAATTCACCGCCTGCGCGTGCGCGTTGTGCAGGTCGAGCAGCATCCCGCACGGCGCGGCGCGGCAGATCGCGTTGAAGAACTCCGGTTCGCGCGCGACCTCCCCGAGCGCGAAGTACGTCGCGTTGTTCTCGAAGCCCACGAGCGGGACGACCGACGCGAGGAGCCGCATCCGCGCGGCGACCGCCCGCACCGCCTCTCGCGTGAGCGGCAGCGGCAGCGGCAGCACCGCCTGCAGCCCGTCGACGGTCGTCCAGCCCAGATGCTCCGTCATGTATGCGAAGCGGAACGTGCGATGATCGTCGCGCAGCCGCGCCAGCCACGTCCGGACCCGTGCCCGCTCCGCCGCGACCGGCGTGCCGATGGAGAACGCAAGCCCGTGGGCGACGAACGGCTTGCGGGAACGCCTGCGAATCTCGCGGAAAAGTCGGTGGAAGTCGTTGCGCTCGATGCGCCCATCCCGCTGCCTCCAGAGGGTCTCCGGATTCACCTCCAGGTAATCCGCGTCGTTTTCGATGATCGGGCGTGCCAGTTCGAGACAGTCCAGATCGGCGTGCAGCGCGAATCCGACCCCGAGGCGTTTCATCGTCCCCCGCTCTGTGCGAAGCGATATCCGACTTCTGGAATCTGTCGCGTGTGACTATACCATTGCGCCCCAGGACTTTGCGTGCGCGGATTGGTGAAACTCCGCCCCGTCGGGTATCATCATTATTGTAATGGCGCGTGTGGTCAGCCGGTGCCCCTGCGGATGGACCGTCATGGTCAATCCAGACGTTGCCGAGAGCATCGGCTGCCCGATGTGCGGGCGAACGGTGGACCTGCCGAAACCGGAACCCGCCGAGCGGGCCGCGAGCCTCGACCGCCCCGTCGTCATCCTCGGGATTGTCGTGACGCTTGCGGTCGCCGCCGCGCTGCCGATCTTCCTCCTCGCGGGCAACGCGCCCCCGCCGACCCCGGCGGTGACCTACGTCCTGCAGCCGGACACGCTTCCGGCCTCGTTCGTCGACCGTCCGCAGCCGCCCGTGCCCGCGCCGCCGCCCGCCGCACCCCCGGCCTTCCCCCACCTCGACTCGCTCGTCGCCAGCATCAACATGGCGGCCCTCGCGTCGGAGCATGCGCGCCTCTCGGGCGACCAGCCCCGACAGGATGTGCTGCAGACCCGCATCCGCGTGCTCATCGATTTCCTCAAGGCCGACCTCGAGTCGATCCGCGCCGACGGCCTCACGGCCGAGCCGCGCGCCCACCTCGCGCCGGACGACGTCGTCGTGTCCTGCGCCGGCGCGAACCTCGCGTCGATGAAGCCCGCGGAGGCCGCGATGGCGCTGCGCCTCTTCGTCGAAAACCTCGCCCCCGGCACCAAGGCGCGGATCGTCGTGCGGCGCGAGGGCGCCGAGCGCACGATCGAGGCCCGCTTCAAGGAGCCGCCCGCCGACATCGACGCGATCTTCTGCACCGTCCGCCGCGCCACCCTGACCGCCGCCGCGCCCGCGACCAGCGGATCGCGCACCGAATCCGCGATCGCGGCGCGCCTCGAGCAGACGCTCATCGACGCTCCGGCCTATTACGTGTCGATGCTCGCGCCCGAGGACTTTCAGAAGGTGTCGGCCATTCTCGGGATGGCGGCGCCGACCGCCGAAGACACCGCGTACGTCAACAAGATCTGCGACTACATCCACCACCACTGGCACACCGAGCAGAAGATGCTCGAACACGAGCTCAAGCACGCCCAGGAGGAGACCGCCCGTCAGGGGCAGCGCGACATGATCCGCTTCATGGACGGGTCGCGCCGCCCGGGCACGGTGCTCTCCGAGACGGACGAGACCATCACGATCGAATTCACCAACGGCCGCATCCGCGGAAACCGCGCGTATCCACGCGGCGAGGTCGGGCGGATCGAGCGGGGAGTCGGCCCCGGCGTGAGCTTCCCCGGCCGGCTCGCGAAGTGCGGCGAGGACATCGTGCTTCTGGCGGAGCTCATGCAGTGGTGCGGCCAGAACGGGCTCGGCCGCGAGGGCGACTGCCTGGCCCTGCGGATCCTGCTCAGGTCGCCCGATCACGCAACCGCGCGCACGGCATTCGGGTTCCGCCGCAACCCGCGCGGCGTCTGGGAGCTGTTCTAGGAGGTGGCCATGCTGACGATCATGACGGCCCTGCTCATCACCGCCCTGCAGGACGACCACGCGGCCGCCCGCGAGCGCGCCGAGGAGTCGCGCAAGAAGGTCGAGACGCTGCTGCGCGGAACGCCGACCGTGAAGAACGTCTCGATCTTCGGGGTCGGCGAGACCTTCCGCGTCGTCGTGACCGTCGAACACGCGGACGCGCAGGCCGCGGTGCGGGAACAGCTCGGCGAGGCGGTCGGCGGCGTCAAGATCATCGTCGTCGTCGCCACGCCGCTCCAGCCCGAGAAGGTCGCGCCCGTGCCCGTCAACAATCCGGCCCCGCCCCCGCTGAAGAAGGAGAAGCTCGACGAGCCCGCGCGGCTTCCCGATCCGCTCTACAAGGGGCTGCCCGACTGCGACATCATCCTCGACCACTACAAGGTGAAGCCCCCCTCCCGCTGGAAGGAGGGCTACAAGTGCCAGTACATCCGGCGCAGCGTCATCCCGACGATGGGATTCGGCGGCTGGACCTACGATTACACGAAGCACCGCCCGCAGTGCCCGGTCCGCAACGGGCGCGTCGGGATGCCGTCCGACGCGGACGACTATGTCAAGTGGGTGTACACGAAGGGCTACACGGAGGTCTTCCGCGGCGGCTTCCTCTTCCCGAACGAGCTGCGCGGAAGCGACGCCGCGTGGGCGGCGAGCGCCGAGGCCGACCTGCGGTCGCGGCTGCCCAAGATCCGCGCCTGGGCGGACTGGGACCGCCCCCCGGTCAGCACGAAGGGCTTCCAGAAGATGATCAACCAGGGCTACACCGCGACCCCCGGCTGGGGCATGCGGTGGGTGCCGCCCGCGCAGTGGTCGCCCCCGCCGGTCGCCACCGGGCCCGGCGGCGCCCCGCCTCCGACCCGCAGCGGCGGAGGCTGCGGCGGCGGCCGGCGGGGCTGATAGCGGACTCAACGCCGGCGTCGCCGGCACGAAGACTTGCCGCACCTGCAGTAAGCGCGAGACCGGTCCCTGTCGGACCGGCCTCGCGTTTCGTTTATACTGCGCGCGTGGTCGACGACGAGCTGGTCCGCGCGGTGCTCGGGCGCCGGTTCCTGAGCTCCGACGAGCTGCGCGCGCCCGCGCTCGTGCCGCCGAACGTCGACCTGGCGGACGGCCGGCCGTTCGGCCGTTTCATGGTGCTCGGCGACCTGGCGGAGGGCACGTTCGGGCGCGTCGTGCTGGCGGTGGACCCGCTGGGCAACCGCAAGGTCGCGCTCAAGCTGCTGAAGAGCGGCGTGCCGTCGGACCTCGAGCGCTTCCGGCGCGAGGCGGACGTCGTGCGCGAGCTCGCGCACCCGAACATCGTGCAGGTGGTCGACGTCGGCACCGTCGGCGAGCAGCCGTACATCGCGATGGAGTACGTGCCGGGGACGCTGCTGCGCGACTACGTGACCGACATGGCGCGCCGCCTGGAGATCCTCATCAAGGTCGCGCGCGCCCTCGGGCACGCGCACGCCCGGGGCATCATCCACCGCGACGTCAAGCCGGAGAACGTGCTGGTCGACCCGACGGGCGAGCCGTACCTCATGGACTTCGGGCTCGCCCGGCACTTCGACCGCGTCTCGCACCAGCTCACGACGACCGGCTCGATCGCCGGCACGCCGCTGTTCATGTCGCCCGAGCAGGCCTCGGGCGACACCGACCGCGTCGGCCCCGCGTCGGACGTCTTCTCGCTCGGCGCGACCGCCTACTTCCTCTTCACCCGCGCCATCCCGTTTCCCGGCGCGCGCGCGGACGAGGTGCTCCGGAAGATCGTCGAGGAGGATCCCGTGCCGCCGCGCGAGGCGAACCGCAACATCCCCGAGCGGCTCGAGAGCGTGATCCTCAAGGCGATGAGCAAGAGCATCGAGCGGCGCCATCCGGACGCCGCAGCGTTGGCCGACGACCTGGAGGCATGCCCGACGATGGAGCCCGCGGGGGACGAGATGGTCTTCGAGGCGCCGCGGCCGAAGGGGTGCCTGGGGTGGCTCGGTCGGTGAGCGTCATCTAGGCCGTCGCACCGTTCACCGTTCGCCGTTGGACCGTTCGAACGGTGGAACGGTCGAACGATCGAACGGGGAACGAGCGCGTCAGCCTCATTCCGACGCGCTCCTACCCCGCGATGAACTTCGACAGGTACGCCAGCTCCTCCTCGTACTCCTGCGGGCTCGACGCGTAGCGCGCGACCTCCTGCTTGACGAGCTCGACCAGCCGCGCGCGCGCCCGGTGGATCCAGTTCTTGACGTCCTGCAGCTTCCCGCCCATCTGGCGCGCGATGTCCTGGTATTCCATCCCCCTGTTCAGGTGCAGGGCGAGCGCCCGGTAGTACTCGGGCTTCTCGCGCTCCAGCTCGCCGAGCGCGGCCTTCACCAGCCCCTCCACCCAGAGCTTGTCGAACTGCTCCTCGCGATGCTCCTGAGGGATCAGCTCGGCCATCTCGGCCTCGCCCGCGTCGAGCGACACCGGGACGCGTCCGCCCCCGCGCTTCTCCGCCCCGCGCCGCCGCCGCTCCTCGCGCATCACGTTCTGCGTCACGCCGAGGAGGAAGCTGCGGAACCGCCCGCGGTCGCGGTCCGCGCGCGCGAGCACATTGTCCGCCGTCAGGCGCAGGAAGATCTCCTGCGCCAGGTCCTCCGCATCCTGCTCGCCGAACCCGGCGTTCCTCACGAAGTTCACCACCGGGGCCCGGTACCGCAGGATGAACTCGTTGACCGCCCGCGTGTCCTGGCGCTTGACCAGCGAGATGCGGGACCAGAGCGTGCTTTCGAACCGGACGAATTCCATCTGCCTGTACGTTGGCGGTTCGCGGCCGCCGGTTTTCCGGTTACTTGGTCACGAGCCACACCGCCGCCGTCTGGCTGAAGGTGACCTTCTCGCCGGAGGCGCGCGGGCCGAGCCCGGCGGTGTCGTCCCGCACCGTCTCCAGCATCGCCGCCAGCACGCGCTGCCGCCGCTCCGGGTCCGCCCCCACCATGTCCATCCAGTCGCCGAACTCCCGCTTCATCATCGTGACGATCTTCGCCGCCACGTGAAGGCCGCACTCGCGGATGAACGCGTGCCACTTCTCGGCCGACTGGATCCCCACGTGCGACGGGTCGCGCAGCTTCATGATCGCGTTGTGCCGCTCCGCCTTCTTCGGGTCGTCCGACGCGACGAGGTCGTAGATCACGAGGCGCCCGTCGCGCCGCAGCACGCGCGACATCTCGTGGAGCGCCTTCTCCGGCCGCACCAGCAGGTGGAACGTCGACCGGCACGTCACCAGGTCGAAGAGCCTCGGCGCGAACTTCAGCCGCTCGGCGTCCCCCAGGATGAAGGCGGCGTTCGTGATCCCCTGCTCCCTCGCCCGGTGGTAGGCGAGGTCCACCATCTCCTGCGTCAGGTCGATGCCCACCACGCTGTTGACCAGCGGCGCGAATGCGATGGCCACGCGCCCCGCGCCGCACGCCACGTCGAGCACGCGGTCGGTCCTCTTCGGCATCGCCAGGTCGATCATCGGCGAGACGCTCTCGCCGGGGCGCAGCCGCTCCGCGTACGCCTTCACGCGGCGCGCCGTCTCCTCGCGCACGATCGCCTTGTGCCTCTTGGTGTCTATATCCATCGGCGCTTCTTGAAGATCATCAGGATCACCCCGCCCGCCGCCGCCATCACCGCCAGGCTCGCCCAGAACCCGGCCGGCCAGTCCTTTCCCGGCAGGGCCGCGAAGTTCATGCCGTAGATCCCCGCCACGAGCGAGGACGTCATGAGGATCACCGACACGATCGTCAGCACCTTCATGATCTCGTTCGTGCGGTTGGCCACCACCGTAAGATACGTTTCCAGAGCGCTCGTCACCACATCCCTGAACGTCTCGGTCATCTCGGAAACGCGGTACACGTGGTCGTACACGTTGCGGAAATGCGGCGCCGCGGCCGCGCTCACGACCGTGAACTCGCCGCGCGCGAACCGGTTCACGACCTCCCGCTGGGGGCTGACGAGGCGCCGCAGCTGCAGCACCTCCTTCTTGACCGAGAAGATCTCGTTCAGCACCGCGCGCCCCGCGATGTGCCGGCGGAACAGCCGGTGCTCCAGCTGGTCCACCTCCCCGTCGAGCGCCTCCATCTTGACCACGTAGGAGTCGACCATCCGGTCCAGCATCGCATGCAGCAGCATGTCCGCCGCCCGCATCTCCCCCTGCACCTCCGTGCAGCGCCGGCGCACCTCGTCGATCGCCCTCACCGCCGCCGTGTGGTACGTCACCACGTACGACCGCCCGAGGAAGAAGTCGACCTCCTCCACGTCGATCCTCCCCCGCTCGTTCGACGGCCGCACGCCGTGGACCACGAGATAGACGTAGTCGCCGTAATTGTCCGCCTTCGGATGGTTGGTCTCCGCGACGCAGTCCTCGATCGCCAGCGGATGGAACCTGAACACGCGCGAGAGGACCTGCGTCTCCTCCTCCGTCGGCCCCTGGAGGTCCACCCACAGCACGCCCGGCGCCCCCGCGAGGGCCGCGAGCTCCCCCGCCCCCACGGCGCGCGCGACGGCCGCCTCCGGCGCGGCGTGCAGCGCGGTGAGCATCGCCCCATTCTACCGGCCGCCCGAGGTCTCATCACGCATTATGCGGAGCGGCGCGCGCTGCGGCCGCGGAACGTGCAAACGTGCACCCTCCTTCGCCGCGCGCAAGCGGCCGACCGTCGGGAAGGCTGCCGAGGGCGCGGCCCCGCGTCCTTGTGACGGCGAAGGGGGGTTGAGCGGTCGAACGGTAGAACGGCTGAGCGGTCGAACGGTAGAACGGTTGAGCGGTCGAACGGTATACTGGGAGCGTGGAGACCGAGGGCCTCCTCCCCCTGCCGACCGACGCTCCCACGCTGCCTGCCGGGACGGTGATCGGCCGTTGCAAGATCCTCCGGCTCATCGCCACGGGAGGCCAGGGGAGCATCTACTTCGCGCGGCACGAATCGCTCGAACGCGACGTCGCGGTCAAGGTGCTGCCCCCCTCGCTGTCGGGTGACGAGGAGTTCGTCCGCCGCTTCCTCCGGGAGGCGCGCTCCGCGGCCAAGCTGGAGCACCCCAACATCGTGCAGGTCTACGACGCCGCCACGGAGAACAACCTCCACTTCATCGTCATGCAGTTCGTCGACGGCAAGGACCTGCAGACCATCCTCGACAAGAAGCCCCGCGCCCCCGTGGGGGATGCCCTCTCCATCACCAAGCGCGTCGCTCTCGCGCTCGCCGCCGCGCACAAGACGGGCGTCATGCACCGCGACATCAAGCCCTCCAACATCATGATCACCAAGCAGGGCAAGGTGATGGTGACCGACTTCGGGCTCGCCCGCGACATCTCCGCGACGATGAGCGCCACGATCACGCAGGGCGGCTTCGTCATGGGCACGCCCGATTTCCTCTCCCCCGAGCAGGCGATGGGCGAGCGGACCGACGCGCGCTCCGACATCTACTCGCTCGGCGCCACGCTCTACCGCATGCTCGCGGGCCAGCCGCCCTACCCGGACGGCAACCCGATGACCGTCATGATGAAGCACGTCCGGGAGAACGAGCAGCCCACGCCCCTGCGCTCGCTCAACCGCGACGTCAGCCCCGCCGCCGAGGCCCTCGTCAACAAGATGATGGCGAAGACCCCGAGCCAGCGCTACCAGACGATGGACGAGGTCGCCCAGGCGATCGACATGGTGAAGGGCTCCCGCGGCACGACGCTCCTCGACGCCGAGGCCGTGACCGCCGCGCCCCACAAGATGTGGACGAACATCGCCGTCGGCGTCGGCATCGGCATCGCCATCGTCATCCTCCTCGTCCTGATGCTCCGGCCCAGCGCCGCCGAGCGCGCGTGGCGCGCCGCCCAGCAGGCGGAACACCGCGCCGAACAGGATCCGCTCCTGCTGCCGGAGGCCATCCGCGCATACCGCATGATCACGGAGCAGTACGCCGCTTCGCCCCAGTCGAAGCTGGCGGGCGAACGGCTCATCCTGCTCGACCAGAAGTTCACCCGCCACAAGCACGAGGAGCGCCTCCGGGAGATCGAGGGCGCCTACCCCATCCGCACCTTCACCGTCTGCTCCGAGGAGCTGCGCGAGCTCGTGTCGCGCAAGCCGGGCACCGACATCGAGAAGCGCGCGCAGGACGTCCGGCGGCGGCTGTCCCGGCAGGAGATCCTCACGCGCGCCGCCGGCGCCGTCAAGCTCGTCCAGGAGAACCGGTTCGACGACGTCGTCCAGCTCATCGACCCGGACGACGTGGGGCAGCGCACGGCGCAGACCCTGCGCCTGCTGTTCCGCAAGCTCATCGCCCCGGCGGGGGCTCCCGCGAAGCTCGACGTGCAGCTCCACGGCGACGGCATGACGATCGACGTGGCGGCCGGACGCGCGGTGCTGCCCGTCACCTCGACGGTGCGGCACGACAACGGCTCCACCACGCAGCACCCGGGCGAGTGGCGCTGGAAGATGACCCGCGACGCGTGGTTCCTGGACCTCAAGGAATAGCCGCGTGGCACCCCCGCTCGACTACGAGGCGCTCCGGAGCCGCGTCTTCAAGCTCGCCTACGTCATCGTCCACAACCAGGCCTCCGCCGAGGACATCGCGCAGGAAACGCTGGCGCGGACGATCGAGCACGAGCACGAGCTGCGCGAGCAGGCCGACCCGACGCCCTGGGTATTCGGCGTCGCCGTCAACCTCTGCCGCTCGAAGATGCGGTCGGACAAGCGGCGCGCGAAGACGGCCGACCCCGCCGCACTCGACCAGGCGCGCGCCAAGAGGCGCGGCCCGCTGACGAGCGCGATGGTTCGAGAGGTGCACCACCGCGTGGCGCTCGCCGTCGCCGGACTCCCGGACTCCCTCCGCGAGGTGTTCGTCCTGCACTATGTCGAGGACCTGCCGTACGAGACCGTCGCGAACGTCTGCGGCATCTCGCAGGGCGCCGCCCGCCTCCGCGGCATGCGGGCGCGCGACGCCCTCCAGACGAAGCTCTCCTCCCTGATGGGCACGCGCGTGAGGAGGCGCCTCGAGGCCGAAGGCCCCACCCCGAAGGACGCGGCGGACGACCCCCCGGAACGGTCGAACGGTTGAACGTCGAACGGTCGAACGGCTACGGCAGCGGGATCGTCCTCCTCGTCGCCGGGTCGTACAGCACGTGCTCCAGCCGGGGCCACCGGAACAGCGCGCTGCCGTTGCGCCGCACCTGCAGGCCGCTGCCCCGCCGCCATTCGATGTCGAGGCGCATCCCCCGGTACGGCACGCCCTCGAACCGGAACCGGTCCCACGCGTCCACCACCGGATGGAACTCCAGCCGGTCGTCCGCGCGCGGCACGAGCCCCCCGACATGCCGGATCAGCAGGTCCGCGTACGTCGAGTGGAAGTAGTCCTTGACGCCCGTCTGCCAGGCGCCCGTGTCGCTGTCGTAGAACTCGCCGGTCGCAGGCCGCGCGAGGTCCCCCTCCTCGAACTGCGCCCGCACGTACCGCTCGAGGAAGTCGAAGTACTGCCGCCTCGACGCCGCGCCGCGCCGCACTCCGCTCGCCAGCGCCTCCGCGACGAGCGAGTTCGCGAACGGCCACGTCGCGCCGTTCCAGCGGCACCCCGCGGGCGCCGTCTGCGAGTACAGATCGCTCTTCTTCGACGCGCTGTGCGCCGGATACGCGCACCAGAACTGCGCCGGGTCAAAGAGGCGCTCGAACGCCGGCTCCGCCCCCGGCAGGTCGAAAGCGGCCGGATAGAACCCGACGATCTCCTCGACCAGCGCCTTCTCCTTCGTGTCGGGGCGCACGCTGTAGTGGAAGCGCCGCTCCGGGTCCCACATGCGGTCGCGCACCGCCGCCGCGATGCGCCTCGCGTAGAGCTCGAACTCGCCGGGCTCCCTCCCCAGCGCCTGCCGCGCCTCCGCGATCGCGCGGCAGCTCGCGTAGAGGGCGCACGCGAAATCGACGCGCTCCAGCGGCGTCTCCCGGTCGAACGCGCGAGGCGACGAGAACCAGAAGAAAGACGGCTGCCATTCCATCCCGGTGTGGAAGTGCGCGTCGCCGGGATTCTGCGGCAGCACCGTCGGCAGATAGTCGTTGTCGGGATCGAAGCGCGCGACGATCTCCTCGACGTTCCGCTCCAGCCTCGGGAGCGCCCACGCCATGTAGTCGCGGTCCGGATGGACCAGGAAGACGTCCCAGGCCCCGCGCGGGATCCAGTCCGTGTAGTAGAAGTTCACGCGCCGGTCCACCTGCACGTTCGGGAACATGCCGGCGTAGAAGCCCTCCTTGCCCTCGAACTGGTTGCGCAGCACCGCGCTCAGGTGGCCGTACGCGTAGCGCGGGTCGCACAGCCAGCGCACCTCCGCGCTCTGCAGCGCGTGCCCGTACGTGATGACCTGCGGATACCACGACCCGTGCCTCCCCTCGAAGAAGCACGGCTCGCGCAGGAACCCCGTCTTCGGCTCGGCGAGGCAATGCCGGACGACGTACCAGCGGTGCCACCACAGCTTCTCGAACCACGGGTCGGGGCACTCGAAGCGCGGCACGTTGCGCTCGAACCACGACGCGTACTCCGCGATGTGCGCCCCCGCCACGGCCGCGGCGTCCCGCACCGCGCACTTCCCGCGCGCCGCGACGACGTCGTCGGCGAACGCGCACACGGCGGCGAACGTCTCCTGGCCGTGCGGCCTCACCGCGATCGTCCGCTCGAGGACCGATCGCTCGATCTCGCGCCCGGGATACGCCTCGAACTCGACCAGCCCGGACGCCTTGCCGGGCTGGTGGTCGAACGTCGCCCGAATCACGCGCCCCTCCACGGCCGGGAATCGGATTTCGTTGGCGCCCTTGACGGGCTGCACGGACGCCACGCGCCTGCCGTCGACCTCGACGTGCACCGCCCGCGGCACCCACACGCCCTGCCGGTCCTCGTAGACGTCGAGCACGACGCGCTCGACGGCGCGGGCCGCGCCGAAGTCGACCTCGAACCAGTCGGACGCGCTGCCGCTCGACCCGCACGTCCACCGCCGCGCCGGCACGCGCTCGCCGTCGACCGCGTGCCAGACGCTGTCGCTCGAATACGTGAAGGACGCCCGCGCCTCGGGCGCGCCCCTCCGCTCCGCGTTGAGGGCGGCGTGGACGGCCGCGCGCTCCTTCGCCACCGCGAAGCCCTCCGCCGCCAGCGCGAAACCGTACGCCGTGCCCCCCTGCTGCCCCACCCCCGCCAGCGCGCCCTCGACGTCCCGCACCGTCAGCGGCGTCCGGAGGCGAAGCGTCAGGCGCCTCGGCTCGTTCGAGTCGTTGCGGATGGAGACGACGTCGATCGCCCGGTCGTCGCGCGTGATGAACTTGCGCTCCTGGACGCGCAGCGCTCCGGCGTTCGCCTCCATGATGACGTGCGACGGATGCCAGCGGTGCGCCATCGCCGGCAGCAGGAGGGGGCGCCCCTCCTCGAGCAGGTCCAGCTCGAACAGCGCGCTGTGCAGCCCGTTGTGGATGTACTGGAAGACGCCGCGCATGCCCGGGGCGGAAGCCAGGCCCTGGCACCACAGCCGGTCGCCGACCGACCCGAGCAGCACACCCGCGGGGCCGGTGTTGCGGCGCGGGCCGAGAAGGTCGTCGATCTGCCCGCGGCGCGGCGCGTCGTCCGGATTCACGCGCGGACCTCGTGCGCACGACCCGAGGAGGAGCAGGGCGAGGAATGCGGCGCGCGGCATGCGCCGCGATCATACCACGGACGCAGCCGGCTTCGCTTGACGCCAGGGGGGGGCCGGCCAGGCGATCTCGCGAAGCGGGACCGACGGTGTAGATCGCCCCCAGGAGTGCGAGGATCAGCGCAGCCATGGCCGCCTCCCCAAGACAAGGATCGCCCGCAGGAGAGTGGCTGGCGCCCGGCCGATTGCGACACGATTTTGCCGCCGCAAATCCGGCGGCTAGAATCACTCTCACATGGCGGATGAACGAGATCTTGTCCGGGCGGCCCGATCCGGCGATCGCCGGTCGTTCGGACATCTCGTCGAACGATACTCCCGCGCCGTCGTCGCCCGGCAGTTCGGCTGAACGCGCGAGCTGTCCTCGGCCGAGGACCTGGCGCAGGAGACGTTCCTGCGGGGCTGGCAGGGCCTGACCCGCCTGGAAGACGACCGCTCTTTCGGAAGCTGGCTTCTCTCGATCGCGGGCTTCGTGTGCAGCGAGTGGGTGCGGCGCAAGCAGACGCGCGACGGGCACGCCGGGCGCCTCGCGCAGGAGGCCGCGGCGGCCGCCGCGCCGGGGCTCGCGCCCGACCTGCCGCTCGCGGAGGCGGTTGCCGCGCTCGCGCCGGACGTGCAGCAGATGCTCGGGCTGCGGCACGACCAGGGGCTGACCTGCGAGGAGATCGCCCGGGAGCTCGACAAGCCGCTCGGGACGGTGACGAAAACGCTCTCGCGGGCCTACGCGGACCTGCGGGAAAGACTGGGAAGGAAATGACGGACGACATCGAACGGCAGCTGGACGACATCTACCGGAAACTCGACCGTTCGGCGCGGCGCGTGGAGGAACCCTGGAAGGGGCAGACTCGCAAGCGCGTCCGTCCCGTGCGGTCGACGGGCGCCGCCCCGTGGATCGCCGCGGGCGTCGCCGCGGCCGCCGCCATCGTGCTCGTCGTGCTGGCGTCGAGCTCGACCCGCGAGCCTGCGGCGAAACCGTCGATCGTCAAGGACCCGCCGAAGCCGGTGCCGCCTCCGCCGGAGCGTGCGCCGGACCTCAAACCCGAACCGAAGCCGGAGCTCAAGCCGGCGCCGGCGCCGGAACCGCCCGTGCGTCCCCCGGACCCGAGGCCCGAGCCGAAGCCCGAGCCCCCGAAACCCGAGCCGAAGCCGCCGGTCGACACGACTCCGGAGCCTCCGAAGCCGGTCGAGCGCGCGTTCGCCATGCTCGCCGAGACCGACGGCGCGTTCGAGCTCGCGGGCCGGAAGCTGCGCGGCCCCCAGAAGGACGTGAAGGTCTCGGCGGGCGACAAGCTCAAGGCCGAGACCGTCGCGAAGCTCGTGCTCGCCGACAACCGCTTCCTCCTTCTCGCGCCGCGCACGCAGGTCGAGTTCGCCCCGGAGCCGGAGCGCCTGCGCGTGTCGCTGGAGCAGGGCGAGGTGCTCGCGGAGCTCGTCGGCGCCGGTCCGGCCGTCCGCATCGCCACGAAGGTCTGCGAGGTGGACCATGTCGGCACCGTCTTCTCTGTGCGTGTCGAGGGCGAGCGCACGATCGTCGTGGTCGAGGAAGGTCGCGTCGCGTGCCGCGGCACGACGCTCGGCGCGGGCCAGCAGGCAACGGTCACCGCGGAGAAGATCGCGGTCGCCGAGGCCGACTTGCGCCGTCTCTCGTGGACGCGCGGCCATCGGGCGCCGGAGCGCGCGTTGTACGAGGAGACCTTCGACGCGGCGGGCGCGTGGGAGGCCGTGGTCGCGAACGGATCCGCGAGGAGCGTGCCGGAGGGGGAGAACTTCGCCGCCAAGGTCCGGCTCGACGCCGCGAAGCCGCTCTTCCACGTGCCCTCGCGCGGCCGCATCACGCTCGTCTACCGCGCGGACCGCGCCGCGAAGCTGACGCTCCAGCTCTTCCTGCAGGACAAGCGCCTGAACTTCCTGCAGGAGGCTCAGGTCGTCCGCACCGCCGCCTGGAAGACGCTGACGTTCGACGTCGACAAGTTCATCCCCACCGACAAGTCGAAGCGCCCGATGGCGCTGCCGGTCGGCTCGCCGGTGAGCGAGATCTTCCTGCAGTACGGCGAGGCGGGCGAGAGGATCGGGTTCGAGGTGGACTCGATCACGGTCACGGAAGTGCGGCCGTAATCACGGTAGCTCCAGAGATGATCCCCGGGCAAACCGAGCCGGTGGGCCGACGCGAAGCCCGTCACCCGCGCGGCCGAGACGACGAACATCCGTTCCCCGAAGCGTCTCCGCCATCCCCGCTCAAGCGGCCGATCGATGCGGAGCGGGCTCTGACGCAGGCCGAACCAGAACACGACGCGTCCACGCACCGACGCCAGTGTCCGCAGGTCCCGTCCGCATTGCTCCACCAGCATTGACTGGCGATCGCGATAGGGTCTGCTCGTGGTGTCTTCCACGTCGATCAGATCGGCCGTGATCGGACGATCCTCGACGATGTCCTGGACGCGGATCTCGAACCCCGTGCGCCGCGCCAGGCCAGCGAGCACGTCGCGGAACTTCTCGCCGCGCGCCTCCACCGACACGCGCACCGGCGGACCGAGCACCGACCGCCGCCGCTCGCCGGTCTCGATGGTCTCGATGATCCGCGCCGCACGCATCCGCACCTCGGCGTCCGGCGACTGCAGCAGCGGCTCCACCTGCGGCAGCACGCGCGCGCCGACCGCCGTGAGGCGCCGCTCAGACTCCTCGCGGACGAACGGATCCTCGTCGCCCAGACCCCGCAGCCAGAGCGCGAGCAGCAGCGCCGCCGCCGTCCTCATGCACGTTCGACGGCGGCGGCCGATCGAATGTAAACTCACGCCACTTCCACGCGCTGCACGCCGCCGACCTCGCCGAGATGGCGCGCCAGCCTCTCGCCGGCCCCTCCTTCGACCGTCAGCGTGACGTCGAGCGTCCTGCCGTCCTCGACGGGCCGCGCGACCAGCCGCGACACCTCGAAGCCGCGCCGGCGCACCTGCTCCAGCAGGCGCACCAGCGCCCCGCGGCCGCGCACCACGGCCACCCGCAACGTGCTCATGGGTCACCTCCGGGCCAAAAAAAACCCGCGCCTTTTGAGGGGCGCGGGCTCGATCTGCCTGACGTTCAGAGACTCAGCGCGCGCCACCTCCGGTGGCAATGAGCTGCTGCTTCAGGACCGTGCGCTGCCGAGTCATTGAGGCCGCCACTCTACCGATTTTCCGCGCCGGATCAAGGGGAACCATGCTCACGCGCAAACGGGAGGCCTGGGGACGCAACGCGGCAGGGTGTCGACTCGCTTTGGCGTCCTTGGCGTTCTTGGCGGTTCACGGCTCGCGGCGCCTCGCCTTCGTCTCCCGCTCCACCCGCTTCATCCGCGACTCGATCGCCTTCCGGACCGGCAGCAGCGACCGCTCGAACGGGTCGACCCGCACGTACCGCGTGATCCAGCCGCGCTCGCTCAGGAGCTCGCGCTCGCCGGCGTACAGCTCGTCGTCGATCCAGAAGAACTCGCCGTCCTTGAAGGCGTCCGTCTTCAGCCGGTGCCACACGGCGAGCTTGATCCGCTTCGCCGCAGGCGGCAGATGCGGGATGAGCGCGCGCCGTATGTTCTTCCCGTCGCCGCCGATCCCCCAGGCGGTGAGCCAGTAGCAGTCGAACGTCTCCACCGCCCAGTCGAGGAACTCTCCGAGGTCGTCCGCCGTCGTCTGCACGGGCGGGCCCCCGTTCGCGAAGGCGGGTTTGAGCAGCACGCCGTCGACGTCGATGTAGAGCCGCAGCTTCCGGGGCATGCATCTATCATACGGCCGCGCGCTGGACATCGTGGCGGTGCAGCGTGTACGTTGCACCCGCCATGGGGCTCCAGATCGCCTATCTCGCCATCGCCGCCGTCCTCATCGCCCTGAACGCGTTCTTCGTGCTGGCCGAGTTCGCGATCGTCAAGGTGCGCGACACGCGCATGCAGGAGCTTGCGCGCGGCGGGAACGCGGCCGCGGCGCTGGCCCACCGCATCCTCGGGAAGCTCGACCGCTACCTCTCCGCGTGCCAGCTCGGCATCACGATGGCGAGCCTCGGCCTCGGGTGGGTCGGCGAGCCGGCGATGGCGCGGCTCATCGAGCCGCTCCTGCGCTCCATCGGCGTCGGCTCCGAGAAGCTGGTCCACGGCGTCTCCTTCGCGGTCGGGTTCGCGCTCATCACGACGCTGCACATCGTGATCGGCGAGCAGGCGCCGAAGATGCTGGCGATCAAGAAGGCGGAGGCGTCGGCGATGTTCGCGTCGCGCCCGCTGCACTGGTTCTACGTCGCCTGCTACGGCCCGCTCTGGCTGCTCAACGCCATGTCGAACGGCGTGCTGAGGCTGATCGGCCTGCAGCTCGGCGAAGTCGAACGCGCCCACTCCGAGGAGGAGCTGCGGCTGATCATCGGGGCGTCCCACGAGCACGGCCAGTTCACGCTCTCCCGGCTCCTCATGATGGAGAACGTCCTCGACTTCGGCACCCTGACGGTGAAGGACGTCATGGTGCCGTGGGAGAAGGTCGTGACGCTCGACCCGGCCGCGCCTTGGCCCCAGAACCTCGACCGCATCCGCAAGTCGCTCCACTCGCGCTATCCCCTGGCGAAGCAGCCGCGCCCGGACAGCCAGGTGCACATCAAGGACCTCGCGCTCGCGCTCGCGGGCGGGCCGACGCCCGACCTCGCGAAGATCGCGCGCCCGGTCCAGACGGCGAACGCGGCGCTCCCGCTGGAGCAGCTGCTCATGCGCTTCCACAAGACCGCGACGCACCTCGCGTTCGTCGAGGACGACGACGGCCGCCTCGTGGGGCTCGTGAGCCTCGAGGACGTCATCGAGGAGCTGATCGGCACCGTGCGCGACGAGTTCGAGCAGGTGACCGACTACTCGCTCGCGACCATCGTTCCCCGCGACGCGATCCTGCTCGATCTCGGCGACGCGGACCAGGAGAAGGCGGTGCGCGCGCTCGCGGCGCCGCTCGTGCGCGACACCGCGTGCTCCCTCGACGCGACGGTCGCCGGCATCCTCAAGCGCGAGGCGCTCGCGAGCACCGGCCTCGGAGGCGGGATCGCGATCCCGCACTGCCGCGCGCCCGGCCTCACGCGCCCGATGGCCGCGCTCGGCCGCTCGCCGCGGGGCATCGACTTCAAGTCGGTCGACCGCCGGCCGGTCGACGTCGTCTTCCTCATCCTCACGCCGCCGCACGACGAGGGCGCGCACGTCCACATCCTCGAGAAGATCGCGACGCTGCTCTCGAGCGACTACCTGAGCGAACGGCTGCGGCAGGCGAAGACGATCGACGAGGTGATCGAGGTGTTCAAGACGAGCGACAAGGCGCTGGGGGCGTAGCGGGCAAGTCCCAGGTATCACGCTTCACGCATCAAGTCGTCGATGGGCGTCCGTTGTCGGTCGTGGACGGTCGTTCACCGTTCGCCGTCAGCCTCATTCCGACGCGCTCCTAGCGCGGCGGAATGCGGCGCAGGGCGTTGCTGAGAACCTCGAACGCGGCGCGCGCGATGCCGGTCCGCCACAGGCTCCGGAGCGCCGCGTGGGTTTCTGCTGCTTCCGTGGACTCCGTGGTGAATCCACCGGGGACCTCGTGACTTCAGGATTACGCCCCCGGCCGGAATTTCCCCAGCGCCACGATGCCGACCGCGGTCGCGACGAGCGCGCCCCCCGCCCACCACAGGAACCGCTCGTAGCGCGCGATCCGCTCCGGCGACGGGTCCGCCTTCACGCGCGCCGTCAGCACCACGTCCGCGCACTCGATCGGCACCACGACGATCATCACGGCGGCGAGCTTGAGCACGAACCAGAGCATCGCCGTCATCGTCTTCCACCCCGCGACGAACGCCAGCCCCACGCCGCTCGCAAGAAGCGCCAGCAGGCAGAGGTGCTCGAGATCCACGACGCGCGCGAACGCCGGCCAGAGCGCCTCCTCCGGCAGGCGGCCGCGGATCCGCCGCAGCAGGAGCCACGCGCCCGTCGAGAGCCCGAGCCACCCCGCCAGCGACAGGAGATGGACGACGAGGAGCGCGGCGCGCAGGTCCTTCATGGACAGTCGAAGTCCCCGCCCAACGGCAGCCGATTCATGAGTTTCCCTCCGCGACTGTTCCGGAGCGCGGTGGCTGCTCGAACGGATGATGCAGCGTCACAGGCTTATGCTGGGCCGCACGGCAGCGCATGTTGATGAGCTCCACGAAGATCGAGAACGCCATGGCCGCGTAGATGTACCCCCTGCCGATGTGCTCGCCCATGCCGTCCGCAACGAGCACCACTCCGATCAGCAGCAGGAACGACAGCGCGAGGATCTTCATGCTGGGATGGGATCCTGGGACGCACGCGGGACGTGCGGGAGCGATACTATGCGATCTCCGTGGAGCGGAAGTTGAAGCACCCCGCCGTCGTGGCGATTTCGGAAGCAGCACGAAGCAAGCTCTTCCCACCGTGATGTCCCCCCCTTGGCTCGCGCCCCCCGGGAAGCATGACTTCGTGCAGCGATGACCGGCTCAAAACAGGTCCTTCGCCGCCGCCGCGCAGAGCACCGCCGTGATGAGGTAGAGCCCCGCGCCGACGAAGAGCATCCACCGCCAGATCCCCAGGATGTCCGCGTTGACGATCCCCGCCACCAGGAACACGAAGCCGAACACCACGAACACAAGCTGGCTGATCGCCCAGCGGCGCATCGTCAGCTCCTGCGAGAGCGACTCGATCGCGTACCCGCCCGCCCCGAGCGCCAGCGTGAGCGCGATCGGCAGCTTCCAGAGCCAGTGCATCGGCGTCCACCAGATCGTCCAGAACGAGAACGCCGCGATCCCGATCCAGCCGGCGGCGGTCGAGATCGAGGTCGCCGGATCCGCTCCGCGCTCGCTCATTCCTCTATTATAGTCGGCCGCCCCATCCGAAATCTGGCATCGGGCGGTCCGAATCGTATGATGGTTCGACTCGGGCCGCGCCCTCGCTCACCACAGGCGGCCCGGCATCTCAGGGGGATCGATGGCCGAATCCGGCGACTCCGTCTACCGCCCGCTCTCGCCCGCCGAGCGCAAGAAGAAGCAGAGCCTCTTCGAAACTCCGGTCCGGCACGCCGCGATCACGCCCGAGCTCACCGTCGCGGACCTCGTCGAGCAGATGCAGGGCATGTCGGTCCAGGCGCGCAACATCGGCCTCTGCGCGAACGTCCTCAAGCGGATGCTCGCCGACCCGGACCGCCCGACCGTCCTCCTCGGCCTCGCCGGCCCTCTCGTCGCCGCGGGCCTCCGCAAGGTCATCCGCGACCTCGTCGCCGGCGGCGTCGTCGACGTCGTCGTATCGACCGGCGCCATCTTCTACCAGGACATCTACCAGGCCCGCGGCTTCCGCCACTACCAGGGGTCCATCGACGCCGACGACACGGAGCTGCGCGACCTCTACATCGACCGCATCTACGACACGTACGTCGACGAGGAGAAGTTCTGGGACACCGACATCTGGTGCGGGCGCCTCGCCGACAAGCTCAAGCCCGGCGTCCACTCGAGCCGCGACTACCTCGACCACATCGGCTCGCAGCTCGAGGACGACGAGTCGATCGTGCGCACCTGCCACAAGCTCGGCGTCCCGATGTTCGCGCCGGCGATCAACGACAGCTCGATCGGCATCGGCCTGACGGAGCATCACCACCGCCGCGTGAAGGAGGGGCTCGCGCCGCTGAGCATCGACTCCATCCGCGACAACTACGAGCTGACGCAGATCGTGGTGAAGTCGAAGAAGACCGCGGCGATCTACATCGCCGGCGGCGTGCCCAAGAACTACATCAACGACTCGATCGTCATGAGCTACATCTTCGGCCTCGAGCGCGGCCACACGTACGCCATCCAGGTCACGACCGCCGTGACGCAGGACGGCGGGCTCTCCGGCTCGACGCTCTCCGAGGCGCGCAGCTGGGGCAAGATCAAGAAGGACGCCGACTTCGCGATGGCGTGGGTCGAGCCGAGCGTGTCGCTGCCGCTGCTGGCGTCGTACGTGACGGGGCGCGGCCTCGCGAAGGGACGCCCGCGCCTGAAGTTCACGTGGGACGGCGAGATCCTGAAGGACCTGAGCGTTGCCAAAGAGAAAGTCCGCGCCAAGTAGACTGCTGGTGACGGGCGGCGCCGGCTTCATCGGCGCGAACCTCGTGCTGGAGATCCAGCGCCGCTGGCCGCGCGCCCGCGTCACGGTCGTCGACGACTTCCGGTCCGGCGACTTCAGGAACCTCGCCGGCTTCCGCGGCGACGTCGTGGCGAAGAGCGTCGTCGACTGGGCGCCGCGGGCGAAGTTCGACTTCGTCTACCACCTCGCCTCGATCACCGACACGACCGTGCACGACCAGCGCCTGCAGGTGCACGACAACGTCGAGGGCTTCCGGGCCGTGCTCGGACTCGCGCCGCGCATCGTCTACGCGTCGAGCGCCGCGACATACGGGATCGCGAACGAGCGGATGGGCGAGGGCTCACCGCCGCGCCCCGCGAACGTCTACGCGTTCTCGAAGTGCATTCTCGACAACCTCGCGCGCGAGCACGGCGCGGTCGGCGCGCGCTACTTCAACGTCTACGGGCCGCGCGAGGCGCACAAGAAGGCGGCCGCCAGCATGATCTATCAGCTCGCCTGCCAGATGCGCGCGGGGAAGCGCCCGCGCATCTTCAAGCACGGCGAGCAGAAGCGCGACTTCGTGCACGTCGACGACGCCGTCTCCGGCACGCTGGCGGCGGCCGAACGCGGCACGCCGGGCCAGGTCTACAACGTCGGCAGCGGAGCGGCGCGCTCGTTCAACGACATCGTCATCGCGCTCAACAGGGCGCTCGGGCTCTCGCTGGAGCCCGACTATTTCGACTGCCCGTACGACTTCTACCAGTCGTTCACGGAGGCGGATCTGGCGAAGTCGCGCCGCGCGCTCGGCTACGCGCCGCGCTTCGACCTCGAGTCGGGCGTCGCCGACTACATGGCGCGGCTCGGGTGGGCCGGGGGCTAAGCGTACGTCCCGATCGCCCCGCTCACCGTGAGCGTCGCCGCCACGCGCTTCCCGTTCGCATCGAGCGTCCCCTCGAACGTCGCCGTCCGGATCCAGCCGCGCTCCGCGTCCATGCTCGCCTCGCCCTTGCCCGCAAAGCGGGCCGGACGGGACGCGACGCGCACCGGCAGCTCGAACTCCAGCGCCACGGTAAGGACGCCGTCGGCCGCGCCCGTGAGCGTCATCCTCACGCCGGGCGCCTGCGCGGTCTCCCCCGTCTGCATCTCGCGTCCCGGCAGCAGCGCGCAGATCCCGGGCACGAGGCTCTTCGGCCACTCCTCGAGCGCCTTCACGCGCAGGCCATGCACCTTCACCCTGCCCTGCGCCTCCGACAGCGTCGCGCGCTGCCCCTCGAGAACGTGCGCGCGGCGCTCCCCTTTCTCCTCGGTCCAGCGTTCGGGATACTGGACATGCGCCTTCGCCGGCCGTCCCGCGTCGTCCACCTCGACGATCTCGTGCACCTCGACGCAGTGCTCGGCCACGTCGTGCGCAGCGAGATCCGTAGTGATCGTGATGCGGTCCCCCTTGCGCGGGCGGTACGCGACCATCGCGCGAACCGGCGGCTTCAGCGCCTCGCGCACCGCCTCGAGGAGCCGCCGGAGCGTGAACGGCTTTTCCATGAAGCCGTCGTACGCCCCCGGGAAGCCCTCTTCCGAAGCCTGGGCTGCGGGCACGCCGCTCATCAGGATCACCTTGACGCCCTTCAGCGACGGCTCGTCGCGGACGAAGCGGCAGAGCTTGAAGCCGGTCGAGTCCGGCAGTCGGAGGTCGGTGATGACGAGGTCGGGTGCCTCCGACCGCATGCACGCCAGGGCCTCCTGCACGCTGATGACGCCGGTCGGGCGGAAGCCGGCGTTGCGGAGCGTCATCTCGACGATCTGCCGGGTTGTGGCCGAATCCTCGACCACAAGAACCGACGGACCCGCATCGCCCATGGGTACAACAAGAATACGACGTGCGGGCGCGGGCGGCAAGGCCGCTGCGTGCCGAATCACGGGGAAGCATCGTCGACGGTGACGCTCCCGCAATTCGTCATTCGATTCGTTATTCGTGATTGGCGGCCGGTGTCTATTCTGTGGGTATCTTGATTCCAGGGCGGGATTCCAGTTGGAGGGGAGAATCTATGGCGAAATGGGGCCTCCTGCTCCCGATGGCCCTCGCGCTCACCTTGCCTTGTGACGCGCAGGACACGCCGGAGCAGGCGTTCAAGAAGGCGCTGGACGCGCAGCACGAGAAATCGCTCGCCGAGGCGTGCCAGTCGCTCGTCAAGCTCGGGACGGCCGACGGCGCGAAGCTCATCCTGGGCGCGTTCGCGAAGACGGGCCTGGAGCAGGACGTGTACTTCATCCTGGTGCGCGCGGCCGCCGCGTTCGGCAACTCGAACGCGCTCAACGTCGTCGGCAAGTACGTCGTCGACAACAAGAGCAAGCCGGTGGCTCGCGACCTCGTCATGGCGCTGCACAACAACTTCGGCGCCGCGTGCGAGGAGGCGATGTGCATCATCCTCGAGGGGGGCTCGGAGGAGCTCCGCGTCAGCGCCCTCGAGCACCTGATGGACATCGGCAAGAAGCCCGCCATCCAGGCGGCGATCGACGTCCTGAAGAAGGACAGGTCGCCCGAGGTGCGCAAGCGCGTGTTCCGCCTGCTCGCCCTCCTCACCAAGCAGGATTTCGGCGACAGCGAGTCGAACTGGACCGGCTGGTGGGAGGCGAACAAGGACAAGCCGCTCGGGGCGGCCGGCGGCGGCGAGGGCGGAAGCGGAACGACCACCCTCGGCAATTCGCGCCAGACCGACTACGACAAGCTGTCCGAGGCGAAGGTCCTCATCATCCGCGCGGGCGACAAGTGCAAGTGCAAGAAGAACCACGAC
>Ga0187892_10003009_pt1 | contig 31872 bp, 23 predicted proteins | sample MA1701073metaG_FD_139345 | JGI IMG/M metagenome (GOLD analysis project Ga0187892, IMG submission 139345) | Bio-ooze microbial communities from a basaltic lava cave in the Kipuka Kanohina Cave System on the Island of Hawaii, USA - MA170107-3 metaG ...
CCACAGCCCAACAGATTTTTTGATACCCAAAATTTCGGACCTTAGAACGTAAGTTTATTCCTAATAATCACTAAGGTGCATAAATACGCCTCAGAATCAGTACCCACAAATTCTGCGGAGGAGCCATATTTTGGAAGCTAAGTCCCTTGGATCGTGCGCTAGCACGACTACTCCGGTGCCCGCGGCCAGACGCTGCCACGGTCGAAGGTGGAACTCCCCAAGCGATCGATGAAAGGCCGATATGATGACGGGGCCTCGTTAAAGGGAAGGCGGTTTTGTGCCGGATGAGTGCTGATACGGCGTGGCCATCGGATGGCTGAGCACCAGGGCAAAGCACCCCCGCTCGCCTTCCGCATCGCGCCAGGTCTTAAGCTTCTGTTCGCTTATCGGCGCGAATGGCTGAGCCACGACCTGATGGCCGGTATTTCAGTGGCGGCTGTGGCGCTTCCGAGCGCAATCGCCTACGCCCAGCTCGCCGGGTTTGCTCCGGTGGTCGGTCTCTATGCGAGCATCTTGCCACTCCTCGCCTACGCGCTCTTCGGGACTTCGCGGCAACTGATCGTGAACCCCGATGCGGCCACCTGCGCCATGGTAGCGGCGATTGTCGCGCCGCTCTCCGGCGGCGATCCCAGCACCTATCTCTCGCTATCGGTAGCCCTTGCGGTGCTCACGGGCTTGGCGTGCATCGGCGCGGGGTTTTTCCGCCTCGGCTTTCTGGCCGACTTCCTCTCCAAACCCATCCTGATCGGCTATCTGAACGGCATTGCCCTCAGCATCCTCCTCGGCCAGATCGGCAAGGTGTTCGGTTTTGCCATCGAGTCGGGCGGCATCATACCGCGCTTGGTCGAGTTTGCCAACAAGCTGCCCCAGACACACCTACCCACGCTGGCCGTCGGTGTGGTTGCCCTGGCGGTGATGCTTGCCGTGCGCCGCTTTGCCCCGCGGCTGCCTTCGCCGTTGCTTGCGGTTATTCTCGCCGTCGCGCTGGTCAAGGGACTGCGGCTGGACAGTGTGGCCGTGGTGGGCGAGCTGCCCGCAGGCCTTCCGCAGTTGCGCTTGCCCCACTTTCCCTTGGGGGCTCTGGACGAGCTGGCGGCAGGGGCGATCAGCTTGGCCTTGGTGAGCTTCAGCAGCATGATGGTTACCGCCAGGAGCTTCGCCGCCCGCCAACGCTATGACATCGACGTGGACCGTGAATTCAGGGCGCTCGGCGCATGCAACATCGCCGCGGGGTTTTCCCAAGGGTTCGCCGTGAGCGGCGCGGACTCGCGCACGGCCATGGGCGATGTCATGGGTGGAAAGAGCCAAGTCACCGGACTGGTGGCCGCGGCTATGATGGCACTGGTGCTCCTTCATTTCACGGAGCCGCTGAGTTTCGTGCCGACCTGCGCGTTGGGCGCTGTGCTCATCGGCACCGCGCTCGCGTTGTTCGACATCGCAGCGCTCACACGGCTGCTACACGTTAGTCGGTCGGAATTCGCTGTTGCCGTCATCACGATGCTGGGGGTCATCGTGGTCGGCGTGCTAAAAGGCGTTCTGATCGCTGTCGGGATCGCCTTGTTGCTCCTGCTTATTCGCGCCTCCCGCCCTCCGGATGCGGTGCTCGGCCGTGTGCCGGGACTGAAGGGGTTTCACGACGTGGCCACCCATCAAGCGGCCGAGACACTTCCTGGATTAGTGCTATACCGATTCAGCGCCGCGCTCTTGTTCTTCAACGCGCCTTACTTCAAGAAGCGGGTGCTAGCGATCGTTCAATCCCGCCGTGACATCAGGTGGTTCATCGTGGACGGAAGCCCGGTAAACGCCCTCGATAGCACCGGCGCGGAGGTGCTCGAAACCCTGGCCACCGAACTCGCCGTCCGCGGTGTCCGGCTTGGCATTGCAAATTTCCGAAGCGAAACGCGCGCCATGCTCGAACGGACCGGGGTGCTGGCGCTCATTGGGGCTGATTTAATCTTTCCAACGCTCAGGTCCGCGTTCAAGGCCTTTCAGGTCACACATGCCCAACCCACCCTTGAGGCCCACGTCGACGCGGTTACCCCCAGGCATTTCGAACCGCAGCGCAAAGGGTGCTAGATTCAGGCCTCTTGATGGGCCAGTCGCGGATAGGTCTGGCGGCGTTCGTCGCCCAGGCCACTGTCGCACGATGTATACACTAGCAATCACACCGTCAAAGTTTATAGGTTACAATTCAAGCACTTATAAATTTTGGCACACCTTTCGCTCACGTGTAGACTTGCGCAGATGGCGGGGTTCAGCCTGGGCGCCTCTTATACTCCTCCGCGCCGCGCTGGACCCCGCCGGATGCGCATGACCTAAATTGCCTCGCCGACGAATTTTTCCGGCGATTCTCGCTGAGGGCTCGCGCTACGGCGCTGTCAATCGTCTGTTTCATCGTTCCGCGATCTGTGTCAGCGTCTCTCTCGCGGCCCTCGCATCGCAGCGCGGCCAACTCGCTTTCATCGTGTGTTGTTCTGTCGCCTCACGCACCGTAGGTCGTCACTTCTACGCATGAGGGAGCCATCGCTTGCGTTGCACCGTAAGCGAAGCCGAAAATTGCGCCTGGATGAAAGCCATAGAAAGCTTACGCACGCGCTTAGGCGCCCGGATAGCTGCTGCCGTCGGACCTTTGCTGCACCTGCTCGCGCGGCAAGGGGTCACGCCCCATCAGGTCACGGTTGCGGGTTGCGCGCTTGCCGTCTGCGCCGCGTTGGTGTTAATGGCGGGCTATCGAACGGGGGCGGGCAGTCTGTTCTTGGTCGCGAGCTTGCTGGATCTCGCGGATGGAACGCTCGCCCGGCTGACGGGCAAGGCGACGGCGTTCGGAAAGTTCCTGGATTCCACCCTAGACCGGGTGGGAGAAGGCGTCATGCTGATGGCCGTCGCGTATTGCCTCAGTCTGGAGAATAACGCGCCCGCCGTAGCCGCGGCGGTGCTGGCTCTGCTCGGTGGCCAATTGACGAGCTATATAAGGGCGCGGGCCGAGGTTCTAGGCCTCGCCTGCACGGTGGGACTCGCGACCCGGCCCGAGCGGGTGGCCATCATGGTCGCCGGCTTGCTGCTCGATCAGCTCGCGATCGCCATGTACGTCCTCGCCGCAGTAAGCTCTATCACCGTCGGCCAGCGCTTTTATTTCGTATACAAGCAGTACTACGGGGTGAATGGCGGCGGACCTGAGCAATGAACGTTTGCGCACCGTGCTCACAACCTCGAGTGCACGATCCGCTCGTCGACGATCTCGATCTGGCGGTCCGCGCCGTGCGGGTCGTGGGTCGCGACAATGATGTAACCAATTCTCAGTCCATCGGTTGCGTTACACCGTAAGCGAAGCCGAAAATTACGCGCGCATGAAAACCATAGAGAGGGTGCGCACACGATTAGGCCTTTGGGTCGCTGGTGTCGCCGGGCCTGTATCTGTAGGCGGGCTCGCAATCTCGATTCAAAGCGCGCTGTGCCACGGTTTACTCAGTTCATGCACAGCATCAACCAGCACCGCCACGTTTTCGGGTTCCACTTCCGGCATGACGCCGTGACCTAGATTAAACACATGACCGGGGCCCGCGCCGAAACGCTTCAGTAACGAGGCGACTTCCGCTCGGATCCTATCGGGGGGCGCGAACAGCGCGGCGGGATCGAGATTGCCCTGCAAAGCCACGCGAGCGCCGACTTCGCGCCGTGCTTCGGCGATGTCTATGGTCCAATCGAGGCCCAGAGCATCACACCCCGTTTCGGCGAGCAACCCTAACCAGCGCGAGCCTCCTTTGGTGAACGCGATCACCGGGACTTGGCACCCGTTAACACAGCGGTTTAAACCGGCAACGACCTGCGCTAGATAACGCAAGGAAAACTGCGAAAAATCCGCTGTGCTCAGGATCCCTCCCCAGGTGTCAAAGACCATAACCGCCTGGGCGCCGGCGGCGATCTGGGCATTGAGATAAACGGTGACCGCCTCGCTGAGCTTCGCGAGCAACGCGTGCAGTAGCGAAGGCTCGCCATACATCAGGGTCTTCACCAGCCGAAAGTCACGGCTTCCGCCACCTTCCACCATATAGGTGGCCAGCGTCCAGGGACTGCCCGCGAACCCGATCAAGGGTACGCTCCCGTCCAGTTCTCGCCGTACCAAGCGGATGGTGTCCATTACATAGCCCAGATCGGCCTCCGGATCGGGCACACCCAATGTGCGTATATCGTGAGCCGAACGCACCATGCGCTCGAACTTTGGGCCTACGCCTTCCTCGACCGACAGTCCCAATCCCATGGCATCCGGGATGGTCAAAATATCGGAGAACAAGATGGCGGCATCTAAAGGAAATCGCCGCAGCGGCTGCAGGGTCACTTCGCACGCGAGCTCCGGGGTTTTACACAGGCTCAGGAAGTCCCCCGTGCGGGCGCGGAGATCTCGATACTCGGGTAGATAGCGCCCCGCTTGGCGCATGAGCCACACCGGAGTCATATCCACCGCTTCGCGCGCTAAAGCGCGTAGCAAGCGATCGTTTCTTGGTCGCTCAGGCATGGGTTTTATCCTCGGCACTGTGTAGTTATGCACCATCGCCGAGGAACTACTCACACGCCCAGATAGTCGAGGATCCCCTGCGCCGCCTCACGGCCATCGAATACGGCGGTAACGACGAGGTCCGAGCCACGCACCATATCACCACCGGAGAAAACCTTCGGGTTACTCGTTTGATACTTGAATTGCGACTGGTCGTTGGCCTTCACGCGGCACCGTCCATCGAACGCGATCCCGTGCTGCTCGAACCAGCTAGCGGGGCTCGGACGAAAGCCAAAAGCGATGATCACGGCATCGGCGGGGATGACCTCCTCGCTACCGGGAACGGGCTCCGGAATACACCGACCCCGCACATCCGGCTTCCCCAGCGCCGTACGCACGACCTTAACCCCTTCCGCCCTATGCTCGCCCACGATCTCGATGGGCTGAAGATTCCATAGGAACTCGACCCCTTCTTCCTTAGAATTCGCCACTTCCCGCATCGACCCGGGCATGTTGGCTTCATCGCGCCGGTAGGCACAGCGCACGCTGCGCGCACCCTGGCGAATGGCGGTGCGGTTGCAATCCATCGCCGTGTCGCCGCCCCCCAAGACCACCACGTGCTTGCCCTTCATATCGACGTAGTCGCTGGGGCGCTTCTCCCAAGCCATGAGCCGGTTGACGTTTGCGATCAGATAAGGGAGGGATTCATAGACTCCGGGTAAATCCTCACCCGGGAATCCGCCCCGCATATAGGTGTAAGCCCCCATGCCCAAAAACACCGCATCGAACTCCTGCAATAGACCCTCAAACGCGAGGTCCTTGCCGATCTCCACGTTTAACACAAACTCCACACCCATCTCCTCCATGATCTCCTTACGGCGCAGCACCACTTCCTTTTCCAGTTTAAACGGAGGGATCCCGAAGGTGAGCAACCCGCCTATTTCGCGGTAGCGGTCGAACACGATGGGCTTCACACCATTGCGGGTTAAGATATCGGCGCATCCCAGCCCAGCCGGCCCCGCTCCTACGATGGCCACGCGTCTGCCCGTTGCTTTTACCTGCGACAGATCGGGTCGCCAGCCCTGCTTCAAGGCCTCGTCGGTGATGTACTTTTCGATGGAACCTATGGTCACGGCGCCAAAGCCGTCGTTCAAGGTGCAGGCGCCCTCACACAAGCGGTCCTGAGGACAGATCCGCCCGCATACCTCGGGCAAGGAGTTGGTCTTGTGCGACAATTCCGCCGCCTCGAACAGGTTGCCTTCCTCGATCAGCTTTAACCAGTTCGGGATGTAGTTGTGTACCGGGCACTTCCATTCGCAGTAGGGATTGCCGCACCCGAGACATCGCGCGCTTTGCTCGCTGGCGCTCTTGGGAGCGTAATGGCCGTAGATCTCTTCCCAGCGGTAGATCCGGATCCGGGTGGCCGTCTTTGGCGGATCTACCCGCGGCAGATCGAGGAATTCAAAGTGCTCTCGCGATCCGGCCATGGAGGACAAAGCGCTTAAGCGGCTGCCCGCAAGCTGGCGAGCAAGCTGTCGAGCTCGGCGGCTTTTGGTTTTACCAACCAGAACTGGCCCAAGTGATCGGAAAAGCTCCCGATCAAACGGCGCGCCCAGCGGCTGCCCGTCTCACGCCCATGCTCCTCAACCAATTCCAGAAGATACGCGCGATAGGCTTCCATGTACTCCGGCTGCAGTCGATGCAAATCAACCAACTCGTGATTGCAGCGGTCGAAAAATTGATGGTAGCGGTCCAACACGAAGGCGAACCCGCCGGTCATCCCGGCGCCGAAGTTGACCCCGCAATCCCCCAATACCACGACCACGCCACCGGTCATGTACTCGCAGCCATGGTCCCCTACCCCCTCTAACACCGCGATCGCACCCGAATTGCGCACCGCAAACCGCTCTCCGGCTTGCCCGGCGGCGAACAGCTTCCCGCCCGTCGCGCCGTATAAACACGTGTTGCCCATGATCGGGGTCTGGCTCGGATCGTAGTGGACCTGGGGGGGCGGATAGAGCACGATCTTGCCACCCGCCATCCCCTTGCCTACGTAATCATTGGCATCGCCCTCCAGATAGATCTCCAGCCCACCGGCATTCCAAACGCCGAAGCTCTGCCCGGCGGAACCGGCGAGGCGTAGCCGTACGGGTGTATCGGACATGCCTAGATTGCCGTAGCGACGGGCGATCTCACCCGAAAGGCGAGCGCCGATGGATCGATTGAAGTTCTTGATGCGATAGTGGAACTCCCCCCCGCGCCGCTGCTCGATCGCCGGCAGCGTATCGGCCACCATCTGCTCGGCGAGCTCCCCCTTGTCAAAAGACGGGTTATGGGACTTCCCGCAGTAGTGTGGTTTTCCCGCGGGGATCCCGTGGTCTGAGAGAATGGGGGCAAGCGCAAGGCTACGTTGCTTCGCGGTCTGGCCCGCGATGATGCGCAACAAATCGGTGCGGCCGATCAACTCGGTCAACCGCCGCACGCCCAAAGCGGCCATGTGTTCGCGCACGTCACGCGCGACGAAACGGAAAAAGTTCATTACCTTCTGCGGGCCATTGGGCTTGAAGTGCTTATCCCGCAGCACCTCGTCCTGGGTTGCCACGCCGGTGGCGCAGTTATTCAGATGGCAGATGCGCAAATACTTGCAGCCCAAAGCGACCATGGGCGCCGTGCCAAAACCAAAGCTCTCCGCCCCCAGGATGGCCGCCTTGATCACGTCCAGTCCCGTCTTCAAGCCTCCATCGGTTTGCAGGCGCACCTTATCCCGCAGATCGTTGGCGCGCAACGCTTGGTGGGTCTCGGTCAGCCCCAGCTCCCAGGGCCCACCGGCGTATTTAACCGAAGTCAGAGGGCTTGCGCCGGTACCGCCGTCGTAACCGGCTATGGTGATCAAATCCGCATAAGCCTTGGCAACGCCCACCGCGATCGTACCCACACCCGCTGCCGCCACCAGCTTTACCGACACCAAGGCCTTGGGGTTTACCTGTTTGAGATCGAAGATGAGCTGGGCCAGATCCTCTATGGAGTAGATATCATGGTGTGGAGGCGGGGAGATCAGCGCCACGCCGGGTCTTGAGTAGCGCAGCCGCGCGATCATCTCGTTGACCTTGTGCCCGGGCAATTGTCCTCCCTCTCCGGGTTTCGCTCCTTGCGCGATCTTGATCTGAAGCACCTCGGCGTTGACCAGATAATGCGGCGTCACCCCAAAGCGACCGGAGGCGACCTGTTTGATCTTGGAGGAACGCTCGGTACGATAGCGAGCCGGATCTTCGCCTCCTTCGCCCGAGTTAGAGCGGCCTCCTAAACGATTCATGGCCGTCGCGAGCGCCTCATGCGCGTCGGGCGACAGAGCGCCGAGCGACATTCCCGCGGTGTCGAAGCGAGGCAGGATGTCCTCTATCGGTTCGACCTCCTCGAGATCCACCGGGGCTAGATCACTGCGCAGCTTAAACAAGTCACGCAGCACCGCGATCGGCCTGCTGTTGACCTCAGCGGCGTATTCCAGGTACTGGCCATAGTCGCCGCTGTCCACACTCGCTTGCAGCTTGTTGACCACCTCGGGGTTGAAGGCGTGGAATTCCCCGCCGTAGATAAACTTCAAGAGCCCCCCCTGGCGCATAGGCTTGCGGCCGTTCCACGCTTCCTGCGCGAGCAGTTCTTGGTCGTGTTCGAGATCGGCGAACCGCATGCCTTGAATGCGGCTAGTGGTGCCGACAAAGCAAAGATCTACCACCTCTTGGTGTATACCTACGATCTCGAAAAGCTGTGCCCCGCGATAGCTGGCGATGGTGGAGATCCCCATCTTGGACAAGATCTTGTACAATCCCTTGTTGATCCCGCGCCGATACGAAGCGGCCACCGCACTGCTTTCACCCTTAGGGATCTCCCCTCGCATCAGCATCTCGTGCAGGCAGGCGTAGGCCAAGTATGGGAAGATGGCCGTGGCCCCGAAGCCGATCAGCACCGCGAAATGGTGCGGGTCACGCGCAGTCGCGGTTTCCACGACGATATTGGCTCGGCAACGCAGCCCGTGTGCGATCAAGTGATGGTGTACCGCCCCGGCGCCGAGCAAAGCATGTATAGGGAGCTTTCCAGGTTGGATACCTCGATCCGAGAGCACCAAGATCACCGCGCCCTCTTGTACCGCCACGGCCGCCTTCTCGCACAGCGTTTCGATCGCGCCCCGCAAGCCCACGTCCTGATCGTAATTGAGATCGAACACCTGGTGGTGGAAGCGGGGATCGTCGAGCTCGAGTAGACGCCGGAACTTGCCTTCCGACAGCACCGGCGAGTCGATCACCAGACGCGCACAGTGTTCCGCTGACTCCTCGAACAAGTTGCGCTCTGCCCCAATATAGGTATTGAGCGACATGACGATCATCTCACGCAAGGGGTCAATCGGCGGGTTTGTGACCTGGGCGAACTGCTGGCGGAAATTGTCGTACAGCGGGCGCACGTGCTGAGACAGCACCGGTAACGGCGTGTCGTCCCCCATCGAGCCCACGGCCTCTTGCCCCGCCTCAGCCAGCACCCGTAAGACCTGGTCCCGCTCCTCGAAGGAGATCTGAAACATCTTCAGATATTGCGCCAGGCGTTCTGTCTCCATCGGGTGGCTGGCAAGGGGCTCCTCGCGCAGGGTGGACTCCAGTTTACGAATGTTGTCGCGGATCCACCGCTTATAGGGTTTGCGCGTCTTCAGCCGCTGATCGATTGCCTCGGGAAGCAACAGCTCCCCCGTTTCGATGTCGACCGCCAGCATCTCGCCCGGCTTCAAACGCCCTTTCGCCACCACCTCAGACGGGGCATAGTCGTAGACCCCTATTTCCGAGGCCAAGGTGATATGCCGATCGCGGGTGATCACATAACGCGCAGGACGCAGCCCGTTTCTGTCCATAACACACGCCGCATGCCGGCCATCGGTCAGGACGATCCCCGCGGGCCCGTCCCAGCGCTCCATCTGCAGGGCGTTGTATTCGTAATAGGCCTTTAAATCGGGATCGATGCTGTCACTATTTTGCCAGGCGGGGGGGATCAACAGGCGCATAGCACGAAATATATTCATGCCCCCAGCGAGCAACGCTTCGAGCATATTGTCGAGAGAACAGGAATCCGAACCGCTGGGAGACACCAAAGGACGGATTTCGTCCATCTCGGGGATGTGTTCGGAACGCAGCTGGTAGCTGCGCGCCACCGACCAGTTGCGGTTTCCTTGGATGGTGTTGATCTCGCCGTTATGGGCCAGATATCGGAAGGGCTGGGCGAGCCGCCATTGCGGCCAGGTGTTAGTAGAGAAGCGCTGATGAAACACGCACAAAGCCGAAGAAAGCTTCATGTCACCAAGGTCGGGATAGAATTCCCCCAGATAGCCGGGCATCACCAAACCCTTGTACGACACCACGTGAGGGGAAAGGCTGGTCACATAAAAGTCGGGATCCGTCGCTTCAATCGCCTTCTCTGAGCGGCGGCGGGCGATATACAAGCGCCGCGCGAAAGCCTCATCGCCCAACCCGGGGCTGTTGACGAAGATCTGTTCGATGCGCGGGCAGGAACGGGCGGCCTGTTCACCCAAACCTGAGACATTCGTAGGGACCTCCCGCCATCCGGCGACTTCCAGCCCCTGAGCCGTCAGCTCGTCTTGAAGCCGCCGTCGCGCCGCTCTCGCGAGGGTTTCGTCCGGGCTAAAGAATATGCTCCCAACGGCATACTGGGGGAGCAATGAAAGCCCTTGTTCCTGGGCAATATGGCTCAGAAACTCATGCGGTTTTTTGATCAATAGCCCACAACCGTCACCGGTTTTGCCGTCGGCGGCGACGGCCCCGCGGTGGGTCAGGCGGCAAAGCGAATGCACCGCCGTGCGCACCAGCGCGTGACTGGCCCCTCCGTCCATCTGGGCGATCAAGCCAAAGCCACAACTATCCCGCTCAAACTCAGGCCGGTACAGTCCAGAATCGTTCGGTGGTGTGCCCATGTGTGGAAAACCCCCGGTTGTCAGCAACGAGAAAATCGAAGGCAAAGATTGTTCAGTATATCGTTGCAAACTTCGGGTGTCACGGCAGAGTCTTTTCCAAAATGGGGGCCGTATCGGCAGTTTTGAGATCGGTGAGGCGCCCAGGGGGTACATCAAGACTAAAAACTTTGCCATCCCGTTGGATCATGAGTTCCCGTGGCCGCTCTCCGTTCACCAGCTCCAACTCGTTAAAAACGTGTATGTTGGCCACTTCTTCGCCATCATAGCCGAGGATCAAGTCTCCAACTTGCAGACCAATGCGCTGGCTCTTGCTGTCAGGTTCAACCTCGTCAATCGTCACGCGCGTAAATACCGGCGTGCCGTTGATGTCGAGGTACTCCCGCTTGGTTTCACGCCCCAGATCATCATAGGAGAATCTGATCCTGGCGTACCCATAGGCATGCTGCACAAGACGGTCACTAGGATCAAAGTAAGCGATCTGTGAACCTTTGCCGCGGGCGTTATAGGTCCATCTTGCCTTGGCGTGTCCATACTTCTTGGGGACGATAGGGGAACCTTTAACTCCGAAGAACGCCCTCTCGATCAACTGGCCTTTATCGTTGTATTTATTCCGAAATCTAGCGTACCCGTCTATGTGTAATGTGGGGCGGTCGCGCTCGTCGTAGTAAGCGGTCTCAATATTGTACTCTCGATCGTCATATGCATTTTTGGATTTGAAGTAGTCGTTCTCGCCCCGCGAAGGCTCCCCCTGAGCGTCGAACGTAGTCTCTTCGATCATATTCCCCCGCGCGTCATAGGCCCGGGCAATTCTGGCATAGCCGCCCTTGCGCTCGGTAGGCCGGCCCTGTTCATCGAAGAACAAGACCTCAATGAGCTCACCCTGCAAGTCATAATTGTAGGTGACCTTGGCATAGCCATCCTTGCTTCTGACAGGCTTATCTGCCGCATCGAAATAGGCTTGTTCGATCTTCTTGCCTTGCGGATTGTATTTCCATCGGGTTTTAACGTAATTCTCTTCGTAGAGCCCTGGTTGACCATTGGGTCCAAAATAGCTTTCTTCGACCCGATTCCCGCGTTCGTCATAGGTCGACTTGACCCGCGCGTTCCCATCAGTATCGCGAACAGCTTGGCCACCTTCATCGAAGCAGGCGGTTTCGGTCTCGTTGCCGTGCTTGTCATGAATAAAACTTCTCTTCGCGCACCCCTTATCGTTACGAACAGGGCGCTCGTTTTCATCGAAGAACGCCACTTCTACAAGATTACCCCGCTCATCCCAGACTCCTCTTCCTTTGACAGCTTTACCAAAGATTAGGATTGGCTTCCCATCCGGACCGAAGTAGGTTTCGAGCGATCTACCTTCTTCATCCCAGAGGATCGTCTGCTTGGCAAAGCCGAGGCGCCCTACCACAAGCTGGCGATCGGGGCCGAAGAAGGTATTCTCGACGATATTGCCCTGGTCATCGTAGGCAAATGTCCTCCCAGCAAACCCGCATTTTTCGCAGGTGACGAGCTGGCCCTCAGTCCCGAAAAAGGCGGTCTCCTTTACATTTCCGTATGGGTCGTAGCTCCTTCTCATTTCAGCAGAACCAATCGAATCCAAGACAGGTTGGCCGTTGGGCCCAAGATTCGTGACCTGAATCTGATTCCCCTGCCCATCGTATGTAGAGATTATTTTTGCTATTCCCATTCTGTTCACGGCTGGCTGACCGGCCGCGCCTAAAATGATCTCTTCAACTGGGAGTCCAAGCGCATTGAATGTGAGCCGGTAACCATATGTCCCATCATGATCAGGTTGTAATTTACCGGTGCTGTCCAAGAGCAGAAGTTCTTTATCTAGCCCAGCCTCGGGCCCCGTGTCAGGCCGTACAAACTTGATGTGCGTGATCCCAGATCCCCGAACCGCCCTGGAGAATGCCCCCTCCTTATACTCAGCAATATCAGGTTGAGCATAATGCAGCGTGTAGAGCAGACGATCACTACGGTTATAAGCGCTCTGATTGAGGAGCTGGCCATCCGCGTCATGCGTGAAGGTGACACGGCATAGGGCCAAAAATTCTGAGATCTCATTTGCGAGTGGATTGAGACTCAAAAGAGATAAAGAGGGAAAGTAGGCGAAAGCGGGGAGGGTACGCGCCTCGACTGTTTACAGCGCGGATTTCGCGCGCTGCTCCCCATCTGCCGCGCTTGATAAACATCAATGATACATTGCGGTGACTAACCTGCTCATCGGTGAGCCGTCCTACCCTTCAGGCAACCCCCGCCGTTTGCTCACATTCGCATAGTATTCGACATGTTGGCGGTAAAACGCATCCCAGTACCACAGACCCGCTCCCGCCAGGATCAACAACACCAGGATCGCCCAGGAAAACACAGGCGCACTTCCGCCCCGGTTTTGGGCTTGGGCTCGGTGCTCGGGGGTGTAATTTCTTTGCCGCTTTTCTGATGGCCTGCGTGATCTGAAGAAACGCGTCGTCTCGATCCGAGAATTTAGTAATGGGTTTACCGTCGGTCGGGGTCGCCACTAACCGTCCGAACGGTGCTATTTGCCACTCGCAGGGCCGGAGAATGACGGGAATGACGCGTGCCTCACCGCGTTGATGCCGCTCCAGCGCTCGCCTCATCTCTATGTCACAGCAATAATCGGACGCTAAAAAATCAGCGCTCACCAACAAAAGGATAATGTCCGCCTTCTCCAGGTATTCGCTGATCTCCGCGTGCACATCCTGCCCGGCGTCGATTTGTCGATCATGCCAAGTATCGATCACGCCTTGGCGCTTCAACATAGCCAAATGCTTCTCTAATTCATCGCGCAGCGCTTCGTCATGATGGGCGTAGGAGAAGAAAACTGTTATCACGATACACTCTCACAACAGCGTTTTGCTCGCAGGGCTTATCGGCAGTTCGATAAATTGCTTCCCTGCAATTTATCGAACTGCAATGCAAAAAGCACGGTTTTTGCGTTGCTCCATGTTTTCGGCGCTTGCCCCGTCCCGGGATACGGGTTCGCTGGATGGAGAGTAACGGTGAGAATCCCGGGAGGTATGTCCCACCGATACGCTCCACCCGTCCCACATGGGCTAAAATAAGCAAGAACCGAACTGCGTGAGGAGACCTACTGTGTCCACCCGAACCCTTTCTGTACAAGAAGCCCAGGAGCGTCTGGCCGAGCTCATTGGCTTAGCCCAACAGGGAGATGAAATCGTCATCGCGAGAGATGACCGGGCTAAAGTCAAGCTGGTCCCTATCCTCCCAAAGGCCATAAAACGCGTCTTTGGTCAACACCGGGGCAAAATCCATATGGGTGAAGACTTTGATGCCCCCTTGCCAGAGGACTTTTGGCTGGGCAGCTATCCTTGAAGCTGTTGCTGGATACGCATACCTTTATCTGGCTTGATACCGCTCCAGAGAAACTCGCTCCTACTGCTTTAGCCGCCTGCGAAGATCCAGACAACGAACTCTATTTCAGTGTCGTTAGTGCCTGGGAGATCGAGATCAAAGCGCGGCTCGGTCGCCTCAATCTCCGTGTGCCCCTTAAAGAGATGGTTGAAGTCCAGCAAACCGATAATGGTCTTCAAATCCTTTCAGTGGAGTTGCGCCATGTCTACGCCCTCCACACCTTACCGCAAGTACATAATGACCCCTTTGATCGATTGCTCATTGCCCAAGCAAGAGCGGAACAAGCGCACCTCGTGACCGCCGATAGCCAGCTCACACGTTATCCCGTCGATATATTATGGTAGAAGCGGAGGTGGGCTGAGCTTATGCGAAGCCCCTCCTTGAGGTCCATCGGCGGGTTGCCTTGGTGGATTAAGGACTTCCGCAACAGAAACCAGCCTGGGATGGGTTCGCTACGTACGTAAGCCAATGTGATAGCCCGCGTAGCGCTACGGCGTTTCCTTCAGTACTTCTTTAATACTGGCGACAGAGCGCGGCCAGGGCTTAGAACCCCCGGCCACAGGCCAGGCCTTCGCGACAGCGGCATGGGCGCTGTCACGGTCGGGATAGAGCCCCTCTACTACGGTATACCAGCGCTGACCGCGGTGCACGGTGGAAAACCAAGCCAACTGGAGCCGGTCTTTCTGCTCGTTCAAGAAACGGAAAACAGCTTTCCGGTCTCGGGACGCGAATAACAGCACCACGTAACGATCCGCCTTCTGAACCCGCAACCAGTCCGGTCCCCTGAGCCCTAAAAGAACCGCGTTGTCCCCCTCGCGTGCCGCCCGCGCTGGCTGGGGGCTGGCATCGGCTTTTCTCGCTGTTTGCGGCTGTTCCTGGACGGGAGCCTCTGGAAACGGTTCTGTCGCGCCCTGTGGCCCCGCTTTTTGCCCGCTCGCAGACTGCGAACTCTCGCCGATCGGTGGCACCAGGACTAACTCTGGGCTATCGTCGGCAGACTGCCTAACGACCCAAAGCCCTAGAATAGCTAACACTACGATCACAACCGCTGCCGCGCGTGAGAAACCGAGGCCAGAGTGGGACGACTGACCGGTTTGTGCGAGGTCTTCTTCCAAGCCCAGGCTTTGGGCATCCTCCTTTACCAAAGCCTCACGTGCCAACTCATTGATGCGCCTCGGAACACCCAGCGATCGACTGAAGATCTGGTGAACTTCCGCCGCGGACAAGGGCAAAGGACCTTCTCGTCCTGCTGCTGCAGAGCGTTGGACCAGGTATTCGCGCGTCTGTTGCTCGGTGAACGGCGAAAGCTCGATGCGATGCGTGAACTGTCGTAAACTGGGGCGTAATTCCGGTGTGTTGAGGGCGCCGTCGATCAGCGGCGTACAGAAAAAGGCCATGTGCAAGCCCCCGGCCTGCCGGTCCCACGGCGCCGAGTCCATCAGCAACGATACGGACTCCGAGGGGAGCTTATGGGCATCGTCGACCAATAATACCGGGATGCGGCCCTTACCGAAATGAGCGAGGATCGTCTTGGCGAGCGTGGGGCCATCCGAGACAGACCTTATGCCTGGCTTTAGGCCAAACCCCTCTAGCGCACGTTTCGCCGTGGCTTGCCGGCCATATAGCTTTTCGCCATCGACACGGCTCACCGACCAATACTCCGGCGCTACGCTAAGCAGGTATTCGAGCAAACTGGTCTTGCCCATGCCTCGTTCCGCCACCACGAATACCGGCTGGCGGCTGAATGCAAGCAAGTGCAGCAATAGCGCCACACGCTGCACGAGCGGCGGGCAAAGATAGAAAAAAGTCGACCCTGACCGCGACTCCGTGGCCCTATCCGGAGCGAGATCTATCGTGGGTTCGATAGACATATCGTGGCTCTATCCTTCGCTGGCCGAACGCTCAGGCTACGCGGGTAGCCATACGAGCACCCCCGAGGGTGGCCAGTAACGCCGAGCGATCATAGTCGCCGGCTATCACCGCACGGCCGATGCCTTGCAATAGAACCAGGCGCAACGCCCCTTCCCGGGCTTTTTTGTCCACGGCCATCAGCTCCAACAGGCGTTCGCCAGCCAAGGAGGATGGGGCGCGGATCGGCAGACCCGCCCTTAGCAACAGCGACTCGATTCGTTCCCGGTCCGAGGCCGCTATCCACCCCATCCGGGCCGATAAATCCGCGGCTAGCTGCATGCCCACCGCTACCGCCTCGCCGTGCAGCCACTGGCCATGGCCGAGCCCGGTCTCGATGGCGTGGCCGAAGGTATGACCTAGGTTAAGCAGCGCGCGCGTGCCTCCCTCGCGTTCGTCCTCGGCCACGATCGCGGCCTTGTTTTCGCAACAGCGCTGGACGCAATGAGCCAGCGCCTCCCCTTCGCGGCGCTGCAAACGCGACATATTCTGCTCCAGCCAGAAAAAGAACTCTGGGTCTCGGATCAAGCCATATTTGATGACCTCTGCCAAGCCCGCGCTCAGTTCCCGCGCGGGCAAGGTATCCAGGGTAGCGGTGTCGGAAACAACGCATCGCGGCTGATGAAAAGCGCCGATCATGTTTTTGCCCAAGGAGTGGTTGACGGCTGTCTTGCCGCCCACCGCAGAATCGACTTGGGCGAGCAAGGTGGTGGGCAATTGGATGTAATCCACTCCCCGCTGATAGCAGGCGGCTGCGAAACCGGTGATATCCCCCACAACACCCCCACCCAGTGCGAGCAAGGTGCTGCTGCGATCGAAGCGGCGCTCGAGCAAGGCGGTGATGATGCGGTTCATGACCTCTAGGGTCTTATACTGTTCCCCGTCCGGTAGCACCACGGATCGCGTGTGGTAGTCCTTCAGGGCGTCTTGCAAGGGCTGCAAATACAGGGGTGCAATGGTTTCGTTGGTGACCGTCAGCACCTGCCGCCCGCGGATCCTGGACGCGAGCAGATCGCTCCGCTCCAGCAATCGACGTCCGATGTAGATGGGATAGCTACGCTCGCCGAGGTCTACTGCCAGAGTCCGCATGGTGTTGACTAAAGAATGAGATGTTTCGAGCTCAAGCGAAACCGCAACAGCGATCAATTTCATCCACGACTTGCTTTACTGTACGGTCGTCGGTGCTGATTATCAAATCCGCTGCACCACGATAGAGCGGATCCCTCTCCCTGAGCAAGGCCTCAAGCGTTTCTCTGGGATGTTCCGTTTGCAACAGCGGCCGATTCCGATCCCGGTTTGAGCGCTCGAAAAGCTGCTCCACCGGGGCCCTTAAGTATACGACAAACCCGCGGCTCAGCAGATGGCCCCGATTCTCGGCGTCCAATATCGAACCGCCCCCGGTGGCGAGCACGATGTCCTTCCTCAGGGTGAGGTCGTCGATGACCCTTTTTTCTCGGCGGCGAAAACCCCCCTCCCCCTCGATTTCGAAGATCACGGAAACGCGCACTCCGGTGCGTTCCTCGATGACCTGGTCGCTATCAAAAAAAGCCTTATCGAGGCGGCGCGCCAGGGCACGGCCCACGGTGCTCTTGCCTGAGCCCATCGGGCCTATCAGAAAGATGTTCTCCGGTCCTTTCATATCCACTCAAAACGTGGGCGAGCCGCCCGCATCACCCACCCGGGTGCATTCTAGTCCAAATAGCCAATGCCGAAGAAAACCCGTAGCTCGCCCCAACACGGGGGAGCTATATGGCTTTAGACAGGAAGGAGATCTGAGGTGATTGCTTAAGGAAAGCTCTGAAATGCTCGGAGTTCCTTAGCCTAGGCGCAAAGATTCCTTCAAGATTTTAGGGGTGACGAAGACGAGAAGCTCGCGCTTGCTGTTCACGTTATTCGTGGCTTTAAACAGCCAGCCGACATAGGGCAGCTCCCCGAAGAAAGGCACCCGGCGCACGTCGTTTTGGTTGGTGTGCTCGTAGATCCCGCCGAGCACCACCGTCTCCCCGTTGTCCACCAGCACTTGGGTGGTGATGTTGTTCGTGTCGATGGCAAAGCCCGCGGGTGTGATTTCGCCTCGCGCATCTTTGTGCACCGAAAGATCCAAAACCACCCGATCGTCCGGGGTGATATGGGGTGTGACCCTTAGGCTTATCACCGCTTTTTTAAAGGTCACATTGGTGGCGCCGCTAGAGGTCGCTTCCTGGAAGGGGATCTCTTCGCCTTGCTCGATCACCGCCTCTTTTTGGTTGGCCGTGATCACCCGGGGGCTGGAGATGATCTCGCCGCGCCCTTCCGTCTGCAAGGCGGTTAACTCCAACTGCAGGAGATAACTCCCGATCTTGCCTACCGCCAACCCCAAAGCGCCATGCGGCTGTGCGAGCGTCGGCAGGCTGACCAGGAAATTCTCCGTGGCATCCTCATCGTCGCCGGTGACAAACGCGGTGCCGCCGCCGAATTCCACGGGTCTGCTTCCCTCGAGCTTTCCTCCCAGAATGCCGAATAGCTCATCCCGCGATGTGCCCCCCGTTCCCTGGGTATTTTTGCTATAGCCGAACTGAATGCCTATCTCTTTGACGAAGTCATCGTTGGCGATCACCAAGCGGGATTCGATCATCACTTGGCGCACCGGGATATCCAGGGTGGTGATGACCTTACGCAACTGCGCGAGCTTGTCCGCGGTGTCCTGCAGCAGCAGGGTGTTGGTGCGCTCGTCCACCGAGACGTTGCCGCGCTCGGACAGCAGGTTGTTCTCCTCCACTTTGAGCAAACCGGCGATATCAGCCGCCTTGGCGTAATTGATGGGAATGAATTCGGTCTGCAAGGGGGCCAGCTCTTCGATCTGCTTCTGCGCCTCGAGCTCGAGCTTCTCGCGCGCTGCGATCTCCTCTTGGGGCGCCACCATGATCACGTTGCCTGCCTGGCGCATGCCCAGACCCTTGGACTTCAAGATGATGTCCAAGGCCTGATCCCAGGGCACGTTTTTAAGGCGCAGGGTTACGGTGCCGGTCACGGTATCGGCGGCCACCAAGTTGAGACCGGTGAAGTCCGCGATGAGCTGTAACACCGCACGCACCTCGATCTCCTGGAAATTCAAGGACAGGCGCTCGCCTGTGTATCCGAATTTGTCCTTTTTGAGCTGTTCCGCCTCTTGCTTGGTGAGCGGCCGGACCTCGATCGTCAACTGGTTTTCGGCCTGATAGGCCACGTGCTCATAGGTCCCCGTGGGGGAGATCACCATGCGCGCGCCACCGCCGTGGCGGACGGTATCGATCTCGGTCACCGGGGTGGCGAAATCGATCACATCGAGCTTCCGATCCCAGGTATCCGGCAACCAGGTATCGGCGAAGTCCACGATGATCTTGCCGCCTTCTTCGCGTACGTCGATGCCGATCGCCGGATCGGACAAGGCCACGATCACCTGACCCTCGCCGCGCTCGCCGCGGCGAAAATCGATGTTCTTTATGCTCGCCCCTCGGGTCGGAGCCTGACCTAAAGGCAGTGGCAAAGCGTCGTCCTTGCCCGCGGTACTCGCGTTCAAAGTGACCAGGATATCGCCGCCTTGAAGCTTGATGTCATAGGGCACCATGTGCGCCAAATTGACCACCACCCGGGTGCGCCCGGCGGCCTCTGCCGCGCTCACGCTGCGCGCCATACCCACCGCAATGGTCTTGCTCTTTTCACGCATATTCAATTGGGTATTCGGCAGATCGATGGCGATGCGCGCCGGGTTGTCTATGGTGAAGTTGAGCGGCGCCTGCGCCGGGGGCTGAGACAGCTTAAGCCGCAACTGGACGCGCCCTCCGGGCAATGAGGCAAAATCGATATCATCCAAGCTGGCCGCCGTCGCCACGGCGGGGGCTCCCAGGATGATCAACAACAAGGCCATCGCGATGCTTCGCTTGTCAAATCGTTGGGAAGCCTGGCTGGCGTATGCGGCCGTGTCTTTTTTACAACCCTGGCATTGCGCGAGCGATGCGCGTCGCGCGCTAGCCTGTTTTTTAAAGGATCCTGTGAAAGAGTTTGTGTTACCAACCACGGTGTGCATATGCCAACCCTCTATTGCGGCGGTCACGGTTGTCCCTCTTCTGCATAAAGTGCAAGCGAGGCGAGCCGCTCTATCCAATCGCCTTGCGGATCCTTGATGATTTCCCTCAACTCGATGCGGTCTTCGTCAACGACGGTAACCTTGCCGAAGTTCATGCCCAGGTAATTGCCTACGCTCACGCGGTGCACCGCGCCTTTCGGATCCTTCACGATGCCCCAGAAATTACTGGGATTCTCCAAGGTCCCCACCATGCGCAAACTGTCGAGCTCAAAACTCTCGAGCTCTTCGCGGTTACGGTTCTGGATCTCTTGCATCAAGGCATGCTGCTTGGTGTCATCCACATCGGTGGCCAAAGCCTCTTCGGGAACTTCAAATAGCGCCGAGAAAGGATCACGCATCCCAACAGATTGATACAGATAACGCTCGTATGGCTTGACCTCTGGCAGCGGCTCGATTTGCCCCCCCGGGCGCGCGTTAACCTGCACCACATACTCCTGTAAATCGCTCATTTCACTGGAGGCACATCCGCCCACAAAAACCGCTGCGGCCCACAGCAGCCACGAACCACCTGTCCCACGAGAACTGATCACTGGCTTGCCTCCTCTGCTTCATCCAGATAACGGTAGGTTTTGGCAACGCTTTCCATAACCAGGTCTTGCCCCAGGCCTTTCTTTTCTCCTTTGCGCTTGATCTTGATGTCATGTTGGGTGACGATACGCGGCAGATCCGAAACGCCGCTTACGAATTGTCCAAAGGCGTGGTAACCACCCGCCACCCGGATTTCGATCGGCAGCTCCGCGTAGAATTCCGACGGCTTTTCTTGCCCCGGCTTGAACAGCTCGAATTCCAAACCCGCACCCAGACCTTGCTGGGATATGTCCACCAGCAAAGCCGCCACCTCGGCCTTGTCGGGTAAGCGCCGCAGCATCTCACCGAAGGTCTCCTTGATTTCCGCAAGCTGTCGTTTCAAGCGGTCCAAATTCACTACCTTGGCCTGCTTGGTCTCGAAGGTCTGCTTGAGCTGCGTCTCCTCGACCGTCACCCGCTCCAAGGTCTCACGCTTCTCTTGGACAAGATACTTCCAACCACCGAAGACCAAACCCGCACACAGGAACGCGATCACGATGGACTTGAAAGGCCAAGGCGCCGAGCCGATGTTGTCAAAGTTGACGTTGTTGATATCCGACCACTTCATTTAGGTTGCTTCCTCTTTTTGTTCCTCACCTTCTTGCGGTTTCTGCTTGACGGTGAGGCTAAAACTGCTGATCCGGCGCTTGTCCACCTCTTTGCTCTCGATGATCTCCAGCGCCGGGTCGCGCAACCAGCCGGAAGACTCAAGGTTGCGCATGAAGCTCGATACCCTGGCGTTTGAGCGTGCCACTCCCTTTAAGGTGACGGCGACTCCCTGCTGGGCTATCTCCGTAAGATACACCCCCTCCGGCAAAGCCCCGACTAGCTCGTCGAACAGGTGCACGATGACGGGCCTTGAGGTCTGGAGCTGTTCGATGGTTTTCATGCGCGCCAGCAAGCGCTCCTTTTCCTTTTCCAGGCTTTCGATCTCCTTTATCTTTTCATCCAGCTTGGAGATCTCCGCCTTGAGGAAATCATTGCGTCCCTCCTGGTGCGAGATAAGTTGCTGGTAATAGACGCGGACCATGAACACCAACAGCAGTGCCCCTAAGGCAGCCACTCCCATCAGCGTAAAGAACTCGTTGCGTTGCTGCGTGCGGCGTTCGGCGCGCCACGGCAGAAGATTGATTTTGCGGGCCATTAGTCGAAACTCCGCAATGCCAGACCACAAGCGATCGTCATCGCCGGTGCATCGTTCAGAAGGGGTTCTTTCTTCACCCTGTCGGCGATGGACATGTGGGCGAAGGGATTAGCGATAGTGACTTTCTTGCCGATTCCGTGCTCGATCAGGGTCGCTATCCCCTTGATAGAAGCACACCCACCCGCGAGGATCACTGCATCGACCTCGCCCACCTGACTGGATGAGTAGAAAAACTGCAAGGCGCGCTTGATCTCTTGAGCCATGGTTTGCTTAAACGGCTCCAACACCTCGGGTTCGTAGTTACCGGGCAGCCCTCCCTGGCGCTTGGCAAGGCCCGCCTCTTCGTAGCTCAAGTTGTAACGGCGTTGGATTTCCTCGGTGAGATGGCGGCCTCCGAAAGCCGTCTCACGCGTGTAAATGGTTTTGAAGTCTTGCAACACACTCAAGGTGGTCACCGAGGAACCCACGTCGATCAGCGCCACGATCCTGCTTGCGCTACCGTTGTGCCTAAGCAAGGAGACGGCGTTCTCCAAGGCGAAAACCTCGACATCCACCACTTTGGTCGTCAAGCCCGCCGCCGCCAACGCGGCGACCCGCAGCTCGACGTTATCGCTGCGCGAGGCGGCAAGCATGACGTCGACCCGCCCTGGATCTTTTTTGCTCGGCCCCTGCACCTCGAAATCGATATTCACTTCTTCCAGTGGATAGGGAATATATTGATCGGCCTCGAGCCGGATCTGGCTTTCCATATCGTCTTCCGACATACTTGTGTCCATCGCGATCACCTTGGTGATCACGGCGGAGCCCGCCACCGCACAAGCGGCGGTTTTGAGCCGGGTCTGCGATTTCTTTACGGCTCGAGCCACTGCCTCACCTACGAGTGTGACGTCACCTATGTTCTTTTCCACCACCGAATTGGGGGGCATAGGCTCCGCCGCGTAGCTCTCCACACGGTAGCGTCCCCCATTACGCGACAGCTCCAGTATCTTGACTGAGGCCGAGCTGATATCGATGCCGAGCACGGGAATTTGCTTACGCCCAAGCGATAGCATGTGTGTTTCCTTCGATAAAGCGTTGGCGCTTGTACTGGTTATAGACGACCCACTTTTAAAAAACAAATAGATGACGCCGGCACTCATTTGCGGCGAACCGATAGGGCACTTCGATAAGTTCGAGGTGCCCCGCGGCGTAGGGATAGCGCGCACCTGTTTCAAACAGGTAACTGTTTGAAACAGGGAGCAAAGCAAAAATCGCCTTTTGCTTTGCGACTGGAAAAAAATTCCACGGATGGATTTTTTGAAGTGCCCTCTAGATAGTACCGGATGACACGACACGCGGGAGGAAAGGATGAAACCGCCCTAAGGAAGTGGGGCGTTTTGTCGCCGCCACCTCACACAAGTTGCTTCTCGGGACAACGGTGCGAATTCCCCCAGGATCCCGGCCGCGCAGGCGAAACGCTATCAGAACATCACCCGAACGAGTTGCACTGAGGTAGCGATCGAGTTAGGCGTTTGCTATTGCCCTTCGTTAGCGGAAGGAACAAAATGTTGTCTACAGGGTGTCTCGCGAGAGAGAATGTCGCGTACCCGCCACGTGCAGATGATGCTTAACCGGTGGGCTAAGTGCCCCGCTCAAAGGCCGTTTTATGTTGCGATTCTTGCTTAACTCCCTGCTAGGGAGTTTTGTGCTTGCCATCATCGTTGTCGGCCTGCTGGCGTGGCAGCTGCTGCCGCAGCTTCCTTCTATCGAAACGTTAAGAGCGCACCGACTGCAAGTACCGCTGCGGGTGTACTCGAAAGACAACGCGCTGATCGCGGAGTTTGGCGAAAAGCGGCGCGATCCAGTCTCCGTGGGACGCGTGCCCAAACGCATGGTCGAGGCGTTTCTGGCCGCGGAAGACGATCGCTTTTTTCAACATCCGGGCGTGGACTGGCAAGGGATCGTGCGCGCCGGTTTGCATCTTCTGACTACCGGAGAAAAGACACAAGGCGGGAGCACTATCACCATGCAGGTGGCGCGCAATTTTTTCCTCAGCCGGGAAAAAACCTATCAGCGCAAGCTTAACGAGATCCTATTGGCGCTCAAAATCGAACGCGAGCTATCCAAGCGGGCCATCTTCGAGCTCTATTTAAACAAGATCTACTTCGGTCAACGCGCTTATGGCGTGTCGGCGGCGGCGCAGGTGTATTACGGCGTGGATCTCGATCAGCTCGATTTGGCCCAGACGGCCATGATCGCGGGATTGCCTAAGGCGCCGTCGGTGCTCAATCCCATCACCAATCCGTCGCGCGCGCTAGAGCGCCGTAACTATGTGCTGCGTCGCATGCATACCTTGAGCTATATCGACGACGGGGAGTTGGAGCTGGCCCTTGCCGCGCCAGATACAGCGCGTGTACACGGCCCCACGGTCGAAGTACAAGCGGCTTACCTAGCGGAGATGGTGCGTAACTTCATGATAGAACACTACGGGGAGGGCGCCTATGGCGCAGGTTACCGAGTAGTAACGACCATAGATGGGAAGCTTCAGCAAGCGGCAAACGATGCCCTAAGGGCGGGCCTGCTCGCCTACGGTCGGCGCCACGGCTACCGAGGGCCGGAGCATCACTTCGACGTGACGGATGATGATCCCAAAGTCTGGGCGATGCTGCTGGAGGGTTTTCGTCCTGTAGGCGATTTATTGCCGGCTTTAGTTACCCAAGTGGGTGAGAAGTCTATCGAGGTCTACACCCAAGCCAAGGGCAAGCTTAGCATCCCCTGGGAAGGTCTGAGCTGGGCGCGTCGATTTATCGACGCAGACAGCCGCGGCCCTGTCCCCAACCAGGCCTCGGATATCGTCAAGCGCGGCGATTTGGTGCGGGTGCATCAGCCCAAAGACAGCGCCTGGCAGCTATCCGAAATACCGCACGTGGAAGGGAGCTTGCTCGCCTTGTCTCCGAAAGACGGCGCGATTCTGGCGCTGACCGGTGGATTCGATTTTCAATTGAGCAAATTCAATCGTGTCACCCAAGGGGCGCGCCAACCGGGCTCCAGCTTTAAACCGTTTATTTATTCTGCGGCCTTGGCCGCGGGCTACACACCCGCCAGCATCATCGTCGATGAGCCACTGGTATTTGCGACGGTGGACGGCGGAAAACCCTGGCGTCCGGAAAACTATAGTGGAGAGTTTTACGGACCGACGCGTCTGCGGGATGCCCTCACCTATTCGCGCAACATCGTGTCCATACGTCTGCTGCAGGGTACCGGCATCGATCAAGCCTTATCCTATCTCACCCGCTTCGGCTTCGATCGCGAGCGCTTGCCGCGCGTGCTCTCGCTGGCGTTGGGGAGTGCGTCCTTCACCCCGCTGGAGATGGCCCGAGGATACGCGGTGTTGGCCAACGGCGGCTTTCGGGTCGAGCCGTATTTCATTGACCGCATCCTCGGCGAAGACGGTAGCATTGTGTGGCAAGCAGATCCTTCCAAGGCCTGCTGGGTCTGCGAACAGCAACCCTCCAGCGTACGTCCCGTCGCGTTTAGCGATGTTAGGCCCAACGCTCAGGAGCTCGAAACGAACGCAGCAGAGGAAGGCCCGCGCGCGCCACGCGTGATCGACTCCCAGAACGCTTGGATGATGTATTCCATGATGCAAGATGTCATTCGCCTTGGAACCGCGAGAGCCGCTTCTGTGTTGAACCGCGGCGATCTGGCCGGCAAGACCGGCACCACCAATGAGCTTAAAGACGCCTGGTTTTCAGGGTTTAACAACGAGGTCGTGGCTACCGCTTGGGTGGGATACGACGACAACCAGCCTTTAGGACGAGGGGAGACCGGTGCTAAAGCGGCGCTGCCTATGTGGATCGATTTCATGCGTGTAGCGCTCAAGGATAAGCATGAGGCCACCCTGCCTCAACCTTCCGGACTGATCACTGTGCGTATCGACCCTGCCACCGGATTGCTGGCCGAATACGGCGAGCCCGCTATCTTCGAGACTTTCCGCGAAGGCGAAGAACCCCAGCACTATAGCCCGCCGGGGTACCTGGAAACCGAGGGAGGGATGTCTGGCGGCGACGGCAGCAGTATCACGGAACAGCTGTTCTAGAAACACCAACGTTATTCGAGTGAGTGACCAACCGCGGGCTAGATTGCGTCGGCACTTGGCGCAGCACGCCGCGCGGCTCATGGCGGTCGACGGCATTACCAGCTTTGCCTTGGCCAAGCAGAAGGCCGCTCAGCAACTGGGGGTAAAAGATCCTCGCCGCTGGCCAGACAACCGCGAGGTCGAGCGAGCCTTAGCCGAATACCAACGTCTGTTCCAGGGCTCTGATCAAGAGGTCAAGCTCGCGCGCTTGAGGCAAGCCGCACTCGAAGCCATGCGCTTTCTGGCCGCGTTTCAACCCCGCCTGGCAGGCCCAGTGCTCAGCGGTACAGCAACCGAATGCTGCCCTGTATGCTTGCATGTATTCAGCGACACAGCGGAAGAGGTTGCTCTTGCCTTATCGCAGGTCGGGATCGCCTACCGCAGTGCAGACCGACGACTGCGCATCGATCCCAAGCGATCGCAAAGCTACCCAGCCCATAGCTTTTTCGCCGGAGAGATCGCGTTTGAAGTCCTCGTGTTCCCGCTCAAAGGCCTGCGCCAAGCCCCCCTAAGCCCTGTGGACGGCCGGCCCATGCCACGGGCGGATATCGGAGCGCTTGAGAAACTGCTCAGGGCAAGTACGGAGACACTGAACGCGTCTAGCCGGGGAGTGATCGATTCCGGCCTTGCGCCGGGTTAATGCCTCTGGCATCCTAGGAGCCTGTCGGACTTACGATGAATCTACCACGGCGGTGGGAAATCGGTCCATTGTTCCGATCATTCTCATTAAAATAGAACGCGCTATTCGTCTCATATGATCGAAACTGTCCTCGATTTCCTACTCGCCTCGCTACGTCCCCTAAATCCGGGAGGCTCCTAGGCTCGTTAAAGGAGTGTGAGCCCCTCTCTTCACCAAAGGTCCGTGGCCTAGATGCATGCAAGGTTTGTCATGGTGGCGCGCGCCGGTTCCCCCGCGACGCGAAGTTGTGAACCCCGTCAGGCCCGGAAGGGAGCAGCGGCAGCAGCGGATGCGTGCGCCGGGGTGCAGCTGGTGCGGGCCGCCGCCTTCGCTTCGTTTTTTGAAGCATTCGAATGCCAACTCCCCAAGCGGCCCGCCGTTGCTGATACATGAGCTACCTCGTCTTGGCGCGAAAATGGCGGCCGCGGACATTCGAAGACTTGGTCGGGCAGTCGCACGTGGTGCGCGCCTTACGCAATGCGCTTGAAAGCAAGCGGCTGCATCATGCCTATCTTTTCACCGGCACCCGAGGTGTGGGCAAAACGACCGCCGCCAGAATACTGGCAAAGTGTCTTAACTGCGAGGCGGGGATCGACCCCAGGCCCTGTGGCGTTTGCGCATCGTGCCTCGAAATCGACCAGGGCCGGTTTGTCGATCTCATTGAAGTGGATGCGGCATCGCGAACCAAGGTCGAGGAGACCCGGGACCTGCTCGATAACGTCCAGTACGCGCCAACGCGGGGCCGTTTCAAGGTATACCTGATCGACGAAGTACACATGTTTTCTAATCACAGCTTTAACGCGCTTCTCAAGACCCTGGAAGAACCGCCGCCGCACGTAAAGTTCCTGCTCGCCACGACCGATCCCAAAAAATTGCCGGTGACCATATTGTCGCGTTGTTTGCAGTTTAATTTGAAACCTCTGACACCCAACCAAATCGAGCACCAGATAGAGAGGATCCTCTCAGAGGAAGGAATCAAAAGCGACCATGAGTCACGACAACTGATCGCGAAAGCGGCGGATGGCAGTTTGCGCGACGGATTGAGCTTGCTGGACCAAGCGATCGCCTTCGGCAATGGCATCCTGCAAGGGAAAGAGGTAAGCGCTCTACTCGGGATCATCGGGCGCGAGTGGATATGGGAATTGCTGGAGCGGATCGCGGCTCGGGACGGCGCAGGGATCCTGAAACTCGTAGAACAGATCGAGGACACCAGTCCTAATTACTTCGCGGTGCTGAGCGAGATCTTAGCAGAACTGCAGCAGGTCGCGATTTGGCAGATGGTTCCCGAGCTCGCCGAGGATCCAGGCGGGGAGAGCGAACGGACAGCCAAACTGGCCGCCGAATTGTCCCCCGAGCAATGCCAGCTCTTGTACCAAATCGCTTTAGTCGGCCGACGCGACTTAGCTTATAATCCCGATCTGCCGGGCGGGTTCGAGATGGTGTTATTGCGGATGTTGGCGTTTCAGCAGCCGGAGGAAGTGTTTTCGGCGAGCGTGGAGCAGACGCGCCGAACTCGAGAGTTGGGGGGAGAAACACGGGACACGAGCGAGGAAGATTGGCAGCAGGTGATCGAGCAGCTCAAGGTGTCGGGGCTGGTGCGGGACCTGGCGGAAAACTGCGTGCTCGCGCGGCGCGAGGGAAAGGTGTTCCAACTACGGCTATCCCCCCGGTATCTGCGCAGCGAGGCCACTGAAGCTCGGCTTGAAAAGGCCATGCAGCAGCGTTTCGGAGCCGATGTGCGGCTCGACATCGTTTCCGAGGAGGCGAACGGAAAAGAGACGCCCAATGCCAAGAAGACGCGCGAAGCAGAAGAACGACAGCAGGCGGCGGAACGCGCGATAGAGCAGAACCCCAACGTTCGCCGTTTAGGCGAATTATTCGGTGCTGAGGTGGTTCGAGGATCGGTACGCCCGGCGGGTGATCCGGAACCGTAATTAGGGCATTTCGATTAGTGCCCGGCGGTATAGGGAGTTGCCGCACAGGTTCAAACAGGTAACTGTTTGAAAAATGGAGCAAAGCAAAATCACACATTTTGCTTTGCGATTCGGAAAAATTCCACGGATGGAATTGTTCGAAGTGCCCATTAGTCCTCGAAAAGACCACGGGCGACTTTCTCCATTTTTGCACACCGCTTTTAGGAGGTGGGTTTAGATGAAAGTTGGGTTTGGAAATATTTTAAAACAGGCGCAGCAGATGCAGGAAAACCTCCAGAAGGCCCAGCAGGAACTGTCGAATTTGGAGGTAACCGGTGAGTCTGGCGGGGGTATGGTGAAAGTGGTGATGACCGGGCGCCACGACGTTAAACGGGTGATCATAGAAGAGGCGCTGCTGAACGAGGGAAAAGAGATGCTGGAGGACTTGATCGCAGCCGCCGTTAACGACGCAAACCGGCGCGTAGAAGAAGTCGGCCGCGAGAAGATGGCCAGTATGGCCGCCGGCTTGAATCTCCCGCCGGGCTTGTTCAACCTAAGCGCCTAACAGCAGCGACCGCATTGATAGCGAGCTCGCTCGTCGAAAATCTCATCCGGGCGCTACAAGCGATGCCGGGCATCGGGCCTAAATCGGCTCAGCGCATCGCGTTTCACCTCTTGCAACACGGTCGCCCCGCGGCACGCCAGCTGTCGATAGCCCTGGCGGAAGCGAGCGAGAAAGTAGGATATTGCACCCAGTGCAATAATTTCAGCGATACAGCCCTGTGCTCGATCTGCACCAACGCCAAGCGCGATGCTGCCCTGCTCTGTGTGGTGGAGCACCCCCCCGATGTCAGTGCCATTGAACAGTCGGGGGATTATTGGGGGCTTTATTTTGTGTTGATGGGGCACTTATCACCGCTGGACGGTATCGGCCCGCGGGACATCGGGCTGGACAAACTGAAACAGCGACTCACGCAGGGGGAAGTCAGGGAGGTGATCCTGGCCACCGGCACCACTTCAGAGGGTGAGGCTACGGCGCATTTCATTCGCGAGATGACCCAGGGAACGCCGATCCGGGTGTCCCGCATCGCCTTTGGCGTTCCCCTTGGAGGCGATCTGGAGTTGGTCGATAGCGGTACCTTGGCTCTCGCGATCACGCGTCGCCAGCAAATGTAGTGCTGCCCTGGTTTCGGCAGCGGGTAGCGGTTCCACCTCCTCAGCGCAGAATGGCCGTTTCGGGAAAAAACTTGATCTGGATTGATCTCGAGATGACGGGCCTTGACCCGGACAAAGACCGCATCCTCGAGATCGCCACCGTGGTCACCGCTAGTGAGCTCCAGGTGATCGCGCAAGGTCCGGTGCTCGCCATACGCCAGGAAGAAGCCATCTTGGCGGGGATGGATGAGTGGAACAAGGAGCAGCACACCCGCTCCGGCTTACTCAAACGGGTTCGTGCAGGCCAAGTTAGTGACGCCCAAGCGGAGCAACGCACCCTGGATTTCCTGCGTCAACTTGTCCCTGCCGGCAAGTCCCCGATGTGTGGTAATAGCATTTGTCTGGATCGGCGTTTCTTGTACCGGTATATGCCGGAGTTAGAGCGTTATTTCCACTATAGGAACCTCGATGTCAGCACCATAAAGGAGCTGGCGCTTCGATGGGCGCCGACCTTAGGCGAGTTCCAGAAGGAGTCCAGCCATCTCGCGCTGGATGACATTTTAGAATCGATCGGGGAGTTGCGTTATTTTCGCAACCATGTGTTCAAAATCTGAGCCCCACTTTAGCCCGCTCCCCGCGGCGCTTTATCGGGCCGAGGCGGTGCGTGAGCTGGACCGCTACGCCATCCAGACCTGTGGCATTCCTGGTTTTACCCTCATGCAGCGCGCCGGCGCGGCCGCCTTCGCTCTGCTGCGCTCGCTGTGGCCAGGCGCGCAGCACCTCACGGTTTTATGCGGCATGGGAAACAACGGGGGGGACGGTTATGTGCTCGCCCGCTTAGCGGCCGGCGCAGGGCTCGCGGTCAGGGTCATGAGCATAGGAGATCCGGCACGTTTGCGTGGCGATGCCTCACTGGCTTGCCAAGCCCTCGCTGAACGAGGGATAACGGTGGCGTCTTTCGACGAAAGAGGGGAAAACACCGATGTGGTGGTGGATGCGCTGCTCGGCACGGGCTTGGATCGGGAGGTTGAGGGCCGTGTGCGCGACGCTATTCACTGGATCAACCGATCAGGCGCTTCGGTTTTGGCCATCGATATCCCTTCTGGACTGCATGCAGACACGGGCTGCATCCTGGGAGACGCCGTTCGCGCTGAGGCTACCGTAAGCTTCATCGGCCTGAAACAAGGCTTGTTCACCGGCCAGGGGCCGGATTGCTGCGGCCGGGTTTACTATCACGGTTTGGATGTACCGCAGGAGGTTTTTAGCGCCGCCTCACCCACGGCTATCCGCATCCAGCTTAAGGACTTTGAGTCGGCGCTGCGACCGCGCCAACGTTCGAGTCACAAAGGCGACTTCGGCCACGTGTTGGTGGTGGGCGGCGACAGGGGCTTGTCGGGAGCGGTGAGGATGGCGGCTGAGGCGGCCGCGCGAGTCGGCGCTGGCCTGGTCAGCATTGCCACCCGAAGCGCTCATGCTTCGGTCATTAATGCCACGCGGCCCGAGCTCATGTGCCACGGGGTGGAAGAAGTCGAGCAATTACGCGAGCTGACGATCCGAGCCGACGTGATCGCCATCGGCCCTGGCTTGGGGCGCTCTCCTTGGGCCCAAGCTCTGTTGGCCGTGGCCTTAGAAGGGCGCCACCCACTCGTGGTGGACGCCGATGCGCTAAACCTCATTGCTCATGAGCCCTCTCAGCGGCGCAACTGGGTGTTAACGCCCCATCCGGGAGAAGCCGCACGCTTGCTCGGTACGCAGACTCAGGACATACAAGGAGATCGGTTCAACAGCGCATTGACCCTACAAGCGCGCTACGGTGGGATCTGTGTGTTAAAAGGGACCGGCACCGTGGTGACAGATGGCGTGAACATCCCCGCGGTCTGCACGCATGGAAATCCTGGCATGGCCAGTGGCGGCATGGGGGATGTGTTGACCGGCGTGATTGCGGGGTTTCTGGCCCAAGGCATGGAGGCGGCGACCGCTGCCAGAGCAGGGGTTTGTGTGCACGCCGGCGCCGGCGATCTAGCCGCCCGCGAGGGAGCGCGCGGGCTGCTCGCTTGCGACTTAATGCCGTGGCTGCAGCGATTGGTTAATCCCCAAAGCGGAGTCGCTTCCTAGCCGTGAGCGACACCGGCTCTACCCTGAAGCTACTCATACCGGACGCAGCCGCTATGGAGCAACTGGGGAAACACTTGGCCGCCGCGCTGCCACGAGGGAAGTTGTTTCTCACCGGTGAATTGGGCATGGGGAAAACGACGCTGGTTCGCGGCTTTTTGCGTGCTAAAGGCTACCAGGGCCCAGTAAAAAGCCCGACCTACACCTTGATCGAGCCTTATTTTCTAGAGGGGCTCGATATCTATCACTTTGATCTCTATCGAATCGATTCGCCTGATGCGTTAGAAGCGTTGGGAGCGCGTGACTACTTCGGGCC
>Ga0187892_10003010_pt1 | contig 31863 bp, 34 predicted proteins | sample MA1701073metaG_FD_139345 | JGI IMG/M metagenome (GOLD analysis project Ga0187892, IMG submission 139345) | Bio-ooze microbial communities from a basaltic lava cave in the Kipuka Kanohina Cave System on the Island of Hawaii, USA - MA170107-3 metaG ...
CGCCAGGTCGATCAACGCGCCGTCGGTCCAGTGCAGAGCCGGCAGGGCCGCTACCGCCGTGCGCCGATCGATCGCCTCGAGGATCACGCGCGTCCAGTCGTCGTCCGCCGGCCGAGGGAGGAGCACGGCGGCAGCTCCCGCTTCTCGGGCCCGCTCTCGCCACGGCAGAATGACCGAGGGGAATTCCTCGTCCAGGAGGAGCACCGTCTGGCCCGGGCCGAGCGGCAGGTTGGCGCAGGCCACGGCAATCCCGTAGCTGGCCGCCGGCACGATCGCAATGTCGTCCTCAGTGGCACTCCCGCCGAGCAGCGTCGCGAACAATCGCCGGGCGTGGGCGACCTCGGAGAAGAAATCCGCGGACGAGATCTCCCAGGGATGGGCTTTGCGGTCCACGGCGCGTCGCCCCACGTCGGTGACGCGCCGCGGCAAGGGCGACATGTAGGCGCAGTTCAGGTAGGCGACGGCATCGGGGATGTCGAAGTGGTGGCGCTGACAGGGGAGCGGCGGCACGACGGGCAGTGTCGTTAGTTGACGCCCACTCTCCCCTGCACCGACGCCAGCAGCTTGGCCGAATCGTAGCCCACGCCGTCCTTGAAGACGATCGTCGGATGGCGTATGACCGACGGATCGGCCGTCAGGTCGCCGCCCAGCACCACGAGGTCGGCCAGTTTTCCCGGCTCGACGGTGCCCAGGGTCTGCAGGACCCCGAGGATCTTGGCGCCGTTCGCGGTCATGATCTGAATCGCCTGCGCGGGCGTGAACCCCGCCTCGATGAACAGCTCGTAGTTGCGCTGATCCCCGAATCCCGCCAGCGCCCCGCCGATCCCGGTCGGATCCACGCCCGCGGCCATGGTTCCGCCGGCCGCCACGAACGCGCGCTCGAACGCCATCGCGCTCCGGAACGCCTGGGCGCTGATCCAGCCGCCGCCGGCGCTCGTGTCGATCTGGTGGCGCAGTTTCAGGTAGCTCTCACGCACGCCGGGATCCATCGCCAGCAACACGCGCTCGTCCTGCGTGGGCCGATTGGCGACGAACGGCTCGTACACCGCGAGCGTCGACGTCATCGAGACGCGATGCTCCACGAGCGACCGAATCGTCGCCTGGGCCACGCTGCCGTGCGGGTCGGCCTGGCTCACCTGCGCCATGAACGTGATGGGGCACACATCCGCTTTCTTGCTCGAGTCGAAGTCCGATGCGGTCAGCATGCCGTGCTCGAGATTATCGATGCCGAGCGACACGGCTTCCTGGTAGCTCACCGAGCAGAGGTGCCCGGTGACTTTCATGCCCCGCTTGTGCGCCTCTTGAATCGCCGCTCCCAGATCGGCGCGGCGGATGTCGGTGTATGCCTTGATCCACGTCGCGCCTTCGGCTCCCCAGTAGGCGACAAACCGTCGCGCGGCTTCCGGAGAGCTCACGATCGCCATGCTGCCGCCGCCCGCCGCCCCCGTGATGTAGGGCGCGGTGATGTGGATGCGCGGACCGGGGGCGAAGCCGTGGTCAATCGCGTCCTTCAAGTTGATCTCGGCGTACGGCGACCGGCTGCCGGTGGTCCGAATCGTCGTCACCCCGGCGCCGAGGTACAGCCGCGGGCCGGTGTACGACATCTGGACGGCCCGGCCGCCCGCCGCCGTATAGAACAGGTGATCGTGCATCCCGATGAGCCCCGGGATCACGGTGGAGCCGTGCATATCCATCGTGTGCGCCCCCGCCGGGATGGGCACCGACGCGGACGGCCCGACGGCCGCGACGCGGCCGGCACGAATCACGATCGTCTGGTCCGGTCTGGGTGCGGCGCCGGTGCCGTCCACGAGCAGGACATGGGTCAGCGCCACCAACCCCGTGTCCACGGTCACGTATTCGCGCACCGCCGCGGCGAGTGAATCGGGACGCTGCGGTGCCACGGTCAGTGCGAGCAGCAATGTCAGCGCATGCATGCCGGTCCCTCGCTATTCGACGCTGAAGTGCGTCATCATCCCGGCCGAGAGATGCTCGGCGATGTGGCAGTGGAGCATCCAGCGCCCGGGGTTGGCGGTGTCGAGCAGAATATCCACCACGGCCCCGGCCGGCACCAGGACGGTGTCCTTCCAGGCCAGGTTCTCGGTGGGAACGCCGTTGACGGCCAGGACGAGAAAGCGCTGGCCATGGGCGTGCATCGGGTGCTGCATGCCGTGAAAGGCCCGGCGCTCGTTGACGAGCCGGATCTTGATGGGTCGGCCGCGCGCCACGTTCCAATGCACGGCCATGTTGGATCGGCCGGTGTCGGGATCCTTGAGGATCCATCGCACCTGCCGCCCGGTGGAGGCCCAGTTCATCATCGGCATCGTGCCAATCCACTCGACCGGCACGAAGTAGATCGAGTCGAGCTGCATCAGTCGCTCGGTCACAAACGGCAAGTTCCGCGTTTCGAGGGTGAGCACGAGCGTCTTGTCGGGTGCGCGGTCGAAAAAGGCGCGGTACGGCGCCAGGGCGCGGGTGGCGGCCGTATCCCGACGCAGCACCGTGAAGCTCGCGCGCAGATCGTCGCGCACGGGTTCGCGCGCCACCGTCACGACGCCCAGCGTGTCCACCTGCGGAAAGAAGCGCCCGAACACGTGATCGAGCCCGCGCACCTGATTCACCAGCGCGACCGGGCCCGGCCGGTCGAACCGCACGTGGACGACGTAGCGCTCCGCCGGTCCGATCACGACGCTCTCGACCCACGCCTCCCGCTCGAACGGCCCGGCATCCGCCGCCACGAGCTTCATGCGCGCGCCGGCAAACGAGATGTTCATCGTGCGCGTGCTCGACGCATTGGTGAGATAGAAGCGGACGACCGCGCCGCGACGCACCGCGAGCCGGTACCCGGGCTCCCCGTTCACCAGAAACAGGTTGCCGAAGCGCCCCATCAGCGCGTGGGTCGGCGAATCCTCGCCGAACGGGACGAGGCCCGAGTCCCCGACGAGGAGGTCGTCGAGCATCAAGACCTCCTCCCGGTTCGCGGGACCCAGATCGGCCCGGATCAGGATGTTCCCGTACAGTCCCAGGTCCTGCTGGCGGTCCTCCCGGATATGCGGGTGATACCAGTAGATCCCGGCGTCGGGAAAGCGCAGCCGATACAGGAAGTCTTGGCCCGCCGGAACGGCGGTCACGCCGTCGAACGGGTTGTCGAGCCGAATGCCGTGCCAGTGAATCGAGGAGGAGTCCGGAAGCGCGTTCGTGAACCGCACCACGATCTCGGAGCCCCGCTCGATCTCGAGCAGCGGCCCTGGATACTGTCCATTGTAACCGTACATCGTGTAGCGGCGGCCCTGCAGCGTGCGGCGGACGAGTCCCGCCTCCAGGCGCAGCGTGTCGCCGTGCTTGACGCGGACGACGTCGCGCGGCCGGGCGAGGGGGGCAGCGGAATCGGCCGGCACATACGGGGCGACATCGGGACGCAGCGCCATCTCGGCGGGCAGCATCGTGAGCCCCGGCGGCATGGGGACCATGGGCCATTCCGACGCCGCGTGCTCCTGATGACCGCCGCGCATCCCGCCGACGGAGAACTCGAGCAAATCGGGGGGAAACAGGCGCGTGCTCGGCGATTGCCCGCGCAGCATCACCCGCCCACCCGGCGCTCGCGCTCCTGGGCCGGGCTCGGCCGTGATCAACACGATGAATTTCTCGAGATCGATCGGCGGCAGAGTCATGTGCCCGTTGGAGACCGCGCCGAGCTTGATGACCGTGTCGAGCTGCGGCGGCGCGACCCAGGCCACATAGTGCTGCTCCTCCGGGAGGCCGGCCAGGGTGAGCTGTGGCCGGAAGCGGGTACGGCCCTCGGGGGTGACGGAAATGGTGAATGGACCGGCCGAAATCCCAAGCTCGACGCGACCCGAAGCGGCGCGCACGCCCGGAGCGGGCACGAGCTCGAGACAATACAGATCGCGGCTCGGGCCGTGCGGTTCCTGCGGGTCACACGGCCGCGGGTTCACGGGGGCCTGCGCTGCGCCGGTACTTGCCGTGCAGGCCAGCACGATGAGCCCGCGCAACGCCGCGGTCAGCGCTTCCCGGACCGGTTTCATCGCACCGGCAGCACCCCAAACCCCGCGGCCGCAAAGTCGTCGTCCAGCGCGAACGCCTCCCGGATCGCTGCGGCTTCCATGATGAGGAAGCTGCTGCAATCGACCAGGCTCACCTCGCGGCGGTCCGTCCGTCTGAGTCGGGTCACGGCGCGCCGGTGCACGGGCTCGGTGATCCACCACACCGAGAGCAGCGGCGCGACGTGGTCGTCCAGGTCGTGCACGGCGGCGAGGCCCAGCCGGCGCTGGAGCAGCGCGCTGGTCTCGAGCAGCACGTAGTTGCTCGTGATGAGCGGGCGTTCACCGGTCAGGAGCTCGGACCACACGGTCGCGGCTGGCAGATGGCCGCGATCGTCCCGGTCGAACAACGCGTACAAGGCCGAGGTGTCGACGAACACGCTCACGCGCCGAACGCGTCGCTCAAATAGTCGTCGTGCCGCTCGCCGACGTCCGAGCGTCCCGACGCATACTTGCCGACCACCGCCTGCGCCTCGCGCACGCGCTCGGCACGCCCCGCCGACGCTTCGGCGTCCCGCGTCAGGCGATCCGCGACGCAGCGTCGGATGGCTTCAGCGAGCGAAATCCCCAGACGATCCGCCCATCGCCTCAAGGCCCGGTGCTGGCTCTCGGGGAGCTGAATCTGTAATCGTACCATGGTGTCATAGATACGCATCATGGTGAATAAAAGCCAGGTCGCCAATGCCGGAACGGCCGGCGCAGGCTCGCGTGTCATCGCAGCATCTCTCGAAGGATGATGGCATCCTGGCGATCCTGCGGTCGGTCGACGGCTTCCTTGGAACGGAGAATATCCCGAAGGCTGGCGGCGAGCAGCGGGCTGCCGTAGACCTCGAAACGGACCGCGTCCCTGACCAGATCGTCGAAGCCCTCCGTCCCCGAGGGTCGAAACGCGATGTCGAGCCGGCCGGCCGCCGTCGTCAGGTTCCAGACGTTCGCCCGTTGCAGCATGGCGGCGCTGCAGTCAAAGGAGAGACCTTCGGGTACGGCCGCGGTGTAGATCCGTGCATCCAGCTCGCGCAGGGCCGCGGCGAGGCGCTCGACGTTTACGGGATCGCTTGCCGGCGTGATGTCGGCATCCGCGGTCAAACGGGGAAACCCCTGCAGCCGCGCTGCCAGTGCACCGATCAGAACGAACGCCACCCGGTGATGAGCCAGGGTCGTGAACAATCGCTCGGGGTCGAGGGGAGTGGCGTTAGGCACGACGCACCGCCGCAGTGAAGCGACTGGCGTTCGCCACCTCGCGCAGCCGCTCCTCCGGCGTGAGGCTCAGGATGCGGGGAACGTCTTCCAGCATGTGTGAGCCCACGATGGGTCGGACCGCGACGTGGGTATGGAGGTCGTAGCCCGCAGCGGCAACGAGTCGATCCAGGGTCTCCCAGGTCGGGCTCGTCGTTCCCAGCTCGATCCTGGCCACGACCGACTGGGCAGTCTTCGCCCTGGTGGCGAGCTGACGCTGGCTCAATCCGCTGCGCGCTCTGAGCATGCGGATGATCCCGCTGGGGACGCCAGACATGGTTTTTCATGATAGCTAATAAGCTATCACCATGCAAGATCAAGCAATCATTTGGCAATCATGCAGTTAACCAGGTTTGTCCTAGTTATGCCGGCGACCATCCCGCCCGTGCTCGTGTCGGTCATGCCCCGGTGCGGTCGGCTCCGAACTGGGTGAGCACCTGCGCCGTATCGGCGAATTCTTCCACGATCTGCCGGTCCCCGGTGACCAGCACGACGCCCAGCTCCTGTGCCAGCGCTACGAATTCGCAATCATAGGCCGAGCAGTGGGAGCGTGCGGCCAAGCGCAGCACCGCCTCCGGCGCTACCTCGAACTCGCCTCCAGCCATCAGGTCTCCGGCAGCATCGAACACTTCCAGGGCATCATTCAGGGCCACGTGCCCGCGCCGCATCGCGGTCGCGAGGACGTTGCGGAGCTCGCTGCGCCACAGCAGCGGCGCCGTCCACCGAGGATCGCGTTGCAGGGTACGCCGGGCCTCGGCGGTGTACTCGCCGGGAAGGAAAAGGTAGGCGATGACGTTGGTGTCGACGACGATCACGGACGCCCGGCCGACTTCGCATCCTTCAGGGCCTGCTCGGTCACTGGCGGCATGCGGAGCCGCTCGCGGACGGCATCCGCCCGGGCGAGCATGACTTGGGGATCGGCGCGTTGGCTGCGCAGCGCACGTTCCAGGCAGACCAGCACCTCGCTGTTGATGCTGCGACGGTGCTCGGCGGCGCGCTGTTTGAGCAGGGCGTAGAGGTCGTCGGGAATGCCTTTCAACGTGATCGTAGCCATGATGCTGTGGTCTCGTTGTGGTTTCGAAATGGAACCAAAATGGAAGCTACAGAAGAGCCGTGTCCTGTCAACCCGTCCAGTGCAAACCTCGAGGCGACAGCGCCCGCGTCATCGGTTCTCGTCGCCGGCGGTGACCGACGCCACGACACGCTGGAATCGCTCGTCCGCGCGCGCTGTATCGAAGAACGGATACCGCAGATAAAACCGCAGCCAGGTGGTCGGATTCGCGCGTTCCAGCGTCCGCAGCGCCTCCTCGCGCAAGCCGAGCCGCAGCTGCGCACCGGCCAGCCACGTCGCCCCTTCGTCGAAGAGCGGGATCTGTTGGTGGAGCAACTCCACGTACGCCCGCTCGCCGAACGTTCGCGCCGCGGCTGAATCCCCGACGTACGCGTTGGCGAAGGCGACGAGGGCCAACGCCAGCGACGTGTCGCCGCCACCGCTCGCCCGCAGGCCGTCGGCGACATCGGTGAGGGCGCCCGGGTCACCCTGGAGAGCCCGGATCCCGCCGCGCAGGCTCAACCCGTACGCGAACGCCGGCGCTATCGCGACGGCGCTGTCCATCCAGCGGCGCGCCTCGGCATAGCGACGCTCGGCCAGCATGTCGAGGCCCAGGAAGGCGAGCGTGATGGGACGCTCCGGTTCCAGCTCGAGGGCCCGGTGCGCGGCCTCCCGGAAGCCGGCAGCGTCGCCGGTGCGCAGCCGCACGTTCGCGTGTAACCAGTGCGCTTCCGCCAGCCGCGGGTCGAGCGACAAGGCACGGTCCAGCGATCGCTCCACGCCGACGAACGTGAGGTCATTTCGCTCCGCCCGGGCCGACGCATCCGCGAACCACGCCAGCGCGGACGCCGAGTCGAGGCGCAGCGCCTGCTGCGCGGCGGCGAACGCGAGGCCAATGACACTGTCCCGGGACACCCCCGGCACATGCCAGTTCCAGTTGCGGAACAGCGAATAGACCCAGCCGATCCTGGCGTACGCATCGGCATAACGCTGATCCAGCGCGATCGCGGCCCGGTATTCTTCCACGGCCCGCAAGGCATCCGCTTCGCGGCGGCCGACCATGAGGTAGTTGCCCCGCAGGACGCGGTCGTGCGCCGCCGGATTGCGCGTGGCGCGAGCCGCGAGCGTGGCCCGCTCGCCGGGCAGCAACCGGCCGGCGATCGCCGTCGCCACGGCGCGGGCGACGTCGGCTTCGATGGCGAGGACATCGCCGTCGATCCGGTCATAGCTCTCCGTCCACAGCTGCACGCCGTCCCGCGCGCGCACCAGCTCGACGCCGACTCGCAGCCGACCCGGACCGCGCCGGACCGATCCGTTGACCAGGTGCGCGACCCGCAGGGTCCGCGCCAACGCCTGAGGATCGCCAGTCTGGCCGCGATAGCGACGCATGGTGGTTCGCGACGTCACGGTCAGGCGCTCGATTTGTCCCAGGCGCGTCGTGATTTCGTCGGTGAGCCCGTCCGCCAGGTACGCATCGGCGGTGTCGCGCGAGAGGTTGTCGAAGTAGAGCACGGCGACGGTGTTGGACGGGGCCGGGGGACTGGCGGCGCGGCCCGGGCGACAGGGCGGCGGCGCGCCGTCGGGACATTGCGCGACCAGCGGTCGCCCGAGTGCCACCGTCAGCAGCACGCTCAACGATCGGGCCTTCACGCCACCGCTCCGATCAATCGAGAGAACGTCTCGAGGTCGATATTGCCGCCCGATACGACGGCGACGATCGGCCCCGTTCCCGCCTGTCCCGTCATCGCGGCCGCCAGTCCGAGCGCCCCCGCCCCTTCGGCGATGACGCGCGCCTTCTCGGCCATCAGGCGCATAGCGCGCTTCACGTCCTCCAGCCTCACCACGTGGACGCCGTCCACGACCGGCTTCATCCGTTCCCACATGCGGGGAAACACACTCTTCCCGCCGGCGCCATCGACGAACGTTGCCGTCCATTCCCTGAATACCTGCGGCGATCCCTTCGCGAATGACAAAGCCGCTGGCGCCGCCGTTTCCGGCTCGGCGCCCCACACCTGGATGCCCGGCTTGAGTGCCTTGACGGCGCTGCCCACGCCCGTGATCAGGCCGCCGCCGCCGATCGCCGCGATCACGGCCGTCGTCTCGGGAACGTCCTCCAGGATCTCCAGCCCCATCGTCGCGTGGCCGGCGATAAAGTTGTGATCGTCGAACGGATGAATGAACGTCCCACGGACGCCGGGATAGGAGCGGTCCTCGAGCGCCTGCCAGGCGACTTCGTAGGGCACGGGCACCAGCGTCGCCCCGAGCGCCCGCATCCGCTCGAGCTTGGCGGCGGGCGCGGTTTCGATCGCCACGACGCTACAGGGCACCCCCGCGGCCCGCGCCGCGTACGCGACGCCCTGCCCCGCGTTCCCGGCGCTGATCGTCCACACACCGAGCCGGCGCTCGGCGTCGGACAACTGGGCGACCGCGTTGGCGGCACCGCGCAGTTTGTAGGCGTTGATGGGTTGCAGGGTTTCGAGCTTGAGACGGATGTCGGGATGCCCCGCTCCCAGCTCCAGTCGAACGAGCGGCGTGCGCACCACGATCCCCGCGATCCGGGTGCGCGCCTCCCGAACTTCCTCCAAGGTGATGGGACGGACGGTCTCACATCGCCGCGACATGGCGCTCGAGCAAGACGACGGCCTCTGCGACCTGCCCCATGGCCAGCAGCGTGTAGACGGTGGCCATCCCACCCTGGCCCAGCTCGCGCTCGAAGCGGTAGCGGTCGGCGAGGCTCTCGGTCATGCGCCGCGCGAAAATGCGGGCAAACGGAGTCGCCCGCCAGGTGTGCCCGCGGACCGGTCGAGCCAGTCGGCGTCGGGCACTTGCGCCGGCAGCCGCGCCAGCCCCCCGCCCTCCCCCATCACGATCTTCAGGATGATCTGCCCACGGGCTTCGTCGTGAAGAAGGGATCAAGGATGCGGTTCTGGCGCCATTCGGCTCCAGCCCGCAATCTTTCGATGCCGCGCCCGCGCGCGGCAAACCCCATCTTCGGGAGCGTGAGCTTGAGCTACATCCAAGGCACGGTGCGTGGGCCCGCCGGCCTGGAGCCGGTCCGGTTCCTGATCGACAGCGGGGCGGTCTACTCCCTGCTCCCCGAACAGGTGTGGCGGGCAATCGGCCTCGCCCCCAAGCGCGAGATGGACTTCGCCCTGGCGGACGGGAGCACCATCCGGCGGGCGGTCTCCGAATGCCACATCTCGCTGCCACAGGGCGACGCTCACACACCGGTCGTCCTCGGGCACCCGGGTGACGCAGAGCCGCTGCTCGGTGTCGTGACGCTCGAGATCCTCGGCCTCGTCTTCGATCCATTCCACCGCACGCTTCATCCGATGCGCGCGCTGCTGGTCTGAAGGGATGAACCGTCGAACATTCCTCGGCAGCGCCGCTGCCGCGGCCGCCGTGACCCCGCTCCTGCGCCTCGGGAGCCGCCCGCAGCCCCTCCGGACCAACGGCGCCCGGCTCAACTCCTGGCTCTCCCGCTTCGACTCGATCGGCCGCACGCCGGGCGGCATCAACCGCGTCGCTTACTCCGACGCCGATCTCGCCGGCCGGGCCTTCACCCTCGACCGCTTCCGTGACGCCGGGCTCGATCCAAGGATCGACACCGCCGGCAACATCCGCGGTCTCCTCCCCGGGACCGTCCCAAGCCTTCCCGCAATCCTGATCGGCTCCCACGTGGACTCGGTCACCGACGGCGGGAACTACGACGGACCCGTGGGGTCGTTCGGCGCCCTGGAAGTCGCCCGATCGCTCCGCGAGCAAGGCGTCCGGCTCCGCCACCCTCTGGAAGTCGTCGTGTGGCAGAACGAGGAAGGCGGCACGATCGGCAGCAAGCTCGCGATCGGCGACCTCCAGCCCGCCGACCTCGACAAGATGACCCGCTCGGGCAAGACGATCCGCGAGGGAATCGCCCGCGTGGGCGGTGACGCCTCCCGACTCGCCGACGCGGTCCGGAAGCAGGGCGACCTCGCTTGCTACCTGGAGCTCCACATCGAGCAGGGCGGCCGGCTCGAGCAGGCCGGGCTCCGGATCGGCGTCGTGGAAGGGATCGTCGGGCTCCGCTGGTTCGAGGTCACCGTCACCGGGATGGCCAACCACGCGGGCACGACGCCGATGGACCAGCGGCAGGATGCGATGCTCGCCGCCGCCAAGTTCACCGTCGCCGTGAACGACGCGATTCGTGTCGAGCCCGGCCGCCAGGTCGCCACCGTGGGCCGCGTGATCCCGTCTCCCAACACCACCAACGTGATCCCGGGCCAGGTGGTGCTCACCGTCGACCTCCGGGACCTCTCCCCGGAGACGCTCTCCCGGTTTACCGCGCGTTTCGAGCAGATCGCCCGCGCGATCGGGTCGGCCACCGGGACCCGGTTCGCCTTTGCATCCCTGGTCTCGAGCGAGCCCGCCCTCGCCGATCCGCGAGCCATGGGCTGGATTGATGCCGCCGCGGACGCCCTGCGCCTCACGCGCCAGCGGATGCCGAGCGGCGCAGGACACGACGCCCAGGAGATCGCCCGCATCGCCCCGATGGGGATGATCTTCATCCCCAGCATCGGCGGGATCAGCCACTCGCCGCGCGAGTTCAGCAAGCCGGAAGACATCGCCAACGGAGCCGATGTGCTGCTCAACACGGTTCGCGCGGCGGACGAGGCCCTCTAGCGCGCGGTGGAGGTCGCGCGGTTATGCGTTATTGCGCAACCGTAGTCGAGATGTGTATCATGATGTCATGAATAAGCATCATGACGACAGGCCCAAAGCCAGGGTGGGAGAGCCAGTGCAGGTGTACCTCAACCCGGCGGACCAGCACCGGCTGGAACGGCTCACTGACCTCCTCGAGACGACGAAATCAGACGTGCTGCGACGCGGCCTGGAGGCGCTCGAAGCCCTCACGCGCCGCCGCGGCGGTACGACCACCACCACACCGGCGCCGCTACCCACGTTCCGCGGCCAGGGACTCCATCCCGGGGTCGACCTCGATGACACCGCCAGCCTGCTCGACCTCATGAACGGCGGCGATGCGGCTCGCTGACGTGAATGTCCTGGTCTGTGCGTTTCGTGTAGACGCACCGGGGCACACGGCCCATCGAGACTGGGTCCAGGCGCTGATCTCCTCGGACGAAGCGTTTGCGGTATCGGACCATGTCCTGAGCGGATTTCTGCGCGTCGTCACGCACCCTCGCGTCTTTCACCCCGCAACGCCGTTCGCGGCGGCGCTCGAGTTCGCGACGGCGTTGCGCGACCGACCCAACTCCGTGCCGATTGCCCCGGGGCCACGCCACTGGGGCATCTTCACGCGGTTGTGCCGGGAAGCCGACGCCCGCGGGAATCTCGTTCCCGATGCCTGGCTGGCGGCCTTGGCCATCGAAGCGGGTTGTGAATTCGTCACCACGGATCGAGACTATGCGCGGTTCCCTTCACTGCGCTGGCGTCATCCACTCCAATGAAGCGGACCCACGATAGTCACTTCCGCAGCAGCTGGCGCGCACACATGTAGCCGGGCGTGCCGGCAATCGAGCCGCAGGGATACGACCCCGCGCCACAGTAGGACAGGTTCGGCCAGGAGCCGAACTGATAAAAGTCCCGTTCGGGGTCGGCGGCGAACTGGCGCTCGAAGAAGGTCTGCCCACCGACCAACACCGTGTGATCGAGATTCCCGCCTGGAAAAAGGAAGAGCCGTTGCAGGTCCCGTGGGGTCAACAAGCGGCTCCAGACACAGTCTTCCGGGTTCTCGAGGTGCGCGAACACCTGGGATCGCACGGCGGCCGCCACGTCGGGCAGAACCGCGCCCTCCCGGTCGAGGGCCAGATTCTTGAAGAAGAGCGTCACTCGATCGAAGGCCTCGGTGAGGCCGAGCTGCCGCATCGCCGCGCCTTCGGGATAGATCTGGATGTAGCCGGGTTCGTAGTCGACGTTGTCCGATACGGGACGCAGGGTCGCTCGCTCGAACGCCTCCAGCGTTTCCACCGCGAAGACGAACCGGAACGCCGCGTCGTCGCCGCCGTCCGTCCATACCGCCGGCCGCTGAAACAGCAAGGTCAGCTTGCCACTGCTGCCGAGGAATCGCTTCGCCTCGACCGCACCGGTGAACGCATTGTCGCCCACCATGCGGGCGGCGCTGAGTGGGTCGGTGGCGAAGACGAGTTGGTCGAACGAGAGCTGAGCGGTCTGGGCACCCCGTGAGTAGTGCAGGGTTGCCGCATTCGGGTCGACCTGTTCAACGCGGGAACCCAGCAATACTTCCACCCCGGTCTCGCGATTGATGCGATCCAGTTCCTCGGTGACGCGCCAGATACCGTCCTTCACGAAGCCGTAGTACCCGTCGAACACCGACCCCGAGTCCATCAGCGGTAGCGTGAACGAAGAAAAGGACTCTCGCAGGGAGACCGGACCGCTCTCGGTCACCGTCATCGCCATGTAGATCCGCGTCCGCTCGGCCGTGAAATAGTGATGCAACAGATCCCAGGCACTGCCCGAGATCCAGAGCCGGGTCAGATCCTCACCCAGCCGATCACGCGCCGCGGCCAGCGTCGGCGGAACGGCCCGGCGGTACCCCTCCTGAAGAAACGCCACGACGCGGGCCTCATCGTGTCGGAACGCGGCGACGGCACCCCGCTCTCCCCACCTCAGGGCCAGCTCGCGTTCCAACTCTTCCGGGTCGCGATGAATCCAGGCGCTGGCTTTCGATTCCGGGAAATAGACGCGTTTGGCGTGATTGGGAACGAAGGTCTCCAGCCGCTCCGCTAATCCCGTTTCGCGGAAGATGAAGTCCGGCATGAGGCCAAGAACGGACGCCCCGACGGCATAGCGTTGGGCGCGTCCGTTCACCGTCGCGACATCCGAAATGCAGGCGCCGCCCACCCGCTCGGCGCGTTCGAGCAGCGTCACCGAACATCCGGCCCGCCGCAAGTAGTGCGCGGCCACCAACCCGTTGATGCCGGCACCGATGATCGCGACGCGTGGCGGCGCCGCCATGCGCTAATACCGCCAGCTCGTCGTGTCGGCGCCCGCCGGGTGGTTCGTGCGAATCCGGTCCATGATCCGTGGGATGAACATCTGGGCGTAGCGCAGCCGGCTGTACGCGTTGGGCCGCGTGTGATCGCCGTTCCAGCAGTGCTCGGCCCGCGGCTCGTAGTCGACTTCGGCATCCGCCGGCGGATCGGCGCGCCTCAGGAAATCCTCCACCAGGTAGACGGCGTTGTTCAGGTAGTAGTTGTCCGCCTCGCCGACATAAATGTGCAGCTTGCCGCGCAGCTTTGGACCGAGGGTCGCCCAATCGCGCCGCAGGATGTGGCCGAGATCGTAGTGCTCCCGCCAGTACGCCGCGACGCTCCGATCGATGGTGCCGGTGCGCTTGTCCCAGATCGGCTTCGGGTACCCGTCCGAACCCACCGGGCTGTAGACGGCCTGCCAGATGTCCCACTGTCCGCCCGATGCTCCACGCGCGCTGAGCACCCGCTCGAGCTGGTTGAACTGCGCCAGCGTGACGCTCACATTGCCCAGCCAGTCGCGATGCCCCGGCCGCGGCACGCGCTTCCAGCGGCTCGGGAACCAGTACGCGTTCGTGTCTTCGTAGATGTTCACCACCGTGTACTGGCGGAAATCGATCGGATCCGGGCAGGCGATGTAGGCGCCGTTGAAGTCGTCCGGATAGAACATCTGGACCGCCATCGCTTCCCAGCCGCCGGTGGATCCGCCGTAGGTGAACCGTGCCCATCCCTGGCCGATCCCGCGGAAGCGCCGCTCGATCTCCGGCACGAGCTCGCGCATGATGGCATCGCCAAACGGACCGTTGTTGGCCGAGTTCACCGCGTAGGAATCGTCGTAGTACGGCGTGGGATGCTGGATCTCGACGAGCAGGACGCGGGGGAAGTTGGGCCCGGTCCAATCGAGATAGAATTGCCAGGCCGCCTGCTGCTGAATCCGGTTGTAACCGCCGAGCCGGAATCGGACCGAGGAGTCCGGCACGAGGCTCGGATCCGGCGGGGTCTCGCGCCAGCCACCGATGTTGCCGGGAAAATGCCCGTGATTGATGACGAGCGGATAGCGCGCCCCGGGATGCTCGTCGAACCCCTGCGGCAGGAGGATGTGGGCGCCCAGGAACATCGGGCGACCCCAGAAGTCGCTCAAACGCTTCGACTGGATGCGGATGTGCCGGACGTACTTGGTGTCGGGCGGATCGGCAATCGGCGCGATCTCGGAATCGAGCGCCACGCGAAAGACGTCGGACCGCCTGGGATCGAACGCGATCCAGCCGGGCGCGCTGTACAGATTCCCCGGCTTGCGGTTCCATTGCTGACCCTCCCCGCGATCGGGCGGGAGCTGCACGACGTGTCCATCAGCACGACGGAACGTCTCGTACCGGTTGAGGAGAACCTGAACCCGGTACCGCCCCGCCGGCACGTCGCGCAGGCTCTCGAGCGGGTACCCCTCGGCGCGGCCGTCGACGACCGCGGTCTGGCCGGCGGACCACGCGTCGACGTCCCGCCCGAAAATCAACTGGGTCTCAGAGATGTCCGAGATTTGTTCCCGTGGCTCAGCCGTGGAGTCGGTCGACAGCATGAGGAGCAGGCGTCCGTCGAGCGGCGCGGCGCTCCTCGCTGCCGGAAACGTCACCACAAACCGGGGTCCGGCGGGTGCCGGTGCCCGCTGGGCCACCACCGGTGAAGCCACGAGTCCCACCGCGCAAGCGAGAAACATCTGACGCATCGAAGTCCTCCGAGCGGTCCAGGTGTCTCGGCGCCACCCTCGATCGCGCCCGCCGACGGCAGCGCCGCCCCCGTCGAGTGGTTACCGCGCGATGGGCGACCAGGTCGCCGGCGGATCGAACGCCAACGCGCCCGGGTATTCCAACCCCGCATCCCGCAACACCCGCGTCGGCGCCTTGACGCCGCCCTCACGCAGCGCCTCCGGCGCGAACATCGCGATGGCCCCCTGGTCGAAGGTGAACCAGAGGTTCCCGTCCTCGTCGAACGCCAGGCTCTCCAACAGTCCCGCGGTCGATACCCCGATCTGTATGCTCGGCGTGATTTCGCCGCCGCGCGCCTGCTCCGCGGGCGTGAAGCGCGCGATGACATTGGGGCCGAAGTACGCCACCCACAGATTGCCGTCCCGATCGAACGCCAGCGCATGCGGCGCCGCCAACACGTCGATCACCGGCGGCCCGCTCATGGCCGTGATCGTGACATCAGCCGGGGCGGTCGTCGCAGCGCCCAGGCGTCGGGCGTCGTACCGCAGCACCGTGCTGGGCCGCCCTTCGTTGGCGACCCACAGGTTCCCTGCCGCGTCGAAGGCGAGGCCGAACGGCGCTTCGATTCCGGCAATCGCAACCGCCGGCGTGGGACGACCCGAGGCGGCCAGCTGCTGGGCGGTGAAGCGCACGACGCGCTGCTCTCCGACTTGCGAGATCCAGAGATTGCCGTGCGTGTCGAAGGCCATCCCACGGAGACCATCCGTGGCTGGCCCGCTGAGAATGACCCTGGGTTGGCGATCACCGGGGTCGCCGAGGCCCCACTTGTTGAAGGAGACGAGCGCACCCGGCCCGTCACCGACCCAGAGATGTCCCTGAGGGTCGAATGCCGCCCTGCGGGCCGTTGTCACTCCGGCGAATCGAATGGAGGCGGCTCCGTTGCCGCCAGCCGTCAGCGTCTCCACGTCGTACGCCATGACCGGGCCGCGTTGGTCCGCAACCCAAAGGCGATGGCTGCCCGGCTCGAGCGCCCAGCCGACTGAGAGGTCCACTACGGCGCCCAGCCGGACGCAAACCGGGTTGGGCGAAATCGCAGGGGCGTGCGCATAGCCAATTCGCATCCCGCTGGACACCACCCGAGGTGGACCGGCAGATACGCGGTATTCACCGGCTGCCAGGTCCAGCGTGTCGCTGGCGGTCACTGAGTGGGTGGTGCCGTTCGGACCGCGCAGCGTGGCGGTCGGGGACCGGCCGTCCCGAGATCGGATGGTGACGGCCAACCGGCCCCGTCCGGGCCGGGCGTCGCACGACGAACGCGCCTGTGCACCCGTTTCAGCCGGTGGAGCGAGCAGCAGGGCAATGGCGATGATGCGGCCGGTGCCCAGAGCCGTCCGTCGTACCATGGGTGCCTCCTGACTCCTTGTTACAAGGTCCACCCCGTCCGGTAGGTCGGCTGGATGTAGCCCGGCGGCACCGTCACGTTCTTCACCGCCCCTGTGGCCGGATCGATTTCGAGCGTCTTCCCCAGGCGAACCGCGAGGCACCCGAGCAGCACCATCTCGGTGAACGGGCCAGCGTAGCGATCGAAGCTCGAGCCGGCCGGCGCACCGCCTTTCGCGGCGGCGATCCATTCGGCATACACCCCCTCCGAGCGGGGATACCGCTGCGGCACCGGGCGCGCCGTGATCTCCGCCATCTTGGCCTGGTCGAGCAGCTGCGGATCATCACCGTACGTGCCCGCAACGAGCTTCCCGGCGGACCCAATCCACAGTTGACCGCCGCCGGTGTCGGGCGGCCACGCGGCATCGTCAGCCAGCTCGGGTGGCCGCGCTGGGTAGATCCCGCCATCCTGCCACACCGCCTTCACGGCTGCCCGGTTACCCTTGGCCGGGAACCAGTACGTAATCCGCGACATCGCCGGCGCGGTCTCGGCGAACAGCGGCGTCGACTCGGGCTCGATTCGGGTCGGCAACCCGAGATCGAGCGCCCAGAATGCGGCGTCCATGATGTGACACGCCATGTCGCCCAGTGAGCCGGTTCCGAAGTCCCACCACCCGCGCCACTTGAACGGAGCGTACCCGGGATGGTACGGCCGTTCCGCGGCCGGCCCGAGCCACAGATTCCAGTCGAGCGCCTGCGGGACGTGGTACTCTTCCAGCGGCCGCTCGATGCCCTGCGGCCACCACGGCCGGTTGGTCCAGAAATGCAGCTCCTGCACCGCGCCGATCGCGCCCGCCTCCACCCATTCCCGGATCCGCCGCATCCCCTCGTTGGCATGACCTTGGTTCCCCATCTGCGTCGCCACCCTGGACTGCCGCGCGGCCTGCGCCAGGGCGCGGACTTCGCCGATCGTGCGCGCCAGCGGTTTCTGGACGAAGGCATGCTTGCCGAGCTTCATGGCCGCGAGCGCGGCCGCCGCATGCGTATGGTCGGGGGTCGACACGGTCACCGCGTCGATGTTCCTGCCTTCCTTGTCGAGCATGTCGCGAACGTCGCGAAACCGTTTCGCCTGCGGGAAGTGTTGAAACGCGTCCAGCGCCATGCCCCAGTCCACGTCGCACAGAGCGTAGATATTCTCGCTCGCGACGCCGTCGATGTCGCTGCGTCCTTTCCCGCCGCACCCGATGCACGCGATGTTCAGCTTGTCGCTGGGGGCGGTGAACCCGCGACCCAACACGTAACGCGGGACGATGGTAAACGCCGCGCCGGCCGCGACGTTGCCCACGAAGTGCCGTCTCGAGATCCGCTTGCGCGCCATGGCGCTAGCCCTCCGGTTTGGCCTTGGGCCGAAACAGGGCCGCAAAGAAGAGCAACACGGCGCCGGCGAATGCGGCGGGCAGCCACCAGAAACTCTGCCATTGCTCGAGGGTGAGCTTCGTCGCGCCGGCGAGGAACTGGTTGTAGACGTTGCCGGCCACCTGAGCGCCGATCAGCATGCCGACACCGTAGGTGACGAGCACGAGAAATCCCTGCGCCTGGCCGCGTACGGCGGGGGTGGACTTCTTGTCCACGTAGATCTGGCCGGTCACGAAGAAGAAATCGTAGCACACCCCGTGGAGCAGGATCCCGATGACGATGAGCCAGAACACGGCGGCGGGAGCGGCCATGGCGAACAGGACGTAGCGCAGCACCCAGGCCCCCATGCCCACCATCAGCATCTTCTTCACGCCGAGACGGGCGAACATGAGCGGCATGAGCAGCATGAAGCCGACCTCGGACATCTGCCCCAGCGTCTGGGTGGCCGCGATTCTGGTCACGCCGGCGTCGCCCAGGAACAGCTGGGTGAAGTTGTAGTAGGCCGCGAGCGGGATGCACAGCAGCAGCGAGGCCGCGATGAATACGTAGAAGGCGCGGTCCCCGAGCTGTGAAAGCGCATCGAGCCCGGCGATGCTGCGCAGCGAGACCGGCTGTCCGCGTCCCGGCGGGGGCGTGTGCGGAAGCGAGAAGCTGAAGAGGCCGAGCAGCACGCTGGCCGCGCCGGCCGTGTAGATCTGCAGCCCCGTTTGCTCCGGGACGCCGGAAACGAGCGCGCCCAGCACCAGACTGATGAACAACCCGGCCACGATCCAGCCGATGGTCCCGAACACGCGGATCAGCGGGAATTGTTTTTCCTGAGACTGGATATGGTGAAACGCCAGGCTGTTGGCGAGACCGAGGGTGGGCATGTAGCACAGGTTGTACAGCAGCAGCAGCAGAATGAACACAGTGGGCGTCCCGGCGGCCTGGGGAACGGCGAACATGATCACGCCACCCAGCAGGTGCAGGGTGCCCAGCACCTTTTCAGTCGCGAAGTAGCGGTCGGCGACGAGCCCCAGGAAGAACGGCGCGACGATGGCCGCGATCGGGTTCACCGTGTAGGGCCAGTGCGTCAGCGTCTCCATCCCGTGGTGGGTCATGTACACGGCGATGGTTGTGTACCAGGCGCCCCAAACGAAGAACTGGAGGAACATCATCGCCGAGAGTCGAGACCGAACGCTCATCGGGGCCGTCGTGGGTTGAGGTCGCGGCCCAAACTACGCCCGACCGGCGTGACTCGCTACAGCGGCTACGGCAGGATGCGGATCTTGATGCTGCGGAAGGCGACCCGGTCGCCGTGGTCCTGGAGGCCGATGTAGCCCTCGGCGTTGCGGCCGTAGCGGGGATGCGGCGCGAACTTGCTGCCGTGCACCCGCATTTCCCAGTCGGGACTCCAGAACTCGTACTGCACGACGCGCACGTCGTTGAGCCAGTGCTCGACCTTCCGCCCGTTGACGATGAGGCGCACCCGGTTCCATTGACCGGCCGGCCGCACGATACCCGAGGGAGCGGGGTGCAAGCCGTAGTTCGCTCCGGCCGCCGTGAGCCGCGACTTCCCGTCGGCATGGCGGGCGTCGTCCAGCACCTGCATCTCGGGTGCCGTCCAGTAGATCGCGTCGTCGTTCTCGCTGGCCCGGTAGAAGATGCCGCTGTTACCGCCCGGGGCGATGCTCCACTCGAGGCTGAGCTCGAAGCTCCGGAACTTCTGCGTCGTGATGATGTCGCCGCCGCGGCCGACGCGCGTGAGCGCGCCGTCGACCACTCGCCACCCCGACGGGATCGTCGCCTGCTTCCAGCCCCGCCACCCGGCGGTGGTCCGGCCGTCGAACAACAACCGCCAGCCGGCCGCCTGCTCCGACGCGGTCAACGTATTCGGCGCCGCCGGGGCGGACGACGTCGTTTGCGCCGGCGCGGTGGCGGCGGCCACGGAGAGGAGCAGGCAACTCAACCGCGCGGCACGTGCCCGCATCACAGTTCCTCGCACAGTGCGTTTCAGAGACCCGACGCGGCAAATTACGATCCTACGTCGCGACCCGCCACGCCTCTGGCCTGGATCCCGGCACGCGCATAGCCTTCTCACAGCCCGGCCATGTTCTACCGCGTCAGCGCCGATCTCGTCATGCTGTTGCATTTCGCCTACATCGTGTTCGTGATGGGGGGCGCGTTTCTCATACTACACCGTCGCTGGTGGATGTGGCTGCACCTCCCCGCCGTGATCTGGGGAGTCTGGGTCGAGCTCTACGCCAAGACCTGCCCCCTCACCCCGCTCGAGAACTCGCTGCGCGCTCGCGCCGGTCAGGCCGGCTACGCCGGCGGCTTCATCGACCAGTACATCACCCGCGCGGTGTATCCCGAGGGCCTCACGCCTCGCGGGCAAGCCGCCCTGGCAGCGTTCGTCGTGATCGTCAACGCCGCCCTGTACTGGTACGTATGGCGTCGCTCGCGGAGCGTGTCGTGACCGCCTGCTTCGCGCTGGTGCTCGCCGCCGGCCCATTCCCGTCTCCGGCGGCCGCGCAGGACTCGATCGCGGCCGCGGCTCGGTACGCCGCAGTGGCCGCCACGGTCGGGAACTTGGTGCGCCACGAGATGGCGGACAAAAACCTCCCCGCGGTCTCGCTGGTGCTTGTGGATGGCCAGGACATCGTGTGGGCAACCGGGTTCGGATGGGCGCGCCCGGCGGATAGCGTGCCGGCGACGGCGGCGACCGTGTACCGGGTCGGATCGGTGTCGAAGCTGTTCACCGGCATCGCCCTGATGCGACTGGTGGAGCAGGGTCGAATCGATGTCGACGCGCCGATCGGTCGCTACCTCCCGGAGTTTCACCCGGTCAACCGCTTCGGCGGCGACATCACGCTGCGCCAGCTGATGACGCACCACGCCGGGCTGGTGCGCGAGCCCCCCGTGGGCAGCGACGTCGACTCGACGGCTCCGCCGCTCTCCGCGGTCGTCGCCAGTCTCTCCGGGACTGCGCTGATCCATCGTCCCGGCTCACGATACAAATACTCCAACGCGGCCCTGCAGACGGTCGGGTACGCGCTCGAGCGCGCCGTCGGCCGGCCATTCGCCGACTACCTGCGCGACTCGGTGCTCGACCCACTCGGGATGACGCACAGCGCGTTCTTCGATCCGCGGCCTGGCCGGACCGCGGACCTCGCGACCGCGTTCATGTGGGCGTGGGATGGGCGCCGCTTCCCCGCGCCGACGTTTCGCCGTAACGCGCCCAGCGGGACGCTGTACACGTCGATGATGGATCTGGGCCGGTTGCTCGTGGCCCTGTTCGCGGACTCGAACCCCGTGGTGCGACGGTCGACCCTGGAGCGGATGTGGGTTCCGCAATTCACGGATTCCGGCGCGCCATCCGGCGTGGGACTCGGTGTCTTCGTGTCCCGGTTCGATGGCCATCGCCGCGTGGGGCATGACGGCGCGTTCGATGGTTTCGCCACGACGTTCGCGGCGCTCCCGGACCAGCGGCTGGGAGTCGGCGTGGTGACCACCCTCGCCGGAGCTTCCGTCGTCACGGGCCGGATCGCCGACGCCGCGCTCCGGGCGATGCTGGCCCTGCGCGCAGGCTCCCCGCCGCCACCACCCCTGATCACCGACTCGCTCGCGAGCGGCGTCGCGCGCCGCGCGGAAGGCCACTACCGGCGCGGCTCCCGCTCCCTCGATCTGCTCGAGCGCGCCGGTGAGTTGTTCGTCGCCCGGGACGGCGCCGCCGTTCCGTCCCGCGTGCGGGCCAGCGGGCGCGCTCTGACCTTCGACGATGCCCTCACGGCGGGGGGATCGGTCCGCCTGCTGGACGGCCGCGTCGTCGTGGACGGCGATACGTTCGCGCGAGTGGCCAGTCCTCCGGCGCCGGTCGACGCCCCGAGCCGTTGGCGACGGCTCTTCGGCGAGTACGGGTGGGGCTACCAGACGCTGTTCATCTACGAACGGAACGCCCGGCTGCACGCCCTGATCGAGTGGCTGGAGGATGACGCCCTCACGCAGGTTTCGGACACCGTGTTCGCGTTTCCCTCGAGCAGCATGTACGCGGGCGAACCGCTCACCTTCCGCGGGGCGCGCGCCGGCCACGCGATGGCGGCCGTGGCCGGTACGGTCGTATTCCCGAGGCGAGCGATCGGGCCGGTGGGCGGGGAGCAGCTGCGCGTGACTCCGCACCGGCCCGTCGCCCAGCTCCTGGCCGAGGCGCAGTCGGCGACACCGCCCATCGACAGCGGCGCGTCCCGCCAGCCGGATCTGGTGGAGCTGGTCACGCTCGACTCGACCCTCCGACTCGACATTCGCTATGCCGGCACCAACAACTTCCTGGGCAGCGTCTTTTACGCCAGCGCGCGCGCCTTTCTCCAGCGTCCGGCCGCCCTGGCTGTGGTCCGCGCCCATCGCCGGCTCCGGACCATGGGGTACGGCCTGCTCATCCACGACGGCTACCGGCCCTGGTACGTGACCAAGACGTTCTGGGATGCGATGCCGCCGGCGCAGCGCTGGATGGTCGCCAACCCGGCACGCGGGTCACGCCACAACCGCGGCTGCGCGGTCGATCTCACGCTCTACGATCTGCCGACCGGCCGGCCGCTCGACATGGGCGGGACCTATGACGAGGCGACGGAGCGCTCGTTCCCGGATTATCCGGTGGCCACCGGCCTGCAGCGTTGGCGTCGCGAGCTCCTGCGCCGGGTGATGGAGGACGAGGGTTTCACGCGGGTCGTCGACGAGTGGTGGCATTTCGACTACCGCGACTGGCGCGAGTACCCCATCCTCAATCGTCCCTTCGCCACCCTCGGCTCGCCATGACCCGGGTGGCGCTGGTGGCCGGCGCCACCGGTCTCGTCGGGAGCCAGTGCCTCGACCTGCTGGTCGCGACGCCGGAATACGATCGCGTGGTCGCGCTGACGCGACGGCCGCTCGCCGCGCGCCACCCGAAGCTCGAACAGCGAATGATGGATTTCGAGACGCTGGGCCGGGAGGGGACGGACTTCCCCGCCGCGGACGATGTGTATTGCTGTCTCGGAACCACCATGCGGACCGCCGGCTCGCAGGCCGCGTTTCGGCAGGTGGACCTCGTGTACGTGGTCTCGCTGGCCGCCCAGGCGCTCGCGCGCGGCGCCCGCCAGTTTCTGCTCGTCTCCTCGCTAGGCGCGAATCCGCGGTCGCGCATTTTCTACAGTCGCGTCAAAGGCGAGACGGAGGCGGCGATCGCCCCGCTCCCGTTCGAGGGACGTCAGTTCTTTCGTCCCTCGATTCTCACTGGCGCGCGGAGCGAGCACCGCCCGGGAGAGCGGGCCGGCATCGCCGTCATGCGGGGACTGTCGGTCACGATGATCGGTCCGCTGCGTCGCTACCGTCCCATCGCCGCTGGTACGGTCGCGCGCGCGATGATCCACGTGGCGCGTCAGTCCCCGCGTGGCGTGAACATCTACGCTTCCGACCTGATTGAGCGACTCGGTGGCGGCTAGCTATATTTTCCATCTTCAACCCGTTGGCGGGAGCATCCATGGCGAACCCGGTGCTGAATGACAAGGCGCTGCAGCGATACGAGCAGCTGGTCGGGGCGAGCGGCGAGACGATGTCCGTGGAGGGGACGGTCAACAAGACCGGCTTTCTGCTGCTGCTCGTCGCGGTCGGGGCGGCCTGGGTGTGGACCAAGTATTTCCAGACGCTCGACCCGGCCACGATCATGCCGTATATGATCGGGGGACTGATCGTGGGCCTGGTAGCGGCCCTGGTGACGATCTTCCTGCCCGCCTGGGCCCGGATCAGCGCGCCGGTGTACGCCGCGGCGCAGGGACTGGCCCTGGGCGGCATCTCCGCTTTCTACGAACAGCAACTGCATGGGATCGTGTTTCAGGCGATCGGGCTGACCTTCGGCGTGCTCGCGGTCATGCTGCTCGCGTATCGCAGCGGTCTGATCAAGGTGACCGACAAGTTTCGCATGATCGTGATCGCGGCGACCGGCGCCATCGCCCTGCTGTATCTCGTCTCGATCGTGCTGTCCTTTTTCGGGATCGCGATCCCGTTCATCCATCAAGGCGGGACCTTCGGCATCATCTTCAGTCTCGTGGTCGTCGGGATCGCCGCGATGAACCTCGCCCTCGACTTCGACTTCATCCAGCGCGGCGTGGAACACGGGGCCCCCAAGCCGATGGAATGGTACGCCGCGTTCGGCCTCATGGTGACGCTGATCTGGCTCTACCTGGAGATCCTGCGGCTCTTGGCGAAGATCAGGCGCCGCTAGCCGGCGCTCTGACCGGCGCTACGGTTTCGCCGAACTTCCGCCCCAGCGCCTTCAGGTATTGCTCCTGGGTCGCGTAGTACCCGAAAACGAATCGCGACAGGAACCGAAACAGGGGATTGGCGATCCAGCCGCGCTCGGTCACGGTGACGCGGCTGCCGTCGGGAGCGGGCGCGATCTCGTAGGTCCACGACCCCCCGAACGCAGCGCCGGGCAGCGCGTCGATCCGCGTCACCAGGCGTCGTGGGCGCTCGTCCGTCTCCACCAGCATCGCCATCGTGAGTCCCCCGACGTTCTGCTCCCAACGCTCGAGGCCGTCCTTGTCGGCCGTTCGCACCGATGTCTTCGTCTCCGGCCACCACTGGGGCACGGCGCCGAGATCCCGGATCGCCTGCCACACCGTCTCCGGAGGTTGCCGCAGCGTGATCGATGCCCCGGCCACGTGATCGCGTGGCACGAGCGCGCCGAGTACGACCACCACGGCGACCAGTACCACGATCGCGATGAGGATGACGAGGATCCACTTCATGGTGCCTCCCGCAACCCGTAGAGTCGCTTGGTGTGCATGATGCGCTGCGCGCCGTCGGCCAGGAGTGCCAGGCCCTGAACGGCCTCGGCGCGCTGTTGCGGCGCCAACTGCTCGAGCAGTAACCGCACCCGCTCGGCGTCGAGCACCGAGTTGGCATCGCGTAGGCGCGCGCCGGCTTCGGTGAGCGTCAGCTCGACGCGGCGCGCGTCGGCGCTGGCCCGTTTGCGGCGCACGTACCCCTGGCGGACCAGCCGATCCACGGCGATCGACATCGTCGCCGGAGTCACGCCGGAATGGCGAGCCAGTCCTCCCAACGTGACCGGATCCGTGGTGTCCAGATGATCGAGGATGCTCGCTTGCCGTGCCGAGACGCGCTGCTGGCTTTGCGGATCGCGCACGTGGCGCGTGTGACAGGCCATGAACACCTGCGGGTACAGGTCGAGCACGGATCGTACGGCGTCGCCCAGGGACATGGCCCACGCTAATGCAATTAATTTGATTTGTCAAAACAAAGTATCTGCCAATGACTAAGCTTTGCGCAATAGCAGGTTACGCCTGCTCCTCGTCCCGGAGTCGCTCCATACGGCGCCGGTCCCGCTTGGTGGGCCGTCCCTTCCCCTCATACGCCGGGCTGGGAGCGATGCGGAGCTGCTGGGCCAAACGCTCGCGCCGTGCTTTCGCGGCGGGATCTTCCTCGAACAGCGTCGCCGCGTGCACCGGGGGACCACGGCGTTCGCTCAGCACCCGAACCGTGAGCACAAACTCAAACGGTCCCCGCCGGACGCGCACCCGGTCGCCCGCGTGGAGCAGCTTGGCGCGTTTGGCGCGGGAACCGTTGACGAGGACTTTGCCGGAACCGATTGCCTGAACGGCGGCCGGTCTAGTCTTGAACATGCGAGCCGCGACCAGCCACCGGTCCAGACGAACGGCGCTATCGGCCATCGGCTATCGGCTTTCGGCTTTCAGCTTGTTGATGAGCCCGCTGAGCATCCGCTTAACTCCGATGACTTCGGCTTCCAATCTGGCGTAATTGGAGCGCTCCAGGAATCCAAGATCGGCGGCCAGCATCAGATGATACTCCAGCTCACTGGCCGAGCCCAGAGCGATCAGGAGAAACCGACGGAACTCTTTATCTCCTCGTCTTCCACATCCTTCCGCGAGGTTGGCACCTATCGAGGCCGCGGAGCGGCGGATCTGAGAGGTGAGTCCATACAACTCTTCTCTGGGGAAGCAACGCGTCCCCTTGTAGAGTTCGAGCGTGAGTCGATGAGCGCGCGCCCACACGTTGAGTTTGCGGAAGTCTCGCAAGCAACAAGCATCATCTGGGGTGACTTGGACGACCAAGAGCAAACGAATGCACTGGTATCAAACAAACGGCCGCCGACCCCGCAATGAGCCGACGGCCAACAGCCGATAGCGTCTTTAGACTTTTCTGAGTCTCACATCCCCGCTTCCCGTATCGATCCGCAGCCGGGCCCGGCCGTCTCCGATCCGGCCTTCGACGTGGTCCGGTTGCAGCCGCGTGACCGTGACCGGGATACCGCCCAGGTCGATCTCGCCCGACCCCGTGTCGAGCATCACGGCCGCGCCGTAATCGGCCGGCACGGTGAGGTTCACCTGCCCGGACCCGGTGTCGATCTCGATCGAGCCACCGCCGGACACGAGCTCCAGCGTCACGTCGCCCGAGCCGGTATCGATCAGCAGCTCCTCGGCCCGCACGGCGGTCGCGTCCGCGTTGCCGGAGCCGGTATCGATCTTCAAGCTGCGCACCTCGGCATGATCGAGCGTGACGTCACCCGAGCCGGTATCGATCAGCAGCTGGTCGCCGCGGGCCCGGCTCACGACGACGTTTCCGGAACCGGTGTCGAGGAAGAGATCGCCCGCGGCGTCCGTCACCCGAACGTCGCCGGACCCCGCATCCACGTTGAGGGCGCCGCGCGTGCCGTTGGCTGTGACATCGGCCGAGCTGACGTCGAGCCGCACATCGCCGTTGACGTTGGTCGCCGTCATCCGGCCGACCCCGAGGTAGACCGCGATCCGCTGGCCCGCGGGCACGAGCACGCGCAGGTCGGCGTAGGCTTCCGTACCCGACCCGCCGCCCCGGACGCGAACGCGGCGCCCGCAGCGGACGACGTGCTGGTTGCCGTCGTTGAACGTGCCGTCCGCGCGGACGTTGAGCTCGGTGTTGGAGCCGTAGCCCATGACGGGATACACGATGTCGTCGTCGGGATAGATGACCCGGAGGGTCTGGCGGTCTCCCAGCGGGCCGGTCTGGATGTCGAGCCGCGCGGCGTCGGCGCCGCCGCGAGTGACTTCCACCACGACGCTGCCGGCCGGTCCGCCTTCCACGCGCACCTGCCCCACGATGTTGTAGACGGCGATGTCGTCACCGGCAAGAGTGAAGCGCTGGGTCGTCTGGCCTGCGGCCTGAGATGCGGCGAGGAGGGTCAGCGCACCGCAGAGGATCGTGGAACGCATCGGTTGAGCTCCGGATCGGGTACGGGTTCAGGGGTCCGTCCGGCCATACGGGGCGGCCCGATGACGGTTTCGCCTAATGGATGGTCCGGCCGGACAAAGGGTTGCACGTTCAGCCGCCCGGTTCGCGCCGAGCATGCCTGGGGGGTAACTTCCACTCCCGCCACGCGTTTTTCACCCCGGAGGAGCGGTGTCGGACTGGCAGGTCTGGATCATCGCGGCCGCCTTGCTGCTGGTGGCGGAGATGTTCGCGCCCGGATTCTGGCTCGCGAGCGTCGCCATCGGCTGTCTGGCCGCGGCGATCGCCGGTCTCCTGCCGATCGGCCTGCTGGGCCAGGTGTTGGTGTTCGCGGGCAGCACGCTGGGCAGCCTGTTCGGGCTGCGGCCAGTACTGGTGCGGCGCCTGCTGCACGGGCGGGGCGAGGTCCGGACCAACGTCGATGCGCTGGTGGGCAAGACGGGGGTCGTGACCAAGCAGTTCGATCCCGTGACGGGGCTGGGGCGAGTCCAGGTCGAGGGCGAGGACTGGCGCAGCGCTTCGCTCGAGAGCGCCGGGGCCGCTCTGCTGCTGCCGGGCACGCGCATCGTCGTCGTCCAGGTCGATGGCAGCACGTTGGTCGTCGACAAGGAGGCCTGACATCATGGGTTCCGGTTTGATCATCGCGGGGGTGATCGCCCTGCTGGCCGTCGTCATCGTGCGCAGCACGATCATCGTGGTGCGGCAGGCGCAGACGATGCTCATCGAGCGGTTGGGGAAGTACAGCCGCACCCTCAGCTCCGGCATCAATCTCATCGTACCGTTCTTCGACCAGCCGCGCGCCATCGACTGGCACCAGGTGATCAGTTTGCCCAACGGCGACACGATCACGCGGCGCTATCGGTCGCCGACCATCGATCTGCGCGAGGCCGTCTACGTCTTCCCGCGCCAGAACGTCATCACCCGGGACAACGTCGTCGTCGAGATCGACGCGCTGATCTATTTTCAGGTGACCGACCCGGTCCGCGCGGCCTACGAGATCGCCAATCTCCCCGACGCGATCGAGAAGCTCACCCAGACGACGTTGCGCAACGTGATCGGCGAGATGGAGCTGGACCAGGCACTGAGCTCGCGCGAGCACATCAACACGAAGTTGCGCGACATTCTCGACGAGGCGACGCACAAGTGGGGCGCCAAGGTGAACCGCGTCGAGCTGAAAGACATCAACCCGCCGCGCGACATTCGCGACGCGATGGAAAAGCAGATGCGCGCCGAGCGCGACCGGCGCGCGGCGATCCTCACCGCCGAGGGGAGCAAGCAGTCGTCGATCCTCGAGGCGGAGGGCAGCCGGCAATCGGACATCAACCGGGCCGAGGGGGAGAAGCAGGCGAAGATCCTCCAGGCCGAGGCGGAGGCCGCCGCCCGGCTGAAAGTGGCCGAAGCCGAGGCGATGGCGATCGAACGGATCACGCAGGCCATTCGGGGCACCGGAGGCGATCCGGCCCGCTACCTCATCGCGATCCGCTACATCGAGGCGTTGAAGGAGATGGTGAGCGGGCAAGGGAACAAGGTCGTCTACCTGCCGTACGAAGCCACCGGCGTTCTCTCCTCGCTGGGCGGCATCCGGGAGATGCTCTCGGGACCGGAGCGCAAAGGCTGAGCGTGCCGCCGCTCACGCACCTCTCGGAAGAAGAGGCGATGTTCCGCGACGCGGTCCGTGACTTCGCGGAAGCCGAGGTGCGGCCGCGCGTCGCGGCGATGGAGCGTGCGGCGACGATCGATCCGGCCCTCATTCCGAAGTTGTTCGAGCTGGGGCTCATGGGGATCGAGATCCCGGAGCCGTTCGGCGGCGCCGGGGGCGGGCTGTTCATGACGACGATCGCCGTCGAGGAGCTCTCCGCCGTCGACGCCTCGGCCGCGATCTTCGTGGACGTGCAGAACACCCTGGTGATCGAGCCGCTCGTGCACTGGGCCTCGGAGGACCAGCAGCGGCGCTACCTCCCGAGGCTCGCGCGCGACGCCGTCGGCGCCTACGCCCTCTCCGAGCCGGAGTCGGGATCGGACGCGTTCGGCCTCCAGACCAGAGCGACCTGCCGCGGCGGCACCTGGGTGCTGGACGGCCGGAAACTGTGGATCACCAACGGCGCCGAAGCCGCCATGTTCGTCATTTTCGCCAACACCGACTTCACCAAGGGATACAAGGGGATCACGGCCTTCATCGTCGAGCGCGACTGCAAGGGATTCAGCGTCGGCAAGAAGGAGGACAAGCTCGGCATCCGCGCTTCGTCGACGACGGAGCTGATTCTCGACGGCTGCGAGGTGCCGGCCGAGAACGTGCTGGGCGAAGTGGGCAAGGGCTACAAAGTGGCGATCGAGACGCTCAACACGGGTCGCATCGGGATCGGGGCGCAAATGATCGGGGTCGCCCGCGGCGCGCTCGACGCCGCCCGGCGCTACGTCAAGGAGCGCAAGCAGTTCGGCAAGCCGGTCGCCGAGTTCCAGGCCGTGCAGTTTCAGCTGGCCCAGGCCGCCACCGAGCTGGAGGCGGCCCGGCTGATGGTCTACAACGCGGCCCGGCTCAAGGACGCGGGGCAGGAATACACGCAGCACGCGGCCATGGCCAAGTTGTTCGCGTCGCAGGTCGCCGAGCGCGTCACCTCGGTGTGCCTCGAGCTGTTCGGGGGGTACGGGTACACGAAGGAGTATCCGGTCGAGAAGTTCTACCGGGATGCCAAGATCGGCACGATTTACGAAGGCACGAGCAACATGCAACTGAACACGATCGCCAAACTGATCCTGAAATAAGGGGACCCCATGAACGGCTGCCTCCGCGTCGCATCCGTCGCCCTGGTCGCACTGGTCCTGGCCACGCCGGCGCCCGGTCAACAGTTCGAGGGCGTCGTCACGATCAAGAGCGTCAACCTGACGTCCGACATCATCGCCGAGCAGACGGGTGAAGAGGAGATCACGGACCGGGGGCGTGAGAAGCTGTTCGCTATGACGTTCGATCAGCTCGTGGCCATCACGGGATCGGCGCACCCGAACGTGATGCAGGTCAAGGGGGGTCGGATGCGGACCGCGGCCTTCGATATGCCCGGCCTGGGGTCGGCCTACATGCTGCTCGACGTCACGTCCGGCATGATGCGGACCGTGGCGCCCGCGCGCCGCGGGTATTTCGAAGCCTCGGTGCGGTCCGCGCCCGACGCCGGGCAGGACGAAGAGAATCCCGACATCCAGGTAGTCCCGTTGGGCCGCACGCAGGTCATCAACGGCATGCGCTGCACGGGGTATCGCGTGACGGAGGGAGATCAGGTCAGCCGCGTGTGGACCACGGACGACCCGGCGGCCAAGCAGTTATTCACGAACCAGCTGCGGATGGCCGGGGACGAGGATGAACAGGGGCAGAGCGCCCGGGCCATGCTCGCGCGCTACGGGGCCCCGATCCTGACGCAAACATTCGATGAGGAGGGCAACTTCACGGTCGAGCTGTGGGCGTTCGAGCGCAAGCCGCTGCCGGACAGCCTGTTCGCCGTCCCAGCCGGGTTCACGAAGCTGGAGATGCCGAGAGACTGATTAGGCGCGATCAGCGTTCGGCCGTCAGCATTATTGGCATTGGATCAGGAACTGCGTCCCGTTCCCGCCGCTGCCGGTCGAGCACTGCATCCCCGATGGCGGAATGAGCCCCTGGAAATTCGCCGAGATCGTCTTCCCCGCCGGCACCTGGATGATGACGTAGGCTTTCCCCGCCGCCAGGGGCAGGGCGGTCACATCCAGAGTCCCGCCCTGGATGGTGACGTTATCGCTCGCCTGCAGCTGGTCGAAATCCACACCCGGGTTCACCGGGTCCCCGCCGATCTCGACCTTCAACACACTGGGACTGGGACCCTGCAGGTATGGACGATTCACGAAGTTGAGTACACCGGGGGAACTGCCCACAACCGTGATCCCGTTGGTGATGAAGCTGACGTTGGGCCCGATGTCGAAGGTGCCGGACCCCATGAGCGTACCGGACGGGCCCAGAGCGCTGCCCTGATTGGTGAACGTCCCGTTCCCAGCGACGATGAACTTGTTAGTCCCGACATCGATGGTGCCGGTGGTGTTGGTGAGCGCGGGCCGGGTGCCCGACAGGGTAATGGTCAGGTCACCGCCGGCGAGCTTGATCACCCCGGCGTTCACGTAATCCGCATCCAACCTGTTCATGGTCAGCGCCTGGAGGACCGTCACGGTGCCCTGGTTGTCGAGCGCCGCATTGAGCGCCCGGCTTCCGCCGACCGTCCCAACCAGTGACGAAATCGTACTGGTCGCCGCACTCACCAGCGTCCCCGCCGTGACATTCAGAATGGCCGAACGTGCAAAGGACGGATCGGTGTTGGTCAGCTCGATCGCCCCGTTGTTCGTGAACCCGTTCGCGAACGTCAGGGTCGCCCCGCCCAGGGCCGCGTTCCCCTCCACGCGTATCATCGAGCCGCTCCCAGAGGTGTAGCTACCATTGATCGCGTTTGGGTTAGTCGCAACGAGAGTCCCCTGATTCATGAAGGGGAGCGAAGCGCCCAGCGTACTGTTCTGCAGCACCAGGGTCTTGCCTGTCGTGTTGGTCAGGGTCCCGGGGCCGTTCACCGTACTGTTGGTGACCGTCAGCCCCGTCACGCTGTTGTCGAAGTTCGGAGTCAGGTTGGCCGTCGTCGTGGCCAGCGCAAGCGTCCCGTCCCCGGTGATGCTCGCCCCTGTGTTGACGTTGAAGGTGCCTCCGGTCACGCTGAACGTCCGCCCCGTGCTCAGGGTGACCGCACCCGTCGTGGTGAACGCGCCGCCCGCCGACTGGGACAGCG